>Ga0172371_10005055_pt1 | contig 19686 bp, 17 predicted proteins | sample Lak12m_FD_114543 | JGI IMG/M metagenome (GOLD analysis project Ga0172371, IMG submission 114543) | Freshwater microbial communities from Kabuno Bay, South-Kivu, Congo - kab_022012_12m | ecosystem: Environmental > Aquatic > Freshwater > Lake | place: Democratic Republic of the Congo: South-Kivu... | reverse complement strand
TCAGTCAGCCATCCTGAAGTCCTTGAATTTGGATATCGCCCTCTAATTGTTGTTGAAGATATGATGAAACAAGGACTTGTTAACAAGAGTGTTGCAGCTCATATGATACAGGCAAGTGAAGTGGTCGTTGATCGTGGAAGAGGATTCTTAATTAGCCCAGGTATTTCTAAACAAGACATTTCCAGGCTTGGCTTCTTGACTGCTGATAATCCTCAAGATGCGTTAGACCGAGCTCTCGCTATAAAGGGAGAAAATGCATCGATTATTGTATTACGTGCGGCAGGAGATCTCTTGCCAATTTTTTAGCCACACTTTATTACTCAATAATATTGTTAAGAGGATATTTTCCGAATTCTTTTACTGCATCAAACATCGTTAAAACATTTTCGATTGGCATATCTGGTTCAATTAAATGAGCAGAAGCTATCATCAAACCACCGCCTGAACCTAATGCACCTATGACCCTTTTTACAGTCATTCGAATTTCTTCGGGATCACCATAAGGTAATAAGTGTTGATTATCTATACAACCATGGAAAGCTAATTGCTTTCCATATTTCTCTTTAATTATCTTTGGATCCATATTCTTTGCAGTTGGTTGAAGTGGATTAAGGACATCCACACCCATTTCAATAAAATCATCAATCAGATCAAGTATTGCTCCATCACAGTGAAAAAAAACCTTCGCTTGAGTTCTTTTGCGGATTTCCTCTATTAGTCGAACATAACGTGGTTTAAAAAATTCCCGAAAAAGTTGGGGAGAGATCATCAATCCCTGTTGAGTGCCATAATCGTCTGCTAATTGCACCATCTCTACATAATCACCCACTTCAGATAAAAAGGAATCCCACAAACCTATTTGAATATCCAATAAATAATCTAATAAGGCATTCGTAAAGGATTTATCCAGCATCATATCCATTAAAAAGTTTACCATTCCTCGTAAATGTTGACCAAACTCAAAGATTCCACCATTTACAGGAGCAGCAATCAATGCATAATCCGTATGAAAATACAATTCTTTTGCTTCTGAATTCAGCCCAGCCACTCGTTCTGTTTCTGATGGATCTGGCCAATTGTAATTCTTTAGATCTTGAATCGTGGCATGTTCCAGTGGATATGAAATACGCTGAGAATGTAAACCCATAATCTTTACATGAACCCCCCATTCGTTAATATAGTTTTCTGGATCAATTTTTCGTGCAATCCTATATTCTGGTCCGCGCATAAACAAGTAGTGGGTATCTACACCCAGATAATCCAATAATTTATGATCTATACTCATTACTGAAAGAAACGGATCAATAATGGGTTGATCGACATCTATCCCTAAAGCAGCGATCAGTTTTTCGTAAGCTAGTTTGTGGATACTGGTTACTCTACCCCCTAAATCAATCGGTACTCTATCTGGCTCTTTTAAGGATAAAGTTGTTCTTACTCTATCTCTTGGTTTCATTGTAGCCATCAAATCCTCCAATTATTCGTAAATCCCATAAGATTTAACAGCTTCTAAAAAAGCTACTATATTTTCCCATGGTACATCTTGTTCAACCACATGCGAAGGAGAAACTAATAAACCTCCATTTTCTCCAGCTTTTTCAATTAAGTCCTTAACCGCCATATCAACATCTTCTGGTGAACCAAAAGGAAGTGTTGACTGAACTCCAATTCCACCCCAAAAACTGAGGTTTCGACCATATTTTCTTTTAATTTCTGAAATATCCATCGTTTCTGGTTGAATTGGGTTTAGAATATCTACCCCTATCTCAATCAAATCAGGAATTATCGGATCAATCTTTCCATCCGAGTGGTAATATATTAAAACATTAGGATTTCCCAATTTTGCTTCTGCGATCACTTTCTTTAAATATGGCTTTAATTGCGTCCTCCAAAGGGATGGGTTCATAATCATTCGCGTCTCAGCACCAACATCATCACCCATACATAAGATATCTACACCCATTTCTGCATAACGACGAGCAAACGTACTCATTCTTATCGCAATATTTTCAAATAAGCATTCAGCTACTTCAGGTTGGTTAAGCATATCCATAAGGAGATTTTCCATACTTCGAACCCGCCATGCTTTTTCAAATATTGTCATTTCCATGAAAACAGCTGCTGCTAGATCTTTATTGTGAAGATCATCAATATCATCCGTAATTCCAATATACCTTTCTTCGTTTGATAAATCAGGAAAAGGATATTGTTCGATATCACGAATCGTGCAGTCGATGTCTTGTAATGGATATATTTTCCTATGATAAACACCACCAGGATCAAAAACACGATATTCTCCCCATTCATTTATATATGTTGATGAATTTAGTATAAAAAAATGCGGGTAAGGTGGTTGTGTACTCTCCGGAACCAATTCAGGAACAAAATCATTCCAACTTCCTTCAGGCCAAAAAGGGACTCGCCCCTTAAAGTATTTAGAGAAATCGTGTAATTGGTCAGGTGGATTTACTTTTGAAAATCTATAATCAGCCTTCACAAATTCACTTACTTCTCGAGTACCCATTTTTTTTTCGTATAAATCTATAGTTGGAACAGACATTCGTAAATCGAATGGAACCCGATCGGTAATCTTACGGTTGAGTGCTAATAAAAATCTCTCTCTAGATTTCATAGATCTTACCTCTAACAAATATAATATGAATTCTTATTCATGTTCAATTTTCTCGAACCAATTTTGTTAGCTAGACTACATTAATGAAGAGAATAATGGCAACAAGAAATCCGCAGCATCTTTTGCTGCGACTTTAGGATTTAATGTCTCCACACATTCCACACTCAGGAAACCTTGATAACCAATTTTTTTTATGGTTTCCAGATAGGATCGAAAATCAATATCATTCTCTACTGGGTGTCGGCGCAATCGACTCGCTAGATGTATATGGTTCGCATAACCATTAGCTAAAAGAATAGCCTTTTGATAATCTTGTTCCTCTTGGTCAAGGTGAAAAGTATCTAAAAGAATGCCTACATTTTTCCTATCTAATTTTTTGATCAATTCCAAGACTTCAAAAACTTTATTGTTGTAATCTAGTTCTTTTTTATTGATCGGTTCAAGACTAATTTGAATTCCATATCGCATCGCAATGGATACACTATTCTCCAATCCATCTACAATCCAATCTAAGGCTTCTAGTTTACTGACCCCTTTTTTAAGACGACCCTGTACCAATCCAACCAATATTTTTGGAGTCCCAAATTCAGCAGCATATTCGATAACAGACAATAAACTGTTTTCTGCTTTTTTACGAATTTCGGGATTGGGATCGCTCAAAGTCCAACCGTTTTCTTCCACTATCCCGCCTGTGCGAAAGCCTATCAGTTTCAATCCTGATTTTTCAAGCTTAGATTTCAATAGAGCAGTTGGAATATCATACGGTGAACTTATCATAGGTTCAATTCCACGATATCCAAAACAATTAAGATCGTCTAACCATATATCTAATTGACTGCTAGGAATCGTGTCTAAAGGAGGAGAAGCCCAACCTAATTTCCAGTCAAGTTGATTACGATTTCTGGTCATATGATCCCTGTACTACTGGAGGAGAAAAAACATAAACAACCTTTAATACATCGTCGCTTGTATTATTAATACTATGTACAACTCCAGCAGGAACATATACACAAGTACCTGGCAAAACTAATTCGGGTTCACCATCAAAATAAAATTCACCAGATCCAGTCAATATATAAAGGATCTCCTCTGATTCTTCATGCACATGAGCGGGTGCATGGGAATTTGGTGGAAAATCCGCCAATCCGAAACACATATTTTTCGCTTGTCCGAAATTTATAGGACCAATGATCATTTTATGGTCTCGACCTGGAAGACTTACTGCCTCTACCTCGTTCTCGTGAATAGTGTGATTATTCATGTTGTTATACTCCAATCATTTTTTCTTATTCTTTCTTTCATTTCGATTGCTTCTTGAACTGCTGCAAAGATAGCACCAGCATCCAATTCAAATTTTTTCGCCAACCATTCTATAGGGCCCACCTCACCAAATTTATCTTTTATTCCAACCCTAACGACCGGAACTGGAAAATGACTTGTAACCACCTCAGCTACAGCAGCGCCTAATCCTCCAAGAACGCTGTGATTTTCAGCAGTCACAATACAACCAGTATCATTAGCTGATTCAATAATCGCTTGTTGATCAATCGGTTTAATGCTTGCCATGTCTATCACGCGACAGGAGATCCCCTGTGTAGATAATATATCTGCTGCTTCAATCGCTGGTAATACTTCTATTCCACTTGCTATGATCGTTGCATCGCTCCCCTCTCTTAATTTAACAGATTTGCCTGGTACAAATATATATTCATTATCTTCCAGAATAACTGGTGTTTTTCCACGTTGAACTCGCATATAAGCGGGATAAGGGTGAAATGCCAAATATTCCATAATTGCTCGCATCTCAATTGCATCAGCCGGATCAAAAACCATCATATTTGGAATAGCACGCATAATAGCTAAATCCAGTAATGCCTGATGAGAAGCTCCATTTCGCCCAGAAGCTAACCCTGGCTCAACTCCAGCGAGTTTCACATTTGCGTTAGAATAAGCAACTGACACAAATACCTGATCACAAACCCGTTGTGTAATAAACGATGCGAAAGTACCACAAAACACCACTTTTCCTGATAATGCCAATCCTGCAGAAATTCCTACCATATTCGCCTCGGCAATCCCTATGTCAAAATATCGTTCAGGGAAACGTTCTTGAAAAATTTCTGTTTCAGTTGCACGCTGCAAATCCGCATCTACTACAACCATATTAGGATTCTTATCACCTAAATCTGCAAGAGTATTTCCATATGGTTTATCAATATATTTCATTTTTTGTTTCCTATGGATCAATAAGGTTCAATATTACTTAATTCATTAATCGCTTGTTGATATTCATTCTCGTCCAAAGCTCGAGCATGCCATTCTGGTCTGTTTTCCATGAATGAAATTGACTTTCCTTTGATTGTATTGGCAATGATCATATGAGGTTTCCCAAAATTTGATTTTGTCTTTTGAAGTGCTGATAGGATTTGATATATATCGTGTCCATCAATCTCTTGAACATGCCAACCAAAACTTTCCCATTTTTGGAAAATTGGTTCAATTGAACAAATATCATCAACATATCCATCAACTTGACAATTGTTATAATCCAGAAAAGCAACCAGATTATCCAGTTTTTGATGTGAAGCTGTCATTGCAGCTTCCCAGATTTGCCCCTCTTGGATTTCACCATCCCCCAAGAGTACAAATACTCGTGAATCTTTACTATCCATTCGATTAGCAAGTGCCATCCCAATAGCGACGGAAAATCCTTGACCCAGCGAACCAGTCGACAACTCTGCCCCTGGAACCAATCGCATATCAATGTGTTTTTGTAACCGAGTATCAGGAGCGCTAAATGTCCAAAGTTCTTCAACTGGGAAAAAACCTCTTTCAGCCAATATTGCATACAAGGCTGGCGCTGCATGTCCCTTCGATAATATGAAACGATCTCTATCTTTCCATTCTGGCTGGTCTGGTCGAATTCGCATTGTATGAAAATATAAGCAAGTCAAGATTTCTGTTGCAGATAGAGATCCACCTGGATGACCAGATCCCGCTACCTTAATCATTTCGATAATATCGCGTCTAATCCTCAAACAGGTCTTCGATAAATCTTGAATTAATTTGCCTTCAAAAATAATTTCGTCCATTAGTACACTCTCATTCATCTATTTCATTAGGTCAAATACAGCATTAACTATGGAAATTGAGTCCATTTGATATTTCCTAAGCAATAAGTTATATTGTCCCGATTCAGCAAACGTATTTTGAAGTCCAATCCTTCTCATCGGAGTGGGTAACGATTCGCATAATAATTCTGAAACCGCCCCACCCAATCCGCCAGATATTTGATGATCTTCAATCGTTACCACCCTTCGGGTGCGCGCTACACTATCTAATATCAAATCGGTATCTAACGGTTTTATAGTATGGATATCGATAACATCTGCTTGAATACCTTTAGATTCTAATTGTTCTGAAGCTTCCAACGCAATATGAAGCATATCTCCATTTGCAAGTAACGTGACATCCCCGCCTTTTCTGATGACAATTCCTTTTCCGATTTGAAATTCATTTTCAGGCTTATACAATACCGGTACAGGATCTCTAGTAAATCTCAAGTAAACAGGACCATCGATTTCGGCTGCAGCTGTTACGAGCGCTACAGTACTATAATAATCTGCTGGCATTATCACTGTCATACCTGGCAATACTCTCAACATTGCTAAGTCCTCAGTTGCTTGATGAGTAACTCCATCATTTGCTGGTGTAAATCCTCCATGACTAACGGCTATCTTGACGTTTAATTCACCATAAGCGATTAAGGTTCGGAGCGGTTCCATGGCTCTCATTGATGCAAATACTGCATAAGTAGACAAGAATGTGATTTTGCCTGTAGTCGCTAAACCTGCTGCTGCAGCCATCATATTCCCTTCGGCAACCCCAAATTGAAAAAAACGATCAGGAAATTCCTTAGCAAATTTGTTAGTACGGGTTGATTTTGATATATCTGCTTCAAGGACTACTAAGTTTGGATATAAATCACCTAGGGTTACGAGAGCCTCTCCATATGCGTCTCTGGTTGCAATTGCTTTTGCATTAGTTATCATAAGGAAATCTCCTGTACTTTATGAGACTCTATTTCATTGATTGCATCTAAGAGTTGTTGGTCATTTGGAGCTTTTCCATGCCAATCACATTCATCCTCCATAAAAGAAACGCCTTTACCTTTGACAGTGTGAGCGATGATCACGCTCGGTTTTCCTTTTTCTTTTTGTGCTGTATCAATCGCATCAAGGATAGCTTCCATATCATGTCCATTTATTTCTTGTACAGACCAATTAAAAGCTTCCCATTTTGTTTTTAATGGCTCCAAAGGCATTACTTCATCACAATTTCCATCAAGTTGCAAATTGTTGTAATCAATAATTGCTATTAAATTGTTCAGTTTATATTTAGGAGCACACATAGCCGCTTCCCAAACCATACCCTCGTTCAATTCGCCATCACCGAGCACCACATACACTCTGGAATTGATACCATCAAGTTTTAACCCAAGTGCCATCCCGAGACCTGCTGATAACCCCATGCCTAAAGGACCACTTGTCATATCAACTCCAGGCGTTTTTGTCATCGCGGGATGACCTTGTAAACGACCATCTATCTCGCGTAAGGTGATTAATTCTTCAACAGGAAAAAAACCACGGTCTGCTAAACAAGCATACCAAGCGGGACATGAATGCCCTTTAGAAAGGATAAATCGGTCGCGATATTTCCAATTTGGATTAATCGGATCAATATCTAAAAAATGAAAATATAAGGCGACAAGGATATCAGTTATCGAGAGTGAACCTCCTGGGTGTCCAGATTTAGCTGCATGGATCATAGTTAGAATATTTTTTCTGATCTGATAAGATTTTATTTGCAGTCGGTTTATTAGTTGTTCCCTGGACTCCATTTTCTTATCTCCTTTGTTGTTTGTAAACCAAAATTAGGCTTCTCCACTCTCTGCCTTCATTTTCAAATCAGGATGTTTGTCAAAAACCCACCCTGCTGGTGATTGAATCCATAAAACTTCTAGCGGAGTGTTATATGGATTCTTTAAATTATGATAAGTGTGTGGAGGAATAAAAACCGCATCCCTTGGTTCAATAACAACATCTTTGCGTTCATCCCCTAAAACAACAACACCTTTTCCGTGTAAACAAAAGAAAATCTCTTCTTGCTCATCATGATCATGTCCCGGTTCACAAATTCCACCAGGTTCAACGATTACCATACCAAATGTAAGGTGCTTCGATCCAACAGTAGTGGGATCTATCAATTTATAATTAACTCTTTGAGATAACACTATCGGCTCAACATCATGTGGATTAACTTTTACGGGTTTATATTCTGGCATTTTCTTTCTCCTAATAGTTTCTTTATTTATTAATTGCTTTACATGATTCACGAATTGTAAGTTGTGGGGTGTAAACAATACGTCTAGGAATCCAATAAGTCTCTTCAGGATCGTTGCTCAATCTTTCTATCAATAGGTTTACTCCTTCACTTCCAATTTCATATGCAGCTTGCGATACTGTTGTTAGTGAAGGACATACATAAGATGAGTAGTCGATATTATCATATCCAACCAGAGATACATCATCCGGAACCCTAAGGTTAACTTCCCTTAAGGCTTTTAAAGCACCAAAAGCCAGAAAATCACTATAAGCAAAAATCGCGGTCGGTAACTCTGTAGATTTAGACAAAATTCGTAATATTTTTTTATAACTACTTTCTAATTTGAGATCTGTCCTAACTATAAGATTTGGATCATACACTATTCCAAATACTTCAAGCGCTTCACGATATCCATTAAGGCGCTCTCTAACACTTGAAATTGCTTCACTACCTGTAATATGAACAATCCGACTATGCCCCAAGTTACACAAATAAGATGTTGCATCAAATGCACCTTGATAATTATCATTTACGACACAATCCGAATCGAATCCTGGAATATATCGATTTAATAAAACAAAAGGAATCCTTTGTTCTTGGATTAATTCTAAATGGGTACTTGTAAATTGACTTGGAGTAACTAAAAGCCCATCGATGCGTTTTTGTCGCAACATTTCCAGAGCTACTTTTTCCTGTTCTTTATCTTCGTTGGTGTTACAAAGAATTACCATATAGCCTTTTCGCCTTGCTGTTTCCTCTATTCCTCTAACCACTTTCGCGAAAAAAGGATTTGCATTATCAGGAATAATTACTCCAAAAGTGTTACTAGAACCACTTGCCAGAGCGCGCGCGTTAAAATTAGGGGTGTAACCCATCTCATTAGCAATCTTAAGTACCAAATCACGAGTCCCCTTGCGGACTCGGGGATGATTATTCAAAGCACGCGAGACAGTAATAATTGATAAACCTGCACGGTTTGCAATTTCTCGAAGAGTAGTTTTATTTTTTAACATCAATGTTATCCATTTTCATAATGACAACGTTACCGGTAACGTTGTCATTAATTTATCATTGCTTATAAAAACTGTCAATCCTATTTTGGTATTTTCCCCTATTAAATTTTCTTCGGTTTTTAGCAAGATTTCATGTTGGTTGATATTTGGTAAATTGAAATCCGCAATTAAAACACCCACCTAATTTCCTATTGTCTGTTCTAAGAAAATTATATATAATAATAATTATGAAATTTCGTGTATTCGTTTTTACTTTAATCTTTCTGTTGGCAATCACCTCTAATTGGCAAACCAGCCAAGCGCAATTCGAGGGTGAAGAATACTTCGAAGAGACGGGACATGTTGTCACAGGAGAATTTCTTTTAAAATATCGCAGCATAGCTAACCCTGAAAAAATATTTGGTCTTCCGATCACTGATGCCTATCAAGATCCCGATTTAAATATTCTCGTTCAATATTTCCAAAAAGCACGCTTTGAAATGCATAGAAATGCCCCTTATGGTTCACGCGTTCAACTTTCAAATTTAGGGGAATGGCTCCAAGAGAATGGGCAAGAACTAAAATTCTCTGAAGGCTCGCCAGCCTGTCAAAAATTCCCTGGTCATGAATATCAGATTTGCTACGCTTTCCTGGATTTTTATATAGCGAACGGAGAAGAAAACCTATTTGGAAAACCGATTTCAAACGTATTAGTGATCGGCAATCAGATGGTACAGTATTTTACAAAAACGCGTTTTGAGTGGCATCCTCAACGGGAGACGGGTGATCGAGTGGTCATTTCTGACCTTGGTGCAAAACATTTTTATCGCGAGGGTAACCTTGTTCATGAGTTACCGAAAATGGGAAACGAAATCATCAAAGGTATCCAAGAACTAAGAGTACGTGCCTATCCGCTTGATTCTGTCACCGAATCGAATGGCATGCAGACTATCCATGTAATTGTCCAAGATCAACGACTATTACCCGTCGCTAATGCACAGGTGATTATTATTGTGCGTATGCCTGCTGGTCAAGAAAGACGATATATCATTCCTGCCCTGACCAATAATCTAGGCGTTACTTCGTATTCCTTCCCCTTCAGTTCCAACGAGATTGGCTTGGCAGAAATTCTTGTAATTGCAATGCACAACAATCTTGAAGCAAATACCACAACCTCATTTAGGGTCTGGTGGTAAGCTCCTTTTTCTATCCCGCTTGCAACCCATCTAACAATTTAAGATATTCAGCCTTATTAGGTGGATTAAGACCTATAATCATTTCTACGATCTGCTTCGCCCCACTACGATCACCAGACTTTAATAACAATTCCCCAATCATATCAAGTTCTCGAATCATATCTTGTTCTTTTCCAGCTTGTTTATAGAGATCCGCTAATCTCCTGCGGACTGGAATTTGATTCGGAAATTCTTCAGTAACATTTTCAAGAAGAATAATAGCCACTTCCATTTTGCTTTCATCCAAGAAAGCTTGTGTAGTATGATCAATTACCGCTAAAGCTTGTTTTTCTTGTCCTAAACGAAAATGCATTTCAACAATTCTTCGACAAGCATGAATGTCATCCGGAATTAAAGCCCTCATTTGTTCATAATTCCGCAAAGCTTGTCGCCAGTCTAAATTCTGCATATCAATATCAGCAATCTGGCTTAATATCTGTGATTGTAAAGATGGTTTTGCATTAATCTCTTGGGCAAGTTGAAAAGCCTGTATATACACTTCGCGTGCTTTTTTCAAATCTGCTAAACGATAATAAATCTCAGCTAATTTTACATATTCCTGTATCGCTAAAATCGTTTGGTTTAAATCAAGGAAGAGTCTAATTAAATAATTTCTAGCTTGGAGATCTGCGGGTGAGAGTTCAATTATCCTTCGGTAATAATTAATCGCTTGTTGTAATTCATCTCGAAAACGATAGGTTTTAGCAATAATGCGAAGTTTAGTGATCGCTTTTTCAATTTCATTCTGTTTAACCAGAATATTCACCATCAAAGCATGAAGTGGGAGATAATATGGAGCGATATCAAGAACACGGTAGGATTCCTCCATGGCAGAACGAAATTGTTTTTTAGTTGTCATTTCAGAGATCTTCGCCATGGATTCTATAACTTGGCTACCACCACCATCCAGTATTATGTCGGCCAAAGGCAAAAAGGCTGTTGGCTCATATTGATGAGGTAATTGTTTTCGAGCACGTCCTAAATATTCCTTCCAATCATTTCGGATGAGGATGTCACGTATATTTTCGCATAATCTCGCTTCTTCATCAGGACTCGAACGTCTTTGAAAACTCTCGATGATCATTGAATAAGCTTCGTATAGATCTTCTTTTCTAATCTCGGATACAATCCTTTCCTCTGCTAATTTTAGCGCTTGGAGATAATCGATTGATGCATCTTCAAAATTTTTACTTTGATAATTCATATCAGCATGAATTAAATAAGCGCCTAAAGCATATTCTGGTTCTTTTAGTAGACTCTTGAGTAAGGAATTAATTTTCTCATAGCGCCCTGTTCGATAATATAGATATCCAAGGTTAAACAAAACAGACGGACAAATCAAAACAAATTCCATCACGCGTTCCAAAGCTATTATCGCCTTCTCATTTTCACCTTGCGTCTGACGATCAACTGCTTGGGATAAATTAACAACAACTTTTGACCAATTTCCTGAATTGCGCAAGTGGTTGATTATTTGAGACGATTGTTGAGTATCTTTGATATCTGAATCTAAAATTTCTTCTCCCTCAAAAAGGAAATCTGCAATTTCCTGCATTGCTTTCTGATTGGTACCTAAGATAGGGTCTAGCTCCACTTCATCCGGTGAGATTGTATTTTTAGCATCTCTACTCTGGGATACTGGTATGGTTTCCGGTATATCCATCGCAATAACTGGTCTAGGTAATTGCTTAAAATCCTTAACTAAGTTCTGTGCGTTAATAACCTTTCTATGTTCTGGATTGATTTTCTTTGCTTGATCGATAAAGAAAAGTGTTTTCTCCTGATTCCCCCTAGCTTGCATTAGACTAGCAATCGTTAAATATTCTTGTATCGCTTTTTCTTGCTCCCCAATACGTTCATATACTCTAGCTAACCCATCACGAGCTCTTATTTCCTGAGGAGAGATCATGACAATTCTTTCTAGATTATCAATCGCTTTAGTGGGTTCATTTCTTTTTAGATATGATTTGGCAGCTTTAAAATAATAATCCGATGCTATTTTAGTATCTCTCAATTCTTCGTTTGCCCTGTGCTCTAATGCATGGATTTTGGCGATATTCTCTAAGACTAAAGGATCATCTGGGAGTATTTCAGAAGCCCGATTATAGCATATCAAAGCTTCCTGAAAATTCTCCAATTTTAAAAGTGCCATACCCAAACTTGTCAAAGCCTTTGAATGATTTGGATCATATTCTAAGACCTGTCGATAAAAATTCGCTGCTTTATCCCAATCCTGATCCCAGGCAGCGGAATTACCTAGGCTCATTGCTTTTTGAACCTCTTCCTGGTGCTCAGTCATTTCATCTCCTGGGTATAGAATTCAACTGATAACATCTTCAACCTTGCTTAACCATATTTCTCCATCATTCCCCAATTCTCCCCGACATTTGTTTCCGTTTTAAGTGGAACATTCAATCGATATGCACTCTCCATCACAGACTTCACCAACAAAACTGTTTCCTCAAGTTCATCTAAGGTTGATTCTAATACCAATTCATCATGTACTTGAAGAATCATTTTTGCAGATGATCCACTGTCTGCGAGAGCACTTGCGACTTTTATCATAGCCATCTTCATTATATCAGCAGCGGTACCCTGAATAGGGGCATTGATTGCTTCCCGTTCCTCTCTATTAAGTAGATTTCGATTAGAGGGTTTCATCAAACTAGGAAAATATCTTCTTCGACCAAACAAAGTCTCTACATATCCTTGCTTTGCAGCTCTTATTCGGATTTCATCAAGATAATTCTTAACACCAGGGAATTGACGAAAATATTTCTCCATGAAATCCTCTGCTTCCGCCAAGGTTAAATCCGTATATCTAGATAAACCAAATGCACTCATACCATAGATCAAACCAAAATTAATCCCTTTTGCTCGTCGCCTTTGGTCTTTATTCACATCTCCCAAAGATACACCATAGATAGCTGATGCAGTTGCTGCATGAATATCTTTATCCCCCAAGAACGCAGCTTGCATCTCGCGGTCATCAGCCATGTGAGCAACAATTCTTAATTCAATTTGAGAATAATCGATCGCTATCAATGTTTTTCCAGGTGATGCAATAAAAGCTTCTCGTACTCGACGCCCAATTTCGGTACGAATAGGGATGTTCTGTAAATTTGGGTTCGATGATGCTAGTCGTCCAGTAACCGAACCCGTTTGATTAAATGATGTGTGAACACGTTTTGTAACATGATTTACTTCTTGCGGTAATGCATCCAAATACGTTGACTTGAGTTTCGACAATTCTCGATAGTCCAATACGAGATCAATCACTGGGTGATTTCCCTTTAGTTCCTCCAATACGCTGGCAGCCGTTGAATAAAAACCACTAGCTGTTCGTTTCGAGCTGTCCGGGGGTTCAATTTTCAATCGATCAAACAAAGCCATTGAAAGCTGTTGAGGAGAATTTAAATTGAAAGGTTCTCCAACAAATTCATATATCTTATCCTCAATACCAACCAATTGATCACTTATTTCAACCGACATATCCTTTAAGAATTGAACATCCAAGCCTATCCCCACCATTTCCATGTCGGCTAAAACATCAACCAGAGGCATCTCAAGCTCATGTAACAAGGGAACCGCATTGCGGTCATTTAGTTCTTCTTTTAATTCAGGGATCAATTTCAAAACAACTGATGCATCTGCAGCTGCATAACTTGCGGCTTTTGAGATAGGTACATCAGCCATTGTAATTTGTTTCTTTCCTTTACCGATCAACTCCTCAATTTTAGTCATTTGTATACCCAGTCTGACCCAGGCTAGGTTTTTTAAACCCAAATTGTGCGAATCTGGATTAATCAACCATTCTGCAATCATCGTGTCAAAGGACAATGGTTTTACTCTAAGTCCATATCTTGCCAGAACAACAAAATCATATTTGACATTATGTCCAACCTTTGGGATATTTATATCGCTTAGAGGTGCACGCAGCGCTTTTAATACATCCTGTATTGCAAGTTGTTTATCGTTGCTATTCTTATGTCCTAGCGGAATATAATAACCAGTATCAGGTTCAATCGCTAATGATATACCCACTAAGTTCGCATCCATTTGGTTTGTTGAATCAGTTTCAGTGTCAAATGAAATATGCTCAGCTTGATTTAATTGCTTAACGAGGGTTTCCAATGCCTCACTGGTATTCACGATAATTGTTTGATGAAGTTTTTCTTTTTCATTCAGCCTTAAATTTTTGTTGCTATCATCAATAAAAGGCTGAACAGCTTCTCCAAACATTAATAATTGCTGATTTCCCTTTTGCGTTTGAAGTCCATAATCCTTCAACAAGCCACTTAGACGGTTCATGAGCGAACGAAATTCTAATTCCCTGAATATTTTTTCGACTTGTTCTGGATCAAATTTTTGCGGACGCGCTTGCTCTAAATCAATAGGGATATCTAAATCTGTCACGATCTGTGCTAGTCTTTTGCTTAAGTAGGCATTTTCTCGATCATTTTCCAACTTCGTTCTTATACTTGGTGATAGATCTTCTAAATGCGCATAGATATTATCTAAATCATTATATTTTTCTAGTAAGGTTACTCCTGTTTTATTCCCTATTCCAGAAACCCCCGGGATATTATCAGATGAATCGCCTACTAGAGCTTTATAATCAACGATTTGATCAGGCCTCACACCCATATACTCCTGAACATCATCTGCATAATAATCTTTGGATTCAGAAAGACTTTTTCCTGGCAAATTGATAATAATTCGTTCATCAACAAGTTGCAGAAGATCTCTATCACCTGTGATTATTTTAACGCCCAGTCCTTTTGAAGATTCAATTTTAGATACACTCCCCAAAACATCATCAGCCTCATATCCATCCTTTTCCAACCTAGGAATGTTGAAAGCGTCAACAATTTCTCGGATACGTTCAATCTGTGGACGTAAATCATCGGGCATTTTCTCACGTGTTCCCTTATAATCCGAAAAAAGATCATCACGAAAAGTACGCCCTGTATCAAAAGCCACTGCTAAATAATCAGGGCGCTCTTGTTCTAAAATACGAAACAAAACGCTTGTAAATCCATATACGCCAGCCGTAGGTTCTCCACTTTGAGTAACAAATCTCGAGCCTGCCCCTCGAGTTAAAGCGAAATAGGTACGATACGCTAAAGCATGACCATCAATTAGGTAGAGTACAGGAGGCATAATAATCCTTTCTCGTAGGTATAATTAGAGTTTATCATGGGGTACTTGGCTATGCAAGTTTTAGAATCACTGACCAAATACATCTGGCAGTGAATTTACTTCTTTACATCTTGTAAGCTTGCGCATACGAGGTCAATAGATTTCATCTAATACTATCGAATTAGTTGACAATCTCCCTTGTCCGTGATATTTTTCCTTTACAATGATGCGGGTAAGTCGTTTAGTCGGAGCGATATCAATAATCTGGTTTTTGTTTAGCCCTTTCTCGATCCATTTAGCTAATGAACAGGAACCCAGTGAAACGCGCCAAACCTCTATGATGGTCAAATATATTCAATATGAATGGTATATGCTTCGATGGGGCAGTGACGAGATCGTCTGCCGAATCTTTACGGATCACGAAGGCTTACCAACGGTCAACGAAGCTAGTATTTATTGTGGTACAGAGTTAGCTACTGAATGGTCAATAAGCCCTCCATGTAAAACTTATATGGAAAACGATAAAGAAGTCGTTCAATGCCCTGGACTTTACCTCCTATTATTCTCCGAAATGGAAAAAGAGCGTGAAGTTATCATAGATTTACCGCACCCAACAGCATGGATAAACCTTGATGGATGTTCACCTTCCCCACCCGAGAACCGCTGTCTAGAAATCCCTTCTCTTCTAATAAACGGAGAAGAGCCATTAACTGATCAGAAAATTATTGCGGTGCAAGGAACCATTGCTGGAGAACCCTTCTACTGCGAAGGAGATACTTGCCTGGTTCCCTTAAAAGTAACCACTTTGCAAGGAGTTACTGTTGAATTTTGGGTTGATTCGAGCTATGGAGATTCAAGTGAGAAATTCACCGCTCAAATTCGTGTCATTGATACTGGCGTAGCTGCAGAACCAGACGGTGGTGGTTGGTATGTTGATGTCATCAGTAGTCAATGGCTTGGAGCGCCATTAGCCAGTTGTGCTGGAATTTGGGATGCTTTTCCAAGTGTCGGCACCCCTCCCCGATGGCTTGCGACACCAGATGATTTTCAATTACTAGCTACGGATGACCCTTTGTACTACTTAGCAGGTCGAATAATCTCTCAGGGACTCGTAGATGTATCGGAATGTGCCTCTGGAGGAATATTACCCAATGGATATGCTGATGCATGTGGTCTCGAGAAAGCTCATCCTATTGTAGAAGATTGGCAAAATCAATTTGATCAACGCATCATTGAGGTTGCAAAAGAAACCGGGATTCCTGCGCAACTAATGAAAAATTTGTTTGCGCAAGAAAGTCAATTTTGGCCTGGCGAATTTCGAGTAAAAGATGAATTTGGACTTGGACAAATTACTGACATGGGTGCAGATTCTATATTTTTATGGAATCCAGAATTTTTCAATAGTTTTTGTCCATTAGTGCTTTCCGAAGATGCTTGCAATAATGGATATCTTGGTCTGCAATTGAAAGATCAAGCTATCCTTAGAGGAGCTCTTGCCCTTCAAGCGCGTGCTGACTGTCCAGATTGTCCGACTGGGGTTGATCTAAGCAACACAAATTTCTCTGTATCGCTTTTTGCCAATACATTACAAGCTAACTGCTCACAAGTCAGCCGAACGATCTACACCGCGACTGAATTGATGTCTGGTTCAATCGCCACCTATGAAGATCTCTGGCGTTTCACGATCGCTAATTATCATGTTGGTCCAGGTTGCGTTTCCTATGCGATCCACCAAGCCTGGGAGAATTCAGGGATCCTCACCTGGGAAGAAGTAAAAACTTATTTTACTGATCCATGTAAAAGCGCTGTACCCTATGTCGAGAAAATCACCCAATAAGCATATATATTACAGGCAATTTACTTCGTGACTCCCCCTTCTAAATATTTCAAGATCAAAATATCATTTCGTTAGTGAAGCAGCGATTTTTAAAAACTCATCCCATTCTTCCTGAAAGAAATGTAGCGTGACACTATTTAATTCTAAATGATAGGTGATTTCTCCATCTGGTTCTTCCGCTTTCCACGCAAGCATACTTTCGGTTTCAGCAATCACTTCTGTCTTAGGTTCAAGCAAATCATTCGACATAATCAGCACTCCTTATCAATCATCAGTTAAGGTTTCAAGGAATTCCAGGTTGTTTTCCGTTCGTCCTAGACGTTGCAATATCGCTTCAGTTGCTGTCGTCATATCCATTCCCGCACCCTGTGGTGGAGATGCAACCATTTGATCGTACATACGACGCATTAACCAAACTCGTTGGGTGATATCAGGTCCAAGTAATAATTCTTCTCGGCGCGTTGAAGATCTTTCGATATCAATAGCTGGAAATATTCTTCGTTCCTGCAACCGACGCGAAAGATGTAATTCCATATTTCCAGTTCCCTTGAACTCTTCATAAACAACATCATCCATACGTGATCCCGTATCAACTAAACAAGTTGCGATAATAGTTAATGATCCACCTTCTTCGATATTTCGAGCAGCTCCGAAGAAACGCTTAGGCGGATAGAGCGCTGAAGGATCAATACCACCAGAAAGCGTCCTACCTGAAGGTGTGACCACAAGGTTATAAGCTCTCGCTAAACGGGTTATAGAATCCATCAAAATGACGACATCGCGACCAACTTCAACTTGTCTTTTTGCTCGCTCTAGCGCCATTTCAGCTACACGTACATGAGAGGAAACCGGCTCATCAAAAGTTGATGAAATCACTTCTGCATCTACAGATCGATCCATATCCGTCACTTCTTCTGGTCTTTCACCAATTAACGCTACCATCAGATGAACTTCAGGACATTTTGTAGATATTGAATTAGCAATTTCTTTTAATATCGATGTTTTACCAGCTTTTGGCGGAGAAACGATTAAACCACGTTGCCCACGTCCGATCGGAGTTACCAGGTTTATTAAACGAGTCGCTAAAGTATGTCGATCGGTCTCCAAATCAAATCTCTCATCCGGGAAAATCGGGGTTAAAGATTCAAATTTCAAACGATCCTTGGCGTCATCAGGTAATAAACCATTGACACTTTCTATCTTTAATAATCCATAATGACGTTCCGATTCCCGTGGGGGACGCACGTTTCCGATGACTAAATCGCCGTTGCGTAGATTATAACGTCTAATCTGTGACTGAGAAACATAAATATCATACGGACCCGGACGATATTGACCTGAGCGCAGAAAACCGATTCCCTCGCTCATTATCTCCAGAATTCCACCACGCATCTCTATCCCCTGTTTTTCAGCTTCTGCTTGGCGGATATTTAGAATTAAATCATCCTTCTTTAGACGATTTGCCCCTTGTACATCTAGCTCTTTAGCCATTTTACGGAGTTCAGATAAAGTTACATTCTTCAATTCTAGTACTTTCATAATCACCTTACTTATTTTTGGGTATCATCATATAGAAAGTTTATTAAGATTGTGGTCGATCATCTAGATCAAATAGACATAAGATAAAACGAATAATCTATAGATACTCTTAAATCATAGACTTTCCACCAAATAGGGAATAGAACAGAATTTCCGAAACCACCTATACTTCTTTATTTTAATAATAACTTCCTAAGGATCTGACTATAAACGAAATTTGATACATTACTCTTGTGATACACTAAACAATACACTAGCAAAATCAGAATGGAACGATGTTTAATGCAATTCTCCTCTAACTAACATTTACAGCTATTAGTTCGCCTTCAATTTAATTATTAATTCGAGGAATAACTATTGACTTCAAACGAAGTCCCCTTCCAATTAATGAAATTATAACACATATTATTCATATGTGTAAACTAAGTTCTTATTTTTTTTATTACTTCAAAAGGTGTATCTATTCACTCTATAAAGTTGAATAATTCTCTAATGGTCAGCTCGTTGGTGGAATAGGATCATTGTAATCGATGATTTCTTCATTGCGTTTACGCAAGGTAAATACACCAACAACAATGGGGATTGCTAAGAATATAACACCCAAACATAATGCGCCTATCCCAGACATAAGAGCAGTTTCCGGGTCATTACTACCCGCAATATCAATCTCAGCGCCAGGCACAAAACTGACGATTGCAGCAATCGAACCCCAACACATCCCAAAGAGCCCTGGACAGCCACACATTAACGCAGTAGCCACGGTAGCTATGATGCCAACTGTTTTCTTATCCATGTTCTTTTCTCCTATTTTCAATCGACGGAGTATTTCTAATTTCTTCTAAACTCCTACTTATTTATAGAACTTGTTTATGAAGGGCATTATCAAATTATATCAGTCGTGCCTCGGTAGATATGTACCAATAG
>Ga0172371_10005054_pt1 | contig 19688 bp, 12 predicted proteins | sample Lak12m_FD_114543 | JGI IMG/M metagenome (GOLD analysis project Ga0172371, IMG submission 114543) | Freshwater microbial communities from Kabuno Bay, South-Kivu, Congo - kab_022012_12m | ecosystem: Environmental > Aquatic > Freshwater > Lake | place: Democratic Republic of the Congo: South-Kivu... | reverse complement strand
TTGTAAAGTGGTCGACTTTTCGATTGACAAATACAGTTATTACGAAGGTCCCTTTGTGGCTGATCCGCAAGAGGTCAGCTTCCTGTACGCCAACGCCACCGACTAAACCCAAAACATCAGCGATACCACCCGCGTTGTGATCGGACCGGCAAAGGTTTATTTGCCGATGGTGAAGAAGTGAAAAATATATATGATCTAAATCAATTGTTTTACAAATTTCTTAACATCGATTTAAGAATTGTGATTCATTTCAAATAAATGGGATCAGTTTTTATTGAATTATCATCGTCGTGAAAAATTATATATTCGACCTGATCGCTAATAGGTGGAAATAAAAACCAACCATTAGCAATTTGTTGATTTGTTAGAGTGAATTCTTGGTTAGCTGCATCTCCTTTTGATATATAATGGTGAATCTGGTTAAAATTATCCGTTATATACATCTTGTTCGAATTATCAGGATGAATTGTCACTTTTAAAGTCCCTTGTACAAAAGCTTGCCAAGTAAATTCAATCAGTAATTTACCATCATTCTCGATTTGAATTCCTGTAATACATTCTCTTGCTAAGTTAGATGGATCGAAATTTTTTTCCATGCAAGACATGATATTGAGATATTTATTTTCTGTTTCAGTTGCTAGATTATTAAATATTGTATTAGTTGAAATAAGAGTTTTAGTTTGTGTAATGATTGGGGAATAAACCGAAGCTGTTGTTTCAAGGAATTCTATCGAAGGTTTATTTGATTTTTGATGTGATATTTTTTCTGGTATTGAATAATAAATTTTCATTATTAAAAGGAATACTGACAAGGCAATGACTATACCCCCAATAAAATAATACCATGTATGAGTTAGATTAAAAAAATTTGTTCTGGCTTTTTTATTATCATAATCACTTGTGATTGGTGTATTACTTTGAATTTTATTTGCTGTAATTAAATTGTTAATATTATTTAGTGATTTTAATAAAAAACTTGGATTCTGAATACGTTCCATAGGATCTTTTCTTAAGCATTGAGTTATGAGATAATCAAGTTCACTTGGAATTTCCGGATTAATACGGTGAAGTGGTATTGGATCAATATTACAATGTTCCCATTTAATAAGATTTTGTCGGGTTTTTGCATCTAATGTCCGGTTAGCTGAGGGAGCTTTGGTTCCATTGAATGGAAGAATCCCAGAAACCATGAGATAGAGAATCACTCCTAATGCATAAACATCAGTTTGCGGTGACAATACCCCAAATTCCCGAGAAATCTGTTCAGGCGCCATGTATGCTGGAGAACCAAATCCAACGAGATTACTATGATATTGGATACCTACACTCGAAATACCAAAATCAGTGAGAAAGACTGACTTGTTTTGGTTAATTAATATGTTTCCAGGTTTAACATCACAGTGAATGATATCTTTAGAATGTGCATAACTTAGTGCTCTACAAATTGGATCAATAAAATAAATAATTTCTTCAATTCTGAAAGGAGCACCCTTTCTTTTACGGATAATTTCGTATAAGTTAGTACCCTTTATAAAATCTTGTAAAGTAAAATATCTTTCCACGATTTGAAAGAAGCCATAGAATTTTACAATATGATCATGCTTGAGTTGTTCATGAATCCTGCCTTCTTCCTTAAATAACTTTACATATATTGAGTCTTGAATAAGGTCTTCATGAAGAACTTTCATTGCTAAGTAAACATTCCGATTTAAATCAAAAACCTTATAGACATTTCCCGTACTCCCGCTACCGATAAGTTGCTCTATCCTAAAATTTTTAACCATTTCTCCAGTAATTTCTTGATCCATAATTATTAATTTAGATTTATATCTTCATTATCAGTTGAAAATGTATTCGTACTACAATTTGTACCATTTTCATTACACCACTCAATTGTCAAGGAATTTTCACCATAAAGCTCAATCCACATATAATGATTTCCTAGGATAGTACCTTTATCCATTCCATTGACAAAAACTCTAATGGTAACTGACCTTTTATTATGCAATGTAACACGTGAATTTTGAGATGATTGGGTGTTAGTTGGAGCTGGGGTGAATGTAGGACGAGGGGTGTATGTCGGTTGTTTTGTAGGTAACGTAGTATTCGTTGGGATATCAGTTATTGTTGGAGTTGAGCTAGATGTTGGAAATGGAGAAAACTGAATAGTTATACTCGGAATAAACTCTTGGGTATTTGTAATCATCACAGTTGGAGTTTCAGATGTGATAGAAACTAGAGAATTAATTGCATTAACCAAACCGAATCCAGTTAATAATATACAAGAAAAAAGAAGAATAATCCCAGTTATCGATACCCATAAAGGGATCTTTTTTAAAAAACCTTTAGTTTTTGATTCGGTTGATTCCCCGAAATTCAATAAATCCAGAGGAATTCTATCGGCAATGTTGTTAGGGACAATCCCAGCAGCATCACAGATCGCATCTAAGAATTCCATACTACTTGAATAACGATTTTCGGGATTCTTTTCTAGACATCTTAAAATAATTATCGACACAGGTTCGGATATCTGTGGATTAATCGATCTAGGGTCTGGAGGTTTTGAAGCGATATGGGCACTTCTTACCCGTTCTGCTGCTGTTGTCCCTGAGCTTTGAGATTCTGTTCCGCCTCCAGTAAATGGACGCTTTCCGGTTAGCATTTCATAAACCATAATTCCAAGCGAATAGATATCTGTTTCAACCGTTACCATGTTCCCCCGAATTTGTTCAGGTGCCATATAGGCAGGTGTTCCTGCGGCTCCAATCGTTGTGGTTGTGCTTTCTGCATGCCTAGCTACTCCAAAGTCAGCTAGATATATTTTTCCACTCCGATCGATCATGATATTTCCTGGTTTTATATCACAGTGCACTACACCATAATTATGAGCATAATTTAATGCAGTGCAAATTGCTTTCAAAAATATTAATGTATCATTTATCGAAAAAATTTTATTGTCTCTTTTTCTGATTAAGTCTTTTAAAGTGGCTCCATCAATATATTTTTCAACTAAAAATAGACCAATAGATGATTGATGCAAGCCATAGAATGGAACAATATTGGGATGCGATAATTTCTCAAGAGCCCTTGCTTCTCTTTGGAATAATTTAATAGCAGAAGGGTCTTCGGTCAAATCCATTCTTAGAACCTTGATTGCTAAAGGTGCATTGCCTTGGAGGTGCCATGCTTTATACACAACACTTGTTCTAGTTGATGCAATGAATTCATCTACTCGATATGTATCTAATAACTTCTTGCCAATTAAACTAGACATCAATATTCCTCACTAATGAATAATAATATGCAAATCTCTATTAATTAGTTCAAGACTATTAACCAATTTGTTGGATAGATCGAGTATGAATTGGTACTACAACCATGTCCAGGTCCCCTATTACAAACCTTTAGAGACACACTACCCCAATCTTCTGCTGGGGATTTTACTGTTTGCCCGGAAAATATCTCCCCTAGGTATTCACCATTAACATATACCCATAAAGATCCAAAGGTTGCATTTTGGATTTGAAATTCAACCGCTTCTTTTTTTGTTGGGACTCGCGTATGCGTAGGATAAGGAGTATCTGTAGGATAAGGTGTAGAAGTAGGTAGGGTTGTTGATGTTGGCATAGGAGAAAATGTATAACTTGGCAGCGGTGTTTTTGAAGGTACAACTATGGTAGTAGCAGGTAAACCTATCACTGAACTATTAGTATTCATATTTGTCGATAAATCACCAGCATCAATTTTTGAGCTTTCATTGTTCTGGTTAGAATTTATGTTCTGATCTTGAACAGAAGAAATTGATAATAATGGATAAACAACTTTCAGTGAAATTCCAGTTATCACAAAACATCCGATTAGGAAAATCGCAATTCCAATTATTAATGGAATTAATGTTTTTTTCCCTTTACTTGGGACTGGAGGAAATTTCGCCTCTTCTATCTTAGGGTTTTCTATGCGATCTGGAATAGCTTCAGGGGATGAAGAGACAGCTTGGCATAGTGCGGAAAAGAATTCTTCAGTGCTTGAATAACGATTTTGTGGATCTTTTTCTAATGCTCTGAGGACTACTCGTGAAAGTTCGTCAGGGATACTGGGATTAATGAGACTTGGATTTGGTGGAGGTGCGCTTAGATGTGCTCTTCTAACTTGTTCTGCAAACTCTGTACCTGTTCTTTCTTTTTCTTCTAAAGATGCAGTAAATGGGCGTTGACCAGTAAGTAGTTCGAAAACCATTATTCCTAAAGCGTATATATCAGTTTCTGGTATTACAGCCAATCCTTTAATTTGTTCAGGTGCCATATAAGCAGGTGCACCAGCTACTCCAATTGTTGTATCAGTGCTATCGGCATGTCGTGCGATACCAAAATCCGCTAAGAATATATTTCCTCCTCTATCAATCATAACATTTCCAGGTTTTATATCACAATGGACAACCCCCATTGAGTGAGCATATCCTAGAGCTGCTTGAACAGCTTTTGTGTAGATCAAAGTATTTTCTATTGATAGATAATTATATCCGCTTTCCTTCTGTTTATCAACAATCTGTTTTAAGGATGAACCATCAATAAATTCTTCAAGTAGAAACATAATACCATCAGTTCTTTCTATCCCATAAAAAGGTACAATATTAGGATGACGTAATTTCTGTAAAGCTCTTGCTTCTCGCAAAAAGAATTTAAGAATTGTTGGATCATCGATGAGATCCATGTGTAATACTTTCATTGCTAAATGAACATTTCGCGATAAGTCCCAAACATAAAAAACATCGCTCATACCACCAGAGGCAACAAACGCTTTTACCTCATATCGATTCATTAGAATATTCCCAACTAAACTCGTCATTTGAACCTCATCTGTATCTAATTTATTTATATCTGTCCAATTTCCTAATTCACATTTAATGCTTGAACCTAAAATTATTAATAAGAAATCAAAATAATTATTTTGACAAAAAATTTTATTTAGCGGGTCTTAATACTGGTAAAGGTTTTGCTTTTGGATCATCTATAGGCGGAAGTGGTAATGGTGAGTAATCTATACCCGTGCCTAAAGACCCATAGGGAAGATAATAAAATACAGATTTGTTATCGCCACCAGGATATTTTTGATATACAAAAAGCAAATGTGATCCATCTGGGCTCCATTGTGGATCACGATAACAGCAACCTCCGCCATCTATCGGGTTTAATTTATCAACAGCTTTTAAAGTATCTGCGTTGAAAATATATAAATTTCCATAACCATTATTTCGTATATTTCCTGTAAATGCGAACATATCGTATCCATCCCAACCAATGGTTTCTAGTTCCGATGAAATCGAGAATTCTTCAGGAACGAAAAATGGAGCTGGAAAATTTACGGTCACATCAGGGTCTTCATCGCAACTATCACCTTGGATTACTCTTACCATATCTACCGCGCCTAGCCCACTTGCAATTCCCCATGTAATTAAAGCAAGGTTATTTGTTTGAGTTGACCAACGTGCGAATAAAGTAACATATTTTTCAAGAGGAGCTCGTTCCGGACATTCTGCCATACTGGATAACGCTGAACGCGCTTTGACTTGGCTCAGAGCTTGTCGATCATAAGGAACAATATAAAGCTGGTTATCAAGACTAATCGCTACTTTTTCACTGTTTGGCGATATATCAAAAGTCTTCAAGTAGATTGCGAAATTAAAGCACGCAATGGTTTGAATTTCCTTTGAATCTAATTGAACTTGATATATACATTTGCCAGATATATATTTTAGAGCTTCTCCATCTGGCGTCCAACCAAGGTCTTTCTTTTCTGCGCCATCTTTAGTAAGTTGAGTTAACTCACTACCGTCTAAATTAGCAACCCAGACATCATTCTGATTGATAAAAGCAATTTTATCTGCTCCACCTATTGATTCAAAGACCGGTTCAGAAGTAGGTGTCTCAGTAGGAATATTAGTTGGTGTAAAAGTTGAAGTGATTGTGGGTTCTTCTGTGAATTTTGATTCAATTGTGCTGCTTGGCTCAGTAGTGTTTGTCGGAATTTGAATTACATCTGATAAAGAATTTTCTTGATTTACTTGTATAACCTGATTGGTTATTCTTAATTTACTACTGTTCTGAGAATTTACGTTTATAATACTACTCCCAACAAGTAACAATAATCCGAAAAATAAAGCCAGAACCACATATGACCACTTAAAAGACAACTTTTTTTTCTTCTCTGTCAAACTATCATCAATAATCGAATCGACCGATGGCAGAATTGAAGATGGTACACGATCAGGAATCTGATCGGGAGAAGTACCTGCTGCATCACATAGTGCAAAGAAAAACTCTGTAGTGTTTGAATAACGATTTTTTGGTTCCTTTTCCATAGCTTTAAGGATAACAATCCCAACAGAAGATGGGATGAGTGGATTGATTTCACAAGGATCAGGAGGAGGAGTTATCAAATGAGCTTTTCGAATTTGATCAGCGACAGTTTCACCAGTTTTTTCAGTTTCAGATATACTTCCAGTGAAAGGTCGTTTGCCAGTAAGCAACTCGAAAACCATTATTCCTAAGGAATATATATCAGTTGCTGGAGTGACCGCTTCTCCTTTTATTTGCTCAGGTGCCATATAAAGTGGGGAGCCTGCTATGCCTACTGTTGTCTCAGTACTATAGGCATGTCTTGCAATACCAAAATCAGCCAAGAAAATATTTCCACCCTCTTCGATCATCACGTTGCCTGGTTTGACATCACAATGAACTACTCCTGAAGTATGTGCATATCCTAATGCAGAATAGACTGCTTTTGTATAGATTAATGTGTGTTCGACGGATAGATTTTTCTCTCCTTTTATTCGTTCTTTTTCTAGAACTTGTTTCAAAGATGGACCATCAATAAATTCTTCGAGTAAAAACATGAATTGAGACGTCTTTTGTACACCGTAAAAAGGTACAATGTTTGGATGTTTTAATTTCTCTAAGGCTCTGGCTTCTCTCTCGAAAAACCTTAATAGTAATGGGTCATCAACGAGGTCCATATGTAGGACTTTCATTGCTAAGTGGACATGCATTGTTGTATCCCACACATAATAAACATCACTCATTCCACCAGATGAAATAAATTCTTTGACTTGGTATCGGTTAAGTAGATTTTTCCCAGCTAAATTTGACATATTGACTCCATTAAGGGCTGATATAAATTTCTGTGAAACCTTTGACTTCAATTTCACGTGTTGCAATACAACCTAATGCATAACAAAATTGAAACACATGCCATCCTGAGGTTATGTTTTCATAAGTAATATATTTTTTCCCTGGAACGATAAACATGAACTCATCATCTATAAAAATTGAAATTCCAATTCCATATCGGTTTATCACCTTTATCTCTGGTTTAGATATTGTTGTGGAAGAGACAACTGTAACGATTGGAGTAGAATTTATGATTTCAGGAGTTTCAGATGGCTTGTTAGGTAATGATGTGCCTACAGGTGGGGATATATTAACTTGGGAAGTGTAAGTTGGCATGTCTATCGCTTTGCTATCTCCAACTAACCATACTGAATCGCGATTTATCAATTCATTATGGCTAGTTGTGCAATTGTTCCTATTAATATCCTGGCAATATTGAAATTGATGGTTTCCTTCTTCAACACCATTAATCGTACCCATTTTTTCAGGTGGAATACTGATCAATAGATTTTCATCCATGAACACAAAAACATTCGTAGAAGCACCATTTTGAATGGATAACTTATATTTAAATATTGAAGTTTTTTCTGGAGAGATAGTGGAGATAGGTGTAATAGTGAATTTAATTGTCTTTGAGGCTTGGTAGTAACAAGATGCTGTTTCTAGGTTGATTTTTGTCCTATCTAATGATAGCACTGTTTGCTTAATCTCCTTTTCAAATGAAGATTCATTTGAATTACAGGAAATTATGAGGGAAAATGATAGTATAATTATCAAGATTATCTTCTTGCTATTCTTATTCAATTTGTATTTCCTTCAATCATCATCAATGCTCATTATCTAATCATCTTGGACTCAATCGTAGTAAATCCATGATCAATCCAGATAGATCAATACCGCTTGGTATTGTTCCATCTGGATTGATCGCTGCAAATGCACCACCAGTTTTACTTGTCCAAGTTCTCCAATATGTCTCTAACTCTGGTAATCCAGAACTGTCGATATGTAATAGTCGGATATCATTACTCACCAAAGAATTAATCGCATCATCTTGAAAATCAATATCGTCTCCATTGCAATCAATTTGATTATTAGGTCCTGGATCAATACCCGTATCGATTATCTCTCCAGTTCCCAGAATGTCTTCATTGAGATTAGTATCATGGGGGATACTGTCGCCAAAATTGATGATCAATTTTAGTGAATTAATTCTGAAATTGAGATTATTTGCGATCTCAAAAAAAGTTCTCCCATAAGCTTCAGGTTCATCTTCCCCATCGCCCAATTCGAGATCATATATTTTTGATGCCAAAAGATTCATATCATCTGTAAAATCTTGATCAATACGAAAAGGCTTGTCTCCATCTGGTTTACTTCCATCTAATCCATATTTTTCTTGATAACCGCTTCCACACCGCGTACCATCGAAATATCCTGGATAATCTTCATAACTTACTAGTGCAAATCTAAAATCAGTTGAAGGAGAAGCTTTTAATCGTAAGTCATTGATAATAATATTAATATTTTCTTTTACTTGAAGTAGTTCTTCTCCCATACTAGCAGTTAAATCTAAAGAAAAAACTAAATCTACTTTTTCAGGAAGAGGAATATCTCCTTTACATTCGATAGCGTCAAATGCAGAAACGATTTTCAAACCTTTCGTCTTCGATGGATCTATTGGATCATTACTTTTTACTTCATTTCCACCAGAAACAGCACCAGCAATTATACATTGCTTTATTTGAGAAGCTGAAAAGTCTGGATGTTCTGAAAGTACCAAACCCGCAATTCCTGTGACAATTGGCGCTGCCATGGATGTGCCTGACATGGTATCAAAGTGATCAATTCGTGTAAAAAGCAAGTTAGTACTAGGAAAAGTACTTAAGATATATTCACCTGGTGCAGCAACAGTTACCAAATCACCATAATTGGAGAACTCGCTTAAACTTTCGGATTTATCTACAGATGCGACCGAAATAGTATTCATAGGAAATTCTTCTGTTAAACTTGCTGGTGAAGCATATTTCGAATCTCGGCACTCATTACCCGCAGCAAATACCCATAATACATCTTTGGATTGACGTTGAGCATATAAAATAGCCTGAGCAAAAATAATATTCGTTTCAGCAACTTTAATTAAGGTATCAATACTCCCATGTGTACCGCATTGATTATTATCAATGAATTGTAAACTTTCATTGATAATTCGATTTCCATCATCAATTGCTTTTACCATTTGCTCTTGAGTTTTAATAGCTGAACTTTTTCCAATTGAAAAATAAGAATATGAATAGAATTGAAGCGAGCAATCCCACATAACACCACTAACCCCTTTCCCATTATCTCCTTCGGCACATATTATTCCTGATACATGTGTACCATGTTTTTTGTTATTGTAAAACGGAGAATTTGATTGAATAATATTATCATCTAAGTCACCATGTTTATCATCAAGTCCATTATCTATTACGCCAATTCTAATAATTTTGTTACCAGTTGTGATATCCCAAGCAGATAATGCTCTGATCATCTCAAGATGATAATTATTTCCGCTTGGATTATTCTCATCCCATTGCGTCTCGTATTCGTCATCATTAGGAAATTTACTGGAAATATCATCAAAAAGATAGGAATGGGATGCAAATTCAACATAAGATTGACTTTCGATTAATTGTCTTTTTTCTTCCAATTCATCCAACGTGTTAACATCGAAAACGAATTGATAAGACAACGTTTTTGGAACAGATCCAATAATCTTAGCACCAGTATTCAACGCAATATCTTTAATTCGTTGCTCGGGTTCTATGGTATCGAATTTTAAACCTACGATGATCTCATCATTAACAAGCCATTGACCATCTCTGTCAGTTGTTAATCGATCTTCGGAGGGAGCCATTACTTCTGTTGATATATCATCTAAAGATGGTTCGATAATATTTAATATAATGTTTTGAGGATCATTCAAACTTATTCCTTCCTCATTAACTTGGATAGATCCATTATATATTCCAGTTGGTTGTGTCTTTGGAATATCAATAACAAGCAAATAATCATAGGAAAGATATACATCACCTTCGATTATCGTATCTGTATTTATTTTTATTAAATCATCCAATTCAGAACTAGCAAAAATAAATTTGTCGGTTAATTCTTTACTCGAAGTGAATGAACCCGGAATGGCTAATGAGGTACCCGGATATGTATCTATTTTTAGCTGATCTTCTGACCAAGATATCGTGCTCAAAGAAATTGGTGGATCATATTTCTTTTGCTTCCCACCTCTGCTAACCGCAATCATAAATATTACAACAAAAAAGGCAAACATACCAACAAACACTAATTTGTTTTTGCGATCTTTTTTATCTATACCGGCGGTTGGGGGACTTGACCCTTGCATCAATTGAAAAGTCCATGTTCCTATCTGGATAATATCACCAGGAAAAATTTCTTGCTGTTGAACTATCTTATGACTATTGACTATAACCCCAATTTTACTATTCTCGTCCCTCACCCAAAGCTTACCTTGATGAATAATAATGCTCACGTGAAACCGGGAAATAGATGGATTATTCAAGACAATATCATTACTCGAATTTCTTCCTATTCTTAATCCATTCGTTCTGATCAAATAGATATGTCCATCACTTGATTTTAATGAATATTGAATGCTCATTGTTTCTATTATTTATGAAACTCAAAAATGTACGTTAAAGAGATTTGAATCTGATCTCCTTCACGTAGTGATGTTGGATTGATTACTCTATAACCGTTCAGAAAAGTTCCATACTTACTTTGATTATCTTTAATAACTGCTCCATTTTTAGATAAGATAATTGTGGCATGAGATCTAGATACACTTTTTTCTTTGAGTTGCAAATGACTTAACCCATCTCTTCCAATAATAAACTCATGTTTATATATTGGGATGAATTTTCCTTTCCATTCTTCTGAGATTCCGATTAAATATGGTCCATGTTGAATGGGTTGATCAATGGTAGGGAATGAATTAGGATGAATTCTAGGCTTAGTGATATTACTCGGCTCTGCAGTCGTAACTATGGTTTCATCTAATTGATTTTCATAAGGTGAATTATTTACTTGGATTTCATGTGCATTTTGGAATTCTTTTAATAAGTTTAGAACAGATTGGTAACGATGCTCAGTTTTTTTCTGGATTGCTTTTTCAACTACCGAAATAATGGCTTTATTTAATTTTGGGTTGTACTTTTTTAGATTTGGAGGGGGGAGATTTACATGCTCCCACTCAACGACATCACGCTTTTTTTGTTTTTTATCTCTTAACCTACTTTCTCCTCTAAATGGCAGTATTCCTCCACTCAACATCTGATAGATTGTAATTCCTAAAGAGTAAATATCTGTTTGATGATTGATTGGTTGTTTAAGAATATATTCTGGTGACATATAAGCTGGTGTTCCGCCTGCTTGGTCATCAAAATTCGTTTTTGAGACACCAAAATCAAATAAATAAATATTTCCAGTCACTTCCAATAAAATATTCGCGGGTTTGACATCACAATGATAAATACTCTTACTGTGAGCAAAATATAATGCGCTGCAAACGGGTTGAAGAATTCTTAATACTTCTCCTGTAGAAAAGGGACCTTCATGGATTTTAATTTTATGCCCCAAATCAACGCCATTTATCCAAGGCATTACTAAATACATAAGATCATCTTCAATTACTTCTTCGTATAATGGAATGATATAGGGGTGCTTAAGCTCCTGCAATAATTTTACTTCTTTCTTAAACAGCTCTTTTCTCCAATGATCCCCTTTATTAGTTATTTTCAGAGCTTTAATAGCAACATTTGCTTTACGATGTTGATCCCATGCTTCATAAACATCCGAAGAGGCGCCGCGTCCTAAGAATCTCCTTAAGTAATAACGATTGTTAAGCGTAATACCTTCTAAGTTTTCCATATCATTAAAATAGTTTATTAAATCTTCACTATTAATCTTTCAATCGATCCAAGAATAAATTATTTAAAATTCTCTAAACTCAATTTGAGAAACGCCAATTTCAATGCGATCTCTGTTTTTGAGTTGATATGATTTAATTCTTCTTCCATTCACGAATGTTCCATATTTACTGCCTTTGTCGTACAATATCCACCTTCCAGATTCATAATTTAATAACGCATGGGAACGAGAAACAGAAGCATCCGGTATTCGAATTGAATTCACCGAACTCCTACCAATAGACATTACTTGTCCATTCAGCATTATTTCATGACCGGTCATTTGACCAGATATTATATAAAGCCTTGCATATCCTTGATTGGGAATATTGATTGGTGGAAACCTATGGGCATTGCTTCCACGCTTTTTCTTCAATCTATCAGCATAAACGTACAAAGCAATTCCACCTCCACCCAAGATCATAAAAACAAAAACAATACCACCTCCTGAACCAGATGAAGTTGATAATACTAAAGGTGTGGGTGTAGGTGGTAAAACAGCAATCGACGGGGCATCTTTTGAAAAAACAGTTATTTTATATGGTTCGTATCCTTTAGGGATATCTACACCTACTACATCCAATTTCCAATTCCCAGGTAATGGATTAAATATTTCTGCGTTTATGAAATCCCGATATTTTATAATCTTCAATTCATTTGGGCCTGGATTTGAAGTCATTCCATTAGGATCTGTAATAATTAATTCCATTTCAGAACCAGGCCATGAAAGGTTAATAAAGATTTCTTTTAATCCAGGATATACATAAAAAACACCAGCTTGTTTTTGTTCTCCTTGAGAAATTTCACCTGAAAATTTTGCTAAGATATAACCATCAATCTCCGTACTGGTTGCACTTGGAGTTGTGGTTGGCATCGTCGTTGTTGTAGGTTTAGGAGTATCTGTTGAAGTAGGAATTGGTGTAGCGGTTGAGGTAGGTATTGAAGTAGCAGTTGGTATATTTGTTGAAGTTGGAGGGATTGGAATAGGCGCCGATGAGCCTTTATTCATACATAATGTCAACCCTTTTTTTGACCAAGCTGGCATGAAAGCGCGATAAGTAATACATTGATAATCAGGGTGTGAAACCTTAATTGTGTGAATTACATCTCCTGGTCTTACTTTACTAAGAACAGCTTGTCCGTTGCAATTAGTTACCTTGGAGGGTTGACCGTTTGCTGTAATAATTTTTACATTTGCTCCACTTATCGGTAAATTAGTTGCACAGTCTCGAATTACAACAGTCAAATGAATATCAGCAAATACCGCAACAGGTGTTGCCAACAAGATAATGATATTAATTAACAATATAAGAATGAAAGAAAATCGTTTTATTCTAATAGGTATCGCAATTAACTTACCAAAGTAAATCAATATTTTTTTCCATACCCAATCACTCTTATTATTCATTACCTCTGCTCACTTTAAAAATAATTTAAAACTTGCTCACAAAATCTTAATTACAAAGATCGTATCACCAATCCGAATCTCGTCATTTTCTTCAATTTTTACACTACCATTGATTTTTTCATCATTCAAATAGGTTCCATTGCTTGAAGCAAAATCAATCAGAATAAATTTTTCTTGATCCTCTTCGATTTTTATACCAGCATGCATCGCGGATACTTTTTCGTCATCAATAAGAAAATTTGCTTTTTTTCGACTACGCCCCAGGATCATACCGGAATTGATCTTTTTAATATAACCTTTTCTCAATACCGGACTCTTCTTCACGATTAACCAACCCCAAAGGCTATCATCATCACGGTCAATTACGGTAACATCAAGATCTTCTTCATCCGAAAAGGGGTTATCATCGCCATCTAACCATCTATTCCTCTTGCGCTTAGGCGGAATAGTCGAGTCGATGTCATCTTGATATCCTCCACCATGTCTCTTCGGTGGCACAGTAGTATCTTCACCATAACCACCATAATTATTTTGACCTGGATAAACTGTTTCTTCATCGTCACCTAATCTTGCATCCGCAGGCATTCCTGTTGCTTCGGCTGCACAGACTGGGCACTCTAATAAATGCGCAGGATAAAAACCATGTTTTTCACAATAATTATCACTTCTCATATATACCTCCATCCACAATAAATCTATTTATGCAGCGGACACAAATTTTAATGATATGTCTCCTATAGTGATAATATCTCCATCATACAAAACTTTTTCTTCACGCAATCGTCTTCCATTATAGATAGTTCCTGATTTTGACCCATCATCTGAGACTAAGCAATAACCATTGTCTTCTCGTATTTTACAATGCCTTCTAGAAACTGAAGGATCTGTAAGAAGTATATCCGAATCAGATATTCTTCCTATACGAGTTACTCCTTTACAAATTTCATGTTTTCTGCCATCACCCATATCGATCAACCAAGCATGTTTTATTTTTGGCTTTGAGGGTTTGATTGGAGTTCTAGTTTCAGATCCATCTAAGTTGGTATTTGTGTTACCAGGAGCAACGGGGGGAGTAGTTGGAAAATCAAAATCTGCTGGTTCCCCTCCTCTCCTAGATCGATTTTCCGCTTCACATTCAGGACAGCTAGGAAATGAAGCATCATAAACATGACCCCGCGTGCACCCAACCAGACCTTGAAATGTGATATAATAACCTGCCGCAAGCACGGGCGCTAATACACCTCCCAAAATTCCAAGATAAAAGATATATTCCCCGTATGGGGTCAATGGAGGCAAGCTATTTCGTAATACATCACAACTATTGGCTTGTGTGCCTGGGAAGGATTGAATTATTAAATCCAAAGGACAATCTGGCGAGTATGCTTCTAATAGACTATATATTCCATAATGAACAGGTGTAACGGTAAACCTAAATAAAATAGCTGGTAATAATAAAAGAGAAAGTAAAATTACTCCCATTTTCCAGCCGACTGCAGGTAAATTCCTTTTTTGGCTATCATAATGAAGCCAAACAGTTGCAGCTAATGCAATCAAGAAAAATAACAACCAGCCTCCAATACCACCTAATCCATAAAAAAACCATTCAAAAAAGGCTACCGTACCTTGGATTTCTTGTGGCAATGGACTTAAAGCAACCACTATAAACTCATAGATATTACCCATAAAATCCTCCAAGTAATTAATTTTTTCATACTTTTTCTAAATACTTTTTTTGTTATAATAATTTAACATAATTATTAAAGATTACCAGTACTAATTTATTTGTGAATTTTTTCAATAATCAGTAATAATTATCCCTCCTTTTTCATAGCAATTTTCGAGATTTGTGAAATCCAGAAAACTAGGTATTATTATCCAAGTAATATTTTCAATGTATGGACTACATTTACCAGTTACAGTATCTCCCTTTGGAATAGGATTCTTACCACTACACGAGTATTCACCATTCTGTTTTTCTACACAATTTTCAAAATAAGAAAAATTACAGTTTTTGTACAAATTTTCATTAATAATTTGATTACTTAAGAATAAAAGTAATATTTCCTCTAAATATTGTTCAGCACCTTTTTTATAAACACATAATGCTTCTTCAGATATTTTTACTTGAATTGTGTTTGTTGCTTCAATAATATGAGTACTAGTAGGTTGAAAATGTATTAAAGTCGGTGATGGTAATGTAAGATTAGCAGAAATAGTAATTGTAGGTATAGGAGTAGCAGGATTAGTAGGAGTATGTGTAAGGATATTTGTTTCAAAAGAAAATGTTGTTTCAAGCATAGGCAACATCATATCTTGGACATCATTAGTTGATTTTGTGGATACAATCAGATGGTTATTATTAGGTGACAGAAAAGAGAAATAAAAAATCCCAGAAAATACGAACAAAGAAAAAACAAAGATGGATATACTTGATAAAAGATATAGCTTTTTTCTATTATCATTGATCGATAATTTTGGATTTTTAGGAAGTCTTTTGGGCCTTTGCGTTTCCAATATATCCATCGCTCTAAACTGTTCATTGCTCCTATCTACAACTTCAATTAGAGCTACTCCAATATTATCAACCCCTCCAGATTTTTTAGCAAAGTCAATTAATCTATCTGTAATCTCATTTGGGGTGCCATATGTAGTGATTTCAGAAATCCTTTTTGAATCTGCATAACGTGTGATCCCATCAGTACATAGCAATATTTTATCGCCAGGAAAAATTTTTCCGATTCTAAAGCTATCAACAGAAACATCCTCATCTCCCCCAACGCAACGTAACAATTGGTTTTTTGATTTAGATTGGAGAGCTTCCTCTTCAGTCATTAAACCATCGCTAACCAAGCTTCCAATTGCATTATGATCAACCGTGATTTGCTCTGCTGTTCCATTACGAATCAAATAAGCGCGACTGTCACCAACATTAGCAAAAATAGCTTGATCGCCAAGTAGTACAACAACCACCATTGTTGTCGCCATTTGTTTCAAGCCTCTTTCTTCTGTATAATCAAAAATCGCTCGGTTAGTTTGTTGTATTGCCATGATCAGGCGTTCTTCAGGGTCTGGAATACTAGTTTGTAGCTTATAATATAAATATCGCACTTTATCGGCTGCATAACTACTCGCTAATTTCCCATCTGTTGCTCCTCCAACCCCATCTGCTACAATATATATCCTACCACTTAAACGCATATCTACTGGATTTTCGGGTATAAAAAAAGTTACATAGTCTTGGTTCTCAGTGCGTTTTAGACCAATATCCGTTTTTAGGCTCTCGTTGATAAAAAGATTGGTAGTCATTTTATACTCTAGAGTATGAACTCAAACTCACTTTCCCCAGCCTGGATAATATCTCCAGACTGTAGAATTTGTTGATGGTTTACGGGAATACTATTGATTACAACAGGATTATCTACTTTAACATTTTTTATCACAAATTCATCATCTTGATATTCTATTTCCGCATGATACCTGGATGCAGTAACACCTTTTAATGGAATATCATTTTCGCTTTGTTTTCTTCCCAATCTAGTAGTTTTATTTTTATCGATTTTCCACTCTTTCCCAGGATTATACCCCTGTTTTTCAACAAGTATAGGCCGATCTTGTCCTGTTCTATTGAAAACATAATTATTATCTTTATATTCAGTTTTTAAATTATCATCAAGGAAGTCTTCCTTTTGATCCAAATATTTAGTTTTCTTCCTTTTATTTCGAATGGAAGCGCTAATCACAATAACAAGTAGCCCAATTCCAATAATGAGTGCGAAAATTATTCCGAATAAGTTTTGACTATTTCCACTATCAATTAATACTTTAATCGAATCAATTGATGCATATCCATTAATGTCGATGGCTTTAACTTCGATTTCATGTTGTCCGCCTTTTATGTTTACATTATTCCAGTCAGTTTCGTATGGCTCGTTCTTTATTGAATCAATTTCAACTTCATCTACATAGAAAATTACTTCTGCAACCCCTGCAGACGCATTTACTTGCGCCTTGATCTTTATTTGCTCCATTCCGTTAATAAGACCACCGACTGGTGCAATGATATCAACTTCTATTGGTTTTATGATCGATAAACATATTGTTGTTTGACCAATATTCCCATTTGCATCTTCAATAATGACAGTAAAGTGATGCTCAGATGGAGGTATGTTTGAAGAATCCCATTCATACTCCAAAGGAATACTAGTGTCTGTATAGAGAGGTGTATTGTTGTCCATGATAATATCCATCTTGACTGGCACACAAGGAGATTGGATATCTGGATTAAACTTTATCAAGCCACCTACTTCTTGACAATCGCTATATTCAGGAAAAGAAATAATAACTTCTCCGGTAGGAGCTTTAAAGCTAGCAGTTTGAGTTATTGATTGCCCTAAGTATTGAATAATTACTGTTAATAAATCTTCTTTACCATCGGCTGGTAAGTTTGATGTCCAGGTTATGATATATTGCAATCGAAGGTTTTTGATATCATCTTGTATTTCAGAAAATCCATTTTCGATTGAATTTTTACTTGGATACATACCCTCTTTGCCTAAAGAAATATGTTTTCCTCCGGTTTTTTCAGCCAAGTTAAGAAAGTCCTTCTCATTTGCGTTCCCCCAGGTAATAGGAAAAACCATGATTTTATTTTCTTGAGCATATTCGACAATATCATTAAATTCTGGAATTAAATCCGAGTCTTTACTATCACTAATTGTAATGAGTACTTTTCTATTTTGCTGATCTTTTAGAAGTTCCATACCTTTCAAGATAGCATCATTCAATGGTGTAATATCTGAAGTCGCTTCAAGCCAAGATAAAGCTCGTGATGCTTGGTCTTTATCAGCAGTAATTGAAAGTATTATTTCTGGCTCTTCAGAAGTTGTGATAATCCCAATTTGGTCATCAGGCATTAATGAATTAATGGTTGATTGAATAGCTAATATTGTGCTATTAAACGGAGTAGGAGAATCCCCATAACTCATAGATCGACTAGTATCAATGACGAATACAATATCGAGTGGGTATTCAAATAAGTTAGAGATATTTGGCTTTTGAACATCCAGTTGGTTTTCCTGATAAAAAATATTATCACTGGTTAAACCTTCAATTGGTATACCAGTTTCATCGATAACAGAAATAATTGCTTTCATTTCTGGGAATTGGTCTGTCTGGATTTGATCTATAAACACATTAAATACTGTTTGTGCTGTAACATGTCCATAAGTGAGGACCAATGATGTAAACAATAATATAAGAATTAAGGCTTGCTTACAATAGTGTGTTTTTAATATCATCAAACAACTCCCTTTCATTATTTACTCTGTGTATAGAAAACGAAAAAGAAACCTACCAATAATCTTTTTATATATTAATAAAATTATTACTACTTTAAGTAGTTGTGGGGTCCCACAAAATTAATTTATGATTTACCTCAATATATTCTCTCCCATGAAAATTCATTTTTTAGGTAATTGATTTTTTACTTCATATATTCTATCATTAAAAATATGTTAATTACATTAAAATCATAGAAATAACTTAGAAAATAATTTGCATTTCGTTCTTTCCTCACTTCAACACCAATGGTATACAGACCACATAACCATCTGCTCTTTTGATGGTTATATAGTAAGGTTTTTGCACTTGATCACTTCCATCAGATTCCGAGGTGTAAGGTCAAACTGTATACGTGTCAAAGTTAGGAAAGGTATATAGATGGCTTGTGACGCTGCAGCTACCATCGCTAAATGACCACAACCAATTCTAAGTATCACCAACGGATTGGCTTTAGCATTTTACGTGCAAAGACCCACTTCACCTCGTTACCATTGGGATGAACAGCATCTGTGAATAGAAGCGATCTTCAATATACTCCCAAGCTTCATCATAGCTCTTTCCAACCACAGCATCCCAATTAATGCGCTCCATTTCAGTCTCAATTTGCTGCGCCAGATCTTCATCACCGGTGGCGCGCGCTTCTGCAGCCAATCCCTCCAAGTACTTAATAATATTATTGACTTTTTCTTGCGTGATGATCTCATCAGCCTCAGCCCCATTTAGCAATTGCTTCAACCCAGCGTTATGATCGATCAAGATTTGACCGCCCAACGAGCGCAGTTTTTCATTACTCAA
>Ga0172371_10005052_pt1 | contig 19691 bp, 19 predicted proteins | sample Lak12m_FD_114543 | JGI IMG/M metagenome (GOLD analysis project Ga0172371, IMG submission 114543) | Freshwater microbial communities from Kabuno Bay, South-Kivu, Congo - kab_022012_12m | ecosystem: Environmental > Aquatic > Freshwater > Lake | place: Democratic Republic of the Congo: South-Kivu... | reverse complement strand
TGACGGAATACTTCGAGTGGAAAGAGGCGCGGGAAGAAAAACAAACCGGCAAGCTCATCAAAATCGGTTAGAAAGAGCCAGACTATCGGAAAACGAATTTACAGCAAAGTTGGGACTTGACCCTAATTTACGATCCCGCACAAGGAGGGCGTGACGAGCAAGGAAGACTAATGCGTTATGTCTGGAATGAAACTGGCCAATATACAGTGAATAAAAAAATAGTCAAAGAGGGTTTCGCTTATGAATCGGGTTTCGGAAAACAATACAGCTATCAGACTGAGCAATTACAATTTCAATCGGAAGCTAAGGCGAAGGGTATGGGTATTTGGAATCCTGCTGGTTGCAATGGGCATCGTTGAATATTTTGATCACTTATTGCGAGCTTAGAAACTTTTATTCTTAATGTCAGTTCGGGTGGCTGTCAAAGTGGCTGTCAGAGAAGAAAAAGCACCGTCAAGAATCCGGTGCTTTTTCAATCATGCCTACTATTTGCAGCATAAAAACTGGAGCCGGTGACAGGATTCGAACCCGTGGCCTGCTGATTACAAATCAGCTGCTCTAGCCAACTGAGCTACACCGGCTGGTGAGGCACATTATAAAACAAGAGGCGCCTCGGCGGGCGCCTCTGATTATTCATATGTCCACTAATTTAATCTCTTGACCGCCTACGAAGCCCGTGGCGGCTCCCTTTTTCCTACAGATACACCTGCCGGCTCTGAATGTGAAGGTCTACTTTACGTTTAATCCTCTGCAGGGCGTTATCCACACTCTTGGTGTCATAACCGATTTCGCCGGCAATCTGCTCATATGAATGGCCTTCAAGATAAAGGCTGAGAACGCTTGTCTCCAGATCGCTGAGCAGGCGCCCCAGACAATCCTTGAGACTCTCGACTTCCTCGGAGCTGATTACGACGTTCAGCGGATCGTGAACCGGTGACCCTGGTAGGATATCGCCCAGCGAGCACTCGCCTTCATCATGCGAACTAGGGGAATGGCTCAGGGACAGATAGGTGTTCAGGGGCTGGTGCTTCTGGCGTGAAGCCGTCTTGATGGCGGTTATGATCTGCCGGGTGATGCAGAGTTCGGCAAAGCTGCGGAATGAGGCTTCCCGGTCATCACGATAATCGCGGATCGCCTTGGTGAGTCCGATCAGTCCTTCCTGGACCAGATCGTCGGTGTCGCCGCCAGACATAAAGTAAGAGCTGGCCTTGAGCTTCACAAAACTGTGATACTTGGAGATGATCGCCTCGAACGCGTCGAGCTTGCCCGACCTCGCCTTGGCTATTAGCATCAAATCCTCGTCCTGCCCCATGGAAGTTTTCAAGACTCTCCCCCTCTCCTTATCCAGCCTGTTTACTGGATAAATCGCCGGGTTTACGGTCCGCGAGAACGGTTTTCGCCAAAGGCCTGAAAAAACCTTCCCGCTTACTCCTGGGCCAGATTCCCGTGGAATCCGCGCGGCTGGCTCAACCGCGCCCCCTCCGCATTTCTTCAAGTTTCCGTAAAGTCTCGACGTCTACTTTATGTTCAAGCTTCCAACGCATTCTATCCATTTCCGGAGAGATTGCAACCCCTTTTTCAAATTTTTTCATTTCCGCCAGAAAATGGCGCGGCGTGATGCGTTCGACCCGTTTCATGAGGGCGCCTTTCTGCACTTCCCAGTCACCGCTGACAACCTTTATCTCATCCTGGGTCGAAGCCAGCTTTTCCTGAACCAGTTTGCCGATCAGAATGTCAGCGATCATCGATGCTGAAGAATAACAAACAGTGACTGAGGTATTGGGAACCTGATGACACTCTGGCGTCCGGGCGACGCTCGAGTCGAAGACGAAAATCGCCTCATCCCCTTCTGTGGCAATGTAGCTGACGACCTCCTCGATCAGAGCCTCCCGCTTTTCTTCCAGCTCATCCGGGGAAATCTCGCCTTCGATTCTGGTATGCAGTACATTGTAGCCGTCGATAATGAAAATCATGGTTATCCTTTCGGGATACCTACCCGCATAACCGGCAGATGAATCTGTCAGTCACCAGCGCCGCCGCTCTTCTGAAACTGCCAGCCAACCAGATCCACTATCTTCCAGAATAACAGCGAGCGAGACCATTCCCAGGTGGCGCTCAGGGAAAGCCCGGCCGCCTCCGCCCATCCCTGCACCATGGGCAGATTGACACGGTGGCTCTTTGGTGGACCCCATGTGCCCAAGCCGCCGAATTCCACGATGCAAAGCCGGCCACCGGGCCTCATTGTCCTGGCGGTTGCCATGAAATATTCCGCCGGGTGATCGAGTTCATGGGCCACAAACGCCATCAGCACAGCGTCGACGCTTTCATCTGCGAGCGGCAGTTCGTCTTCCCGCGATTTTATGACCTCGATATTATCGAGCCGGGCGTCATCCAGATTCACCTCTAGCAGTGTCAGCATCTCCTGACTGACATCAAGCGCAAAAACCTTGGCGGCGAGGGCGGCAAGAGGCACGGTAAAATAACCGGTGCCGGCGCCGACTTCCGCCCAGGTTTCCGTTTCTTTTGGCTGAAGTGCGCCCAGAATCGTTGACGCAGGGATGAATCGTTGGCGCAGGCCGCCAGTCAGATGCTTTGCTTTTTTGGGATCGAATTTATGGCCTGCCATGAGAGGAACCTTCTCCCGCTGCTTGCGTGATAATATTCAGGCCTCAGCGCTTTTCATGCCCGCTTCTTGACCAGTTTCGGCCCTTGTGGAGTGTCGCGGATTTCATATCCTGCCGCGTCGATCTTGTCGCGGGCGGCATCCGCGGCCGCGTAGTCATGCTTCTTGCGGGCTTGTTCACGCTCTTCAATCAGGTCCAGAAGTTCCTGTTCAAGGCTGGCTTCCATGTATTCCGCCGGCTCGAATTCCACCCCGAGAATAACCAGCAGCGCCAGCATCGCCTCAGTTGCCTCTTTCAAAAGTCCGGTATCTGCCTTGCCGGAAACGGAAGCGTTTTCAGCATACTCGTTAATTGACTTGACCAGCCCAAAGATCGACGCCAGTGCGCCAGCGGTGTTGATGTCATCACGCATCTCCACATCGAATTGCACCTTGGCGTCTTCAATGGCACCGCGCAGGGCTTCGTCTTCAGGCCGGCCCGCTATTGCCCTTGCGGATTCAGTAGCCGGATCACGCCCGCTGGCCGAACCGGACCCGGTGATGACACCGTTGGCCTTCCACAGGCAGTTACGGAAACGTTCCAGCTGTGTGGCGGCTTCTTCGAGATTGCCCTCCGAGAACTCCAGCGGGCTGCGGTAGTGCGAGCTCATGAAAAACAGGATCAGCGTTCGCGGATCATATTTCTTGAGAAACTCCCGGAGCAGGAAGATGTTGCCCACCGATTTACTCATCTTCTCGTCCTTGCGGGTAATCATGCCGTTGTGCATCCAGTACCGTGCAAAAGCGGTGCCGGTGACGGCCTCGGCCTGGGCGATCTCATTCTCGTGATGAGGAAAGATCAGGTCACGCCCGCCGCCGTGGATGTCGAAGCTCTTGCCCAGGTATTTGAGTGACATGGCCGTGCATTCGATGTGCCAGCCGGGGCGGCCCTGGCCCCAGGGACTAGCCCAACTGGGCTCACCGGGTTTGGCGGCCTTCCAGATGGCAAAATCCAGCGGGCTTTCCTTGGCCTCTCCCTCCCGGGCCAGCTCACAGTGCCTCATCTGGTCGGTCTTCTGACCTGAGAGTTTTCCATATGAAGGGAACTCACGGACGCGATAATAGACGCTGCCGCCAGTTTCGTACGCATACCCGTCCTCGACAAGTTCCTGGCAAAGGTCGACAATCTCGGCGATATGCTCGGTTGCCCGCGGTTCGACGTCGGGCCGCCCCAACCCCAGCAGGCAGGTATCATCGATATATGCGTCTGAATACCTGGTTGCGATCTCTTCCGCGGGAACGCCTTCGTCATTGGCGCGGTCGATGATCTTGTCATCGACGTCGGTGAGGTTCTCAACAACATTCACCTCATAACCTATGCTTCTCAGGAATCGCTCGAGTACTGCAAAAAAAATGAAAGGTCTGGCATTACCCACATGCACAAATCCATAGACTGTCGGCCCGCAAACGTAGATACCAACCTTACCGCGATCTCGCGGAACAAAGTCTTCTTTTTTACGCGTCAGCGTGTTGTAAATTTTGATGTCGGTCATGAATATGGCACAAATTTATTTTATCAATGCCTTGGCCGCTTCCAAACGTTGACTGACGGTTTCGCGTCCCAGCCCTGCCATCAGGAATGGCAGTTCTGGACCAGAGCCTCTGCCGGTTAGCGCTATTCTCAGGGTTCTGAACAGCCGCTTCGGAGGAATACCCGCCTTTTTGCAGGAAGTTTTCCATTCCTTGATCAAACCCCGGGCAGTTTCCAGCGACTCATCGACACTTTCAGGATGCAAATCGGAGGCGGCCGGCAGATCGTTTATTCGCTTCAGTACCATCGCCAGCACCGCAGCCGCACCTTCCTCACCAAACTCGGCGGAGACGTTTCCTTCGTCTGGCTCGGCGGAGACATTTCCTTCGCCGCTTGTTTCAACCGTCAGCGGCGTCATGGTAAAGAACGCTCGTAACTGTACTTCGGCATCAGCCAGAGTCACCAGCGACTTTTGCACAGCTGCTTCGGCGACCGCCAACTGGCCGGCTGTTGGGGCAGCCCCGGAATCCGGGCCCGGTCCCGATGTCACGGTGAGGGTCGACTTATCTACAAACGGCTTTAACATCGAGTGCAGCTCATCCCGGTCAAGGTCGCGAATATGCAGACCGTTTAACCAGTTCATTTTCTTGATGTCAAAGATGGCCGGGCTTTTGGAAACCCGCTGTAACTCGAACTCTGCCACCATTTCCTCACGGGAAAGTTTCTCGCGCTCGCCAGATGGCGACCAGGAAAGCAGAGCCAGATAGTTAATGATAGCAGAGGGCAGATATCCCATGCCGCGAAAATCGCCCACCGATGTGGCGCCGTGGCGTTTAGATAGCTTGGCTCCGTCCGGCCCCATGATCAATGAATGATGCGCCCAGGCGGGCGGCTCGTGGCCTAGCGCCTCAAATAACAGGACCTGCCTCGCGGCATTGGTGAGATGATCCTCCCCGCGGATGACATGCGTGATCTCCATGGCTATATCGTCGACAACCACGGCAAAATTGTAGGAAACGCCGCCATCGGATCTCATGATGATGAAATCACCGATTACATCGGAGGAAAATTCTGTACGTCCATGGATGATATCGGTAACCACGATCCCGGTTTCGGGCACGCTGAATCGTATGGTGACGGGCTCTCCGGCATCGACACGCGCCTGAGCCTCATCGCGTTCCAGGTCCGCGCAACGGCGATCGTACTTGGGCATCAACCCCCGCGATAACATTTCCTTTTTGGCTTCATCCAGGCGGTCCTGGGAACAAAAACAATAATAAGCCTTGCCTTCATTTAGCAGTCGTTCGGCCGTAGTTTGATAAAGCCCTGCCCGGGAGCGATCGCTCTGGCGGTAGGGTCCGTAATCTCCGCCGACATCAGGTCCCTCGTCCCATTCCAGTCCCAGCCAGGCAAGATCAGCCATGATCGACTGCTCGTGATCAAGGGACGAACGGGCCACGTCTGTATCTTCGATCCGGAGTATGTAGGCGCCGCCTAGATGACGGGCGAAAAGATAGTTATAAAGCGCAGTGCGAGCGGAGCCAACATGCAGGGTACCCGTGGGACTGGGCGCGAAACGCACGCGCACCGGGCCGGGAACGGCGCCTTTCGCCGGCTCGGCCGAGCGACGGCTTTCTGGTGTATTGGCGGTATTATAGCCGGTCATTGCGGATTACTGTCTGACGTGGTTGTGAAAACACAAGCGGGCCGGCATGTCTCCGCCTACTCGGTGACGTCCGAAAAATGAACCACGGTCACAGTGTCCTGCAGCGTTACCGGGCGGTTATATATCTGCCCCAGCAGGTGCACGACTTCGTCAACTCGCCGGAACTCGGGATTTTCACGCTCGATGTCGCGCGGGGACAGATCGTCTATCGGCTTAACTTCGACACTATCGATGATCGCGGTGAACAGCTTCTGCCGCGGGCCGTATTTTCGCCCGATGGTAACCCACACCAGCTTGCCCTTTTTATACTTGTGGCTTTTGTCTCCGAGCCTCACGGTGGCGGTTTTCCGGCGGTGGCGCAACTGATCGTCGTAGATGTGAGAATAAAAATTTATCGCATACATCCGTCAGTCTCCCTCGCGGTCAAATTGACATTGTTATCAGCGTGTATCAGTTGTTCCCTATAGGTCCATTTCCGACTCAACGCTTCCTGCGCATTCTACCAAACATGTGGCAAAGGCAGCGACGCCTTCCCCGCGGCCGGTAAAGCCCATCCGCTCTGTTGTAGTGGCGCGCACGGTAACAGCATCCATCGGTATCATCATCGCCTCGGCCAGAGTTGCTCGCATGCGTTCCCGGTATGGCGCAATCCGGGGTTCTTCCAGGACGAGCACGGCGTCGATATTGCCGACTTCGCAGCCACGCCGCCGGACCAGATCGATGACATGCCTGAGGATTTCAAGGCTGGAGATATCTTTATTGGCGGGATCGGAATCCGGGAAATAGTGACCGATATCTTCGAGTCCCGCCGCACCCAGAAGTGCGTCGCCAATGGCATGTGAAAGTACATCGGCGTCCGAATGACCTTCCAGACCCTGGGGATGGCCACATTCAACACCGCCAAGCACCAGCTTGCGCCCATCGATAAACCTGTGCGCGTCAATGCCTATGCCGGTGCGGTATTTCATGTAATCAGTCGCTCCCAGTTAGCCGGTGTTGGATGTTCCCGAGAGAACGGTTGTCGAAGACCTGAAGTGAACGAGGGAAGCAATCCGCGCCGGCTTCCCTGTCACGACTCATTTTTAATACCCCGCTGGCGCAGAATCTCCTCTGCGACGATAATGTCCATCGGTGTCGTTATCTTGATATTCTCGGGGCTTCCCATAGTCATTTTCACACGGCCGCCGGCTCGCTCTACCAGTGAAGCATCATCGGTTACCACTGCCAGCACCTCAGCCGGAGCCTGGAAAGCCTTTTCCAGAATCCCGCGTCTGAAAATCTGTGGCGTCTGAGCCGACCATAGCCGCGAGCGTTCCGGCGTCGTCTCCACCAGCTTTGTATATTCCCCAACTTGTTTGATTGTATCCGTAACCGGTATCCCGAAAATCACGCCGTCACAATCATCCGTGTTGAAATCTCTTAACCCGCCGGCGAGCATTTCCGAGGTAAACAGTGGCCTGGCGCCATCATGAATCAAAACCGTATCGACATCATCACTTAGTTCAGCAATGCCGTTTTGTACCGATATGCTCCGGTGATCGCCACCCGACGCCACTACCTTCACCTTGTCGAGGCCATAGCGTTCAACGACATCGTGACGGCAACTTTCCACGTCAGCCGCACCGATAACGATGACGATCTCCACGACCGCCGGCGCTGTCTGAAAGATCGCGGCCGAGCGCGCTACAACCGGCTGACCCGCGAGCATCAACAGCTGCTTGGATGACCCCGCTTGCATGCGGGAACCGATGCCACCGGCGGCTATGATCGCCCCGAGATTCATGGTTTGCAGTTTTTCACTCCTCGCGGTGGTTTAATACCATTCCTGGCGCCCAACCTTTGCCGGCTCATAAAAAAAGGGACACAATACTTAATTCACTGAATTAAGTATTGTGTCCCCCGGATTCGCGCAATCAGGGAGCGTCGTCGAGTTTTCTACCCGCCGATGCCGGATTCAGCTCCTTGAGAACGGAGTCGAGGAACTTGTCCGCCGCCGTTTCATCCAGGCCTCGCGCGTACATGAGCTCGCTGGCCAGAATCTTTTTGGCACGGTTAAACATCTGCTTTTCACCGGTGGAAAGCCCTTTTTCCGATTCACGGATAGATAAATTCCGGACCACTTCCGCCAGCTCAAAGATGTCCCCGGTCTTGATCTTTTCGCGGTTGTGCTTAAAACGCCGATTCCAGTTCTTGGGCATCTTGGTCTCGTCCTGCTGGAGAACCGCAATGACCTCGTCCACGTCTCTCTTGCCGATCACCTTCCTGAGCCCCGCCTTATCGGCGCTGTCCACCGGAACCATGACGGTCATGTCATTGTGCAAAATCTGAATAGTCAGGTACTCGCGCTTCTGCCCCAGCACGTCACGCTTTTCCTTCTTGATGACCGTCCCGGCACCGTGGTGCGGGTAGACAACCTTGTCGCCCACGTTATACATCAAAATGGTTCAACCTCCTCCCGTCGATACCTTGTCAGTAATCAAACGTTCGTAACTTTTCCCGGCGGCGCCTGCTCGCGCTCCGGGCGGTAAACCTCTTTAACGAAAACTGTACTTCTCAGCCAGGGACAACTCGCGTAGCTGCACCAGTCCTTCTCCAATCTCGCGGGCCCGAACTCTGCCCACGCCCTCTATCTGCACCAGATCGTCCTCTCCGGCCAACATAACCGCCTTGAGGCCGCCAAACCGCTTGACGATATTGTCGATGATAGCCGCAGGCAATCGCGGTATATTGCTAAGCACGCGATAACCCCGAGGCGACACTCTCACCTCGGCGGCCTTGGCCTTTTTGCGGTATCCCAGAATCCTGGCAATCACATCGAGGTCAAACAGTTCGTCCGAAGACAAACCGTCGAGCCTGGCTTCGATCTTCGCCAGATCGGCGCCCCTGCCGGGCCGGTAGTCCATGATCAGCGCCGCCCGGTCCCGGGCCACACCGGTCATCAGTTCCTCGAGCTGCATGGCGATCAGGCGCCCCTCGGTGCCCAGTTCAATCAGATACCTGCCTATTTCACGAGCGACGCGCGCAACCATCTCCGACCGCTGCAGGACTCCAACAACGTCATGCAGCGTGGCCGCGTCCTCAAATTCCAGCGCCGTCAGATTATCCGCTACCTGATCGAGCCGCGCGCGGTATTTCTCCAGTGTCTGCAGCGCCTGGTCCGACTTCGCCAGCAGCACCCTGATTTCCGCGAGCACGTATTTCAGCTCGTCCACATAGATGCTGACCAGATCGCGATCCATCGAGATCGATATGGCAATCGCATCGGTCTGCTTGGCGACACGCTCCGCCGTCCGATGCCTGGTACCCGTCTCGTTTGATTCGATCGTCGCGTCCGGCATCAATTGCACGTTCGTCCTGTGAATGCGCGTGGCGTTCCGGTTGAGGATCGTGGCCCCATCCATCTTCGCCAGCTCGTACACCATGTTCGGTGTAAAATCCGTCTCCAGACGGATGCCACCCGAAAACAGGAATGAGATTTCACGTTCTTCGCCGAGGATGATGAGAGCACCTGTTTTGGCCCGGATGATACTGTCGATGGCCTCGCGCAGCGGCCTTCCCGGCGCCACCAGCGTGAGGGCCTCAACCAGCCTGCTATCGAGCCTCAGATCGCCTCTCGAATCAGCCATGCATCTCCTCAGTCAAAAACTTTTGCCAGTGCCAGCGACAGATTGCCTGCCTCTGCCAGCTCGACTCCGTTATATTCGCGTCCCAGCGCCGCGACATTCTTGGCCGGCAGCACTACCGTCTCAATGCCCATCTTCACGGCTTCATCGATACGCCGCTCGGCCCCGATGCAGAACCTCAGGTCTCCGGTCAGGCTCAGTTCGCCAAAACAGGCGGTTCTCGCTTTAAGCGGCCGGTCCCGATGAGCCGAAGCTATCGCCAGGGCCACCGCCAGATCCGCCGCTGGCTCGTCCACTCTCACTCCGCCGGCGACGTTAACAAAAATATCGCTGCCGCCGAAATTAAGTCCGGCACGCCTGCCCAACACCGCAACAATCATCGCCAGACGGCCTCGGTCAATGCCGTTGCCAACCAGGCGTGGATATTGCATCGCCGTTCCCGCGACCAGCGCCTGCACTTCCACCAACAGGGCGCGACTGCCCTCTAACGCCCCCAGAATCGATGAGCCGCAACTGCGCTCGCCGTCTTCAAGAAACAGCGCCGAGGGATCATCGACTACGTCGAGCCCCGACTCCTTCATTTCGAAGACGCCGATCTCATTGGTCGAACCAAAACGGTTCTTGACCGAACGTAAAACCCTGTAGGTCAGATTCCGGTCTCCCTCAAACTGAAGCACCGTATCGACCATGTGTTCCAGTACACGCGGTCCGGCCAGTGCCCCTTCCTTGGTCACGTGGCCGACCAGAAACACCGAAATATCCTCTTCCTTGGCCAGGCGCATCAGCCTGCCCGCCGCTTCGCGCACCTGGCTAACCGAACCGGGCACCGACCCGACCTCTTCGCTATAGAGCGTCTGGACCGAGTCAACCACTACCACCTCGGGCCGTGCCTTCTTCAGGGCCGCGATCACTGATTCCAGGTTCGTCTCCGCCAGAATCTCCACCGGACCGACATCATGCAAAAGCCGGTCCGCTCGCAACTTTACCTGCGCGGCCGACTCTTCCCCTGATACCAGAAGTACGCGATGATCGTGACAGAGATTGGAAAGTACCTGCAAAAGCAGTGTACTTTTTCCTATTCCCGGCTCCCCGCCAACTAAAACTATGGAGCCTGGGACTATGCCTCCGCCAAGAACCCGGTCGAGTTCCGAGACGCGCGTCTTAATTCGTCCCACCGCCTGCGCCTCGATCTCATCGATACGCAGGGGCGTCACCTCTTTCACTCTGGCCGGACCAGCCGCCCGTCCTTCTAACCGCTCTTCAGTGAAGCTGTTCCAGGCGCCACAATCCGGACAACGCCCCAACCACTTGTGGGCCTCGTAGCCACACTCGCCACAAGTAAAAAGGCTATGAACCTTCGCCATCGGGGCGTGACGGCTTCGCGCCCTCGGACCTCTCGCCGTTCTTCGAGGCGCCGACGAGATCCTTCTTGGGCTTGTGCTCCTTGGCCAACAGCTTCATGAAAGTATTGTCATCCTTGCGATCGACAAGGATGGTTGATCCATCGGGAATTGCTCCCGCCAGCACTTCGTCGGCGAGGAGGTCTTCTACATATTGCTGGATCGCACGCCGCAACGGCCTGGCGCCCATGCCCGGATCGAAGCCCCGGTCCACCAGCAGTTCCTTGGCCGGCTCGGTCAGCTCAACCTCGACGTGCCGTTCGGCCAGCTGCCTGCTCACACGCGCGATCATCAGATCGACGATCTGCTTGATATCGGCGCGATCCAACTTGTGGAAAACGATGACTTCATCGACACGGTTGAGGAACTCCGGACGGAAGACGCGCTTGAGTTCGGCCGTGATGCTGGTCTTCATCTCGTCGTAAGACATGCCCGATTCCTCGGTGGTGGCAAAACCGAGCGGACTTTCCTTGGCGATAGTCTTGGCGCCAATGTTGCTGGTCATGATAACGATTGTATTGCGGAAATCCACCTTGCGGCCCTGCGAGTCGGTCAGATGACCGTCCTCGAGGATCTGCAAGAGGATATTGAAGACATCCGGGTGCGCCTTTTCGATCTCATCCAGCAGGATGACCGAGTAGGGCTTACGCCGCACCGCTTCGGAAAGCTGTCCGCCTTCCTCGTAGCCGACATAACCCGGCGGCGAACCGACGAGGCGGGAAACGGCGTGTTTTTCCATATATTCAGACATGTCAACCTGCAGGAGCGCATCTTCATCACCGAAGAGGAACTCGGCCAGCGTGCGCGCCAGCTCAGTCTTGCCTACGCCTGAAGGACCCAGGAAGATAAACGAGCCTCCCGGACGCCGCGGATCCTTGATACCGGCGCGGGAACGACGGATAGCCTTGGAGACGGAGTTGATCGCCTGGTCCTGGCCGACGACCCGCTTGTGCAGCTCTTCCTCCATACGTAAAAGTTTTTGCGATTCGCCCTCGGTCAGCTTGAAGACCGGGATGCCGGTCCACATCGAGACGATATCGGCTATCTCTTCCTCACCGATGGAAACAACCTCGCGGCCTTCGTCGTTTTTCCACTCCTCGGCGAGTTCCCGTTTGCGGTTGGAGAGCTTGCGCTCCTTGTCGCGCAGATTGGCGGCCTTCTCGAATTCCTGGGCCTCGATAGCGGCTTCTTTCTCCTTGCGCACCGCTTCGATTTCAGCCTCGAGCTCACGGTACTGGGGCGGCGCCGTCATGGTCTTGATGCGCATGCGCGAGGCGGCCTCATCGATGACATCGATGGCCTTGTCCGGCAAAAAACGGTCGGAGATGTAACGCGCCGAAAGCCGCGCGGCGGCGTGCAGGGCCTCGTCGGTTATCTTGATGCGATGATGAGCCTCGTAGCGATCACGCAGTCCCCGCAATATCTGTTCGGTATCCTCCTCGGAGGGCTCTTCCACCATGATCTGCTGGAAGCGGCGCTCAAGGGCGGCGTCTTTCTCCACATATTTGCGATATTCCTCGATGGTGGTGGCGCCGATCGTCTGCAGTTCGCCTCGCGCCAGCGCCGGTTTGAGAATACTGGCGGCATCGATAGCGCCTTCGGCGGCGCCGGCTCCAACAAGATTATGCAACTCATCAACGAAGAGGATGATCTCGCCATGCTCGTGGATCTCCTTCATCACTTTCTTCAGGCGTTCCTCAAACTCGCCGCGGTACTTGGAACCCGCGACCAGTGCGGCCAGGTCCAGAGTATAAATTTGCTTGCCTTTCAGCAGCTCGGGCACATCGTTGGTGGCGATTCGCTGCGCCAGACCCTCGACAACGGCGGTCTTGCCAACGCCGGGCTCGCCGATCAGCACGGGATTGTTCTTGGTGCGGCGCGAAAGTATCTGCATGACACGCTCGATCTCCTGTTCGCGGCCGACAACCGGATCCAGCTTGCCTTCGTCGGCTAGCTTGGTCAGGTTGCGTCCGAACTGGTCGAGCAGCTTGACACGTTTCTTCTGCTCGCCCTGCGGCACCGGTGTGCGGCGGGCCGAGCCGGTCAGCTTACGCATGATCTCGTTACGGATTTTTTCCGAATCGGCGTCGAACTCAAGCAGGATGCGGGCAGCAACGCCCTCGTTTTCCTTAATGAGCCCGAGCAGAATATGCTCTGTGCCAATGTAGTTGTGACCGAGTGAAAGCGCCTCGCGTAAGGCCAGCTCCAGAACCTTCTTCGCCCGCGGAGTAAAAGGAATCTGGCCGGCGGCGACTTCGTCGCCCATGCCAACGATCTGGGCCACCTGCATGCGCACCTCGTCCAGGTTCACATCGAGAGTGACCAGCACCTGGGCGGCGATGCCTTCCTCCTCGCGGAGCAGGCCGAGCAATAAATGCTCCGTGCCGATGTAATTATGTTTTAAAGCTCTGGCTTCTTCCTGGGCCAGGACGACTACCTGGCGTGCTCTTTCTGTGAATCGTTCAAACATGGTTCATCGCCTTTCCCGGGTATATCCACCTCGGTGAACGCCCCTTGTTGCCCAATTGTTCCCGGGCCGGCTCCGCCCGAAACTCTCTTTTTTACGGACTTCGCCGCCCGCCGATGCTAATCCTTTGCACGCCCAATCGGCCGTGCCGGGCTCGGGCTTGAGCAAAAGCCCGTCTGTCGGCGGAATTCTCACAATCATCCGCATAAAATTTCCTGGAATTCACCTTCGTGATTTGCGCCTAAAAGGTTACTGAAAACTAGCTAAAACTTGCCCCTTAATACAGCGCCGGCATCAGTGGCCGGCTTGAGAAATACGTGCGTGGTTTGCAGTTTCGAGAGAAGTGCTTCCCCTCATCAGGTTGGTAACATTATAGCACAAGCGGCATTTTGCTTAAACCCGTGGGGGTAACCCCGCTACAGCTCACGGGCACGCGCCAACAATGACGAATCGATCGGCTCGATCAGGCCCATGATTTCATCGAAATGATCAATTTTGGGATCAAGCCAGGTACTGACGGTCCTGTCAGGGATGATAAAAGGCATCCGGTCGTGGACCTCGGCAATGATTTCATTCGGCTCGAGCGTTATGATGCTGCAACTATAACGGCGGTCATCTTCATCGTTCGGATTGACCCAGACTGTATAGACGCCACCGAGCGCCAGGATGCCGCCATTCCTTGGTGTGAACTCGTACTGTTCTTTCGGTTTGACCGCCTTGCCGCCGAACTTACGTGTTTCAAAGAAGCTCCTCACCGGCAGGATGCAGCGGTAGCGGCGAAGCAACGGTTCGTTGTACTCTTTTGCTAATGACTCCTTGCGGACATTGAAACAGGTATAACCGGATTTGAATTCGCGGTTCCAGGAGTGGATTAGCTGCCAGTACATGGAGCCCAGTCGGATGATTCCTTCCCGATCAGTGTAGACGACGTTGACGTCATCGAAGGGAGAAGCGATGCGCTCCTCTCTCAGGGGCGGTCCGGCTGCGCCCGGGTCTACGCTTAAATCGGTACCATAACCGGTCTTGAAGCCGTTGATGATATCGATGTCGCCAGGTTGAGTAAAGCGTCCGCACATGATGAGATCCGAAAGCCGTAACGGGCAGAACTTACTTTCTTAGTATACGCTTTTCCAGAATTTTTACTGCTCCGGCCTGAGCAACGGGAAGAGGATGGCGTCGCGGATGCTCGGCGAATCGGTGAGAATCATGCACAGACGGTCGATGCCCAAGCCCGAGCCGCCCGATGGCGGCATGCCGTATTCCAGCGCGGTCAGGAAATCTTCATCGACATAGCCAGCCTCCTCGTCGCCGGCCTCGCGTTGCGCGGCCTGCTCCTCGAAACGGCTCCTCTGGTCAAAGGGATCGGTGAGTTCGGAAAAACAGTTGGCAATCTCCATGCCGCCGATAAAACCCTCAAAGCGCTCGACCAGGTTCGGATCTTCGTCCTTGGGCCGCGCCAGTGGTGACAACTCGAGCGGGTAGTCAATGATGAACGTCGGTTGTATCAGCTTGGGTTCGACGAAATTGGAGAGCAGCTCGTCAACCAGCTTGCCCCAGCTTGCGGCTGGATCCACCTCAACGCCAAGTTCCTGCACCTTCGCCAGCAGCGCCTCGCGCTCGGAATATTCCACAAAGTCAACCCCGCTGTGTTCCCGGATCAGTTCCCGCAGAGTCATGCGCGGCCATGGCGGCTTCAGATCGATCTCCTCGCCTTTCCAGGGAACCTTGACCGTGCCCAGCACGTCCTTGGCCACGAAAGCCACCAGCTCTTCCACCATCTCCATGACATCATTGTAGTCGGCGTAGGCCTGCTGCGATTCCATCATGGTGAACTCGGGATTATGCTTGGTGGAGATGCCCTCGTTGCGAAAGATTCTGCCAACTTCATACACCTTGTCAAAACCGCCGACGATCAGCCGCTTTAAGTGAAGCTCCAGGGCAATGCGCATGTAAAGCTTGAGATCGAGCGCATTGTGATGCGATTCGAATGACCGCGCCGTAGCGCCGCCGGGAATGGTCTGTAGTATTGGTGTCTCGACTTCGAGGAAGCCACGCTCGTCCATGAAACGACGTAGCGACGACAGCACCTTGCCGCGCACGAAGAAAGCGTGATGCACCTCGTCATTGACGATCAGATCGAGGTAGCGCTGGCGGTAGCGGATCTCGACGTCGGTGAGACCGTGCCACTTTTCCGGTAGCGGATGCAGTGCCTTGGCCAGGAGCATAAAAGATTTTACTTCAACGGAAAGCTCTCCGCGACGGGTACGAAAGACCGGTCCGGTGACGCCGACCAGGTCGCCGATATCGAGCCGGCGGAATTCCTCGTAGGCTTCCTGGCCGAGAACATCGATGTTGCCATAGAGCTGCATGCGGCCGGTAGCGTCCTTGAGGACCAGGAATGTGGCCTTACCGTGTCCGCGTTTAATGAGGATGCGGCCGGCCACGCGGTGCTCTACATCACTGGAGTCGCCGCTCTCAAACTGCTCATAGCGCTCGAGCAGAGGCGCCACGGGTTCGGGATTGGGGAAACGATTACGGTACGGGGACTGGCCCGAATCGATCAGGCGGTCGAGCTTCTGCCGGCGCTCCTCGGCCTCGGACATCGGCCTCTCGGCCATGCTATCCCTTCTTGATCGAAACGATTTTGTACTTGGCGCTGCCGCGAGGGGTAGCCACCTTGACGATCTCGCCCTTCTTGCAGCCCATGATCGCCTTTCCCACCGGAGCCTCGTTGGACAGCTTCATCTTGGCGGGATCGGCCTCCGCCGAACCGACGACAACATAGTGGAAGGAATCGCCGGACTTCTCATCTTTTAGATGTACTTTGCAGCCGATGCCAACGGCATCGGTCTTGATATCCGAACCGCTGAGCACACGCGCATTGCGCAGCTTTTGCTCGAGCACGTCGATGCGCATCTCCAGCTTGGCCTGCTCGTTCTTGGCCTCGTTATACTCGCTATTCTCGCTGATATCGCCGAATTCGCGAGCATCCTTGATGCGCTCGGAAACTTCCTCACGTTTGACCGTGGAAAGGTACTCGATCTCCTCGTTTAGCCGCTGAAAGCCTTCGGCTGTAAGAATGACTTCTTTGTCTGGCAATTTAACCCCTGCCTGCCTTTCATATAAAAAGTGACGGTAAATTATAGGTATTGCCCTGCCCAGTTGCAAGGGAATACGAAGCTGAGGGAAAGTCACCCTTGCTCCCCCGTCCTCTGGAAGAGGGTCGCCGCGGATGACTTTCCTTCAGCTTTTGGATTACGACGGCAAGGATATGGTGAAACTTGAGCCTTTTCCAGAGGTGGAGGAAACGGTAATGTCGCCGCCGAGAGCCCGGGCGAGCTCCCGGGAGATGGCGAGGCCCAGGCCCAGGCCGGCGTCACGGCTGCTGCTGCTGGCGCGATAAAAGCGTTCGAAAACATGCGGCAGATCCTCGGCAGCGATCCCGGCTCCGGTGTCGGTGACATCTATTTCAAGATGTGCCGCGGCAGCGGATGTCTTGTCAGCGACATTCTGGGCGCTTAGCATAACCCGCCCACCGGCGGGAGTATGCGCCAGTGCATTCAGCACCAGATTTGAGAGTATCTGGCGCAAACGGTCGGGATCGGTGGCTACCGAAATCCTCCCCGGCCCGCCAGCGGCTTCCGCCTTATCCGCGTCTGCGGCGCCACCGGTGGCCAGATCGCCGCTAATGACAAGTTCGATGCCGCGTTCCCTGGCATCGCGCGAAAAGCTGTCTGTCACCTGGCCGATCACCTCGGCAACCGCTACCGTGGTGCGCTTGAGTTCGAACTGCCGGGCATCGAATTTGGCCAGGCTCAGCAGGTCCTCGATCAACAGGCTCAGGCGCCTGGTTTCGGAAATAATGACACCGAGTGATTTATCCACCGACTGCGGGTCTTTGGCAATGCCGTCCTGCAGGGCTTGTGAGTGCCCGGCGATCGCGGTCAAAGGCGTTTTCAATTCATGACTGACATTGATGACGAACTGCCGTTGCTGTTCCTGTGCCTGCCTGACCTCAGCGGTCATGTAACGGAACGCATCCGCGAGGCGGCCGATTTCATCGTTGGAACGTACATTTAATTCGCTGGAATAATCGCCCTCAGCAACAGCTGCGGCTGCCTGTGTAATTTCATGAAGCGGACGAGACAGCCGGCGGGCCAGTAAAAACGACAGAATCAGCGAGACTACCAGCGCGATTGCGGCAGCTATAAACAGTTCGACCGCGAGGGGTCGCCACGACTGAAACAGTCTCAGCGGCTTTGAAAGCACCACGGCTCCGGCGAGCTGATCGTTAGCCTTGAAACCGTAGGCGACGACAATGACATCACGCTCAAAGCCGGGCAGGTCGGTCTGCAGCACCTGGATGCCGCCGGATGCTAAAAGATCCCAATCGAGCATGGGCAGCGAGCGGGAATTCGGTTCAGCCACATCGCTTCGGAGTCCCGCTTGGGGCAGTTGCCTTAGCGTCTGATCGCCATATGGGGCGATGATCACACGTGTCTGATACATTCTTTCCAGATCGACCAGATAACGCCCTTGCGGCAGTCCTTCAGACTCGATCTGACCGGCCAGCGCCTGCGCCTGTGATTGCAGATCGGAAATTGTCTTCTCTCTCAGATACCTCTGAACCAGGGTTCCCGCCAGCAGTCCCGATACCAGCAGCGAGATGATGATGGAAATCGCGAAGTAAGCGGCAAAGCGCCCTCGGAGGCTTTTGGTGAAACCCGGCATTGTTAACCGACGAGTTTGTAGCCGACGCTGCGAACGGTCTCGATATTGACCGCATCGCCCAACTTCTTTCGGACCTGATTGATATGCACATCGATGGTGCGGGTATCGCCGAAAAAGTCGTACCCCCAAACCTGTTCCAGTAACTGCTGACGTGAGAGCGCCAGCCCCCGGTTGACCATCAGGAAATGAAGTAGCTCGAATTCGCGAGCTGTCAGCCTGATCTCCCTGCCGTCGGCCGACACTTCACGGCGGCCGGGATCTAATGTTACCGAACCTATGGTCGACACCGAGTTATCGCCGCCGGCCGCGGATTCGGCCCGCCGTAATACCGATTTGACCCGTGCCACGAGCTCACGTGGCTCAAATGGTTTGGTGATGTAATCGTCGGCCCCCAGCTCCAGTCCGACCACCTTGTCAGTGGCGGCGTCTCTTGCGGTCAGCATGATGATCGGAACATCGGAGTCGTGGCGTAGACGTCGGCAAATCTCGAAACCGTCGATGTCCGGCAACATCAGATCCAGAAGGATGACCCGGGGCGGGTTTGCCGCGGCCTGAGCCAGCCCCTCGGCTCCATTGGCGGCGACCCTGACGCTGAAACCCTCATTTTCGAGGTACATGGAAACAAAGGAGGCGATGCTCTCCTCGTCTTCGATCACCAGTACCGGAATTTTATTTGTCGTCATGAAATCAGAGGATATCGGGCCCGGGTGCACATTATTTTCTGCGCCGGGAATCGTCTCCCTCTTTCCCTTAATAATATATCTCATTTGTGCGTAGCCGGAGGGCGGCCCCGCGGGGCCGCCCTCCATTCTCCAGAGTTGGGGGAGTCACTTCATGCGTCTGTTTCAATTCTCCGGCTTATTTGCCTGCAGCTTCATCGCACAATCATGCGGCTGGCTGATCTTCCGGAACCGGATCCTCACCGTTTTGATCTCCCGGCGCCTTCTCCGGCGGGTTATACATCACGCCGCGAATACTGCCATCGGCTGCCTTGACGACGGCGATGCGTTCGCCCTGGGTGAGGGTGGGCAGCGTTACCTGCTGATCACCCTGGTCCGTTTTTATAGTCAGAGCGTTGCCGTTGATAGAGCTGATCGTGCCAATTACCGGCAGCCTTTCCTTGTCCGGTTTGCCGATCAGAACCGCCCTGGCTACAGGATCTGTGCCTTCATCCGGTTTCGGGCCTAACAGAAATGCAACGTTCTCTCCTGTCGTTACATCAGCCAGGCTGGCATCTTTTCCATCCTTGCGATATTTCGTCTGGTCGTCAACCTTCACTGCCTTCTCCTCGCCGGTTCTGATTGTCTTGATGGTAATGGTCATGTCCTCAATCTTGACAACCTCTCCAGCCATCAGGTGCCTGCCCATCCTGCCTCTCATTCCAGCTTCTGGTGGCGGGCTGTTCAGGCTCTGGCCGTCATCCTGTGCGAAGGCCGAACTGACTCCCGTAGCCAGCGCCAGCATTGCGGCTATGGCCGCTGCCATGATCGGCACAATAACAAGCCACTTCTTCCTGTTCATCTTAAACCTCCTGAAATCGATTGACGTGGGTTGAGTCCCTATACTGCTGTAAATTCTAGCGCCGTCAGTTAGAAACGGCCATCGCTATTCCGATAGATTGGTTTCGACCAAGAAGCCAACTTAAGGAGGAAGCGATGACCGAATACCAGA
>Ga0172371_10005051_pt1 | contig 19693 bp, 20 predicted proteins | sample Lak12m_FD_114543 | JGI IMG/M metagenome (GOLD analysis project Ga0172371, IMG submission 114543) | Freshwater microbial communities from Kabuno Bay, South-Kivu, Congo - kab_022012_12m | ecosystem: Environmental > Aquatic > Freshwater > Lake | place: Democratic Republic of the Congo: South-Kivu... | reverse complement strand
GGTATCGATTATTACGTGTCTGGCAAGAAGCACACGCATTGACGCTTCTTGTGTATCACGTTACGAAGAAATTTCCCAGAGAGGAATTATTTGGGTTAACGAGTCAAATTCGACGGGCGGCAGTGTCAGTGCCGGCAAACATTGTTGAAGGGCACGCTAGACATTCGAAAAAAGAATTTGTCCAATTTCTTCACATTGCAAACGGTTCACTTGTAGAAGTTGAATATTATATAGGATTGTCATATGACTTACAGTATATCGATCAAAAAATAGCAGAAACTTTATCTGATAAGAGAAGAACTGTTGGTGTTTTGTTGCACAAACTCATTTTTTCTCTGATGCACTGACACCTTGACACGTTTATTCAGCGACACCTTGATACCAGCTCTGCTACAATACAGGCATGACACTTGAGCAGCTGCGGTTGAAGCATCCCCGGTTTATATATAAGCACTATACAACGGAAAAAACGAATACAGGCATTGTGATTACCTATGAATTTTTGCTTGAGCCGGATATTGTGTTTCGACCCACGGTAGATATACCCTTGCCGAGTGCTGTCGACCCGGCAGCTATAGAGCTATTCGCGTTCCATTTGGGGCTTGTTGAGTCGATAAGCTACTGGAAAGCTGCATGTCCCAAGGAGATTATTATTGAGGCAGGATCGTTGAATACGGATCAATTGCGGTTTTGGAACGATCTGTATATTCACGGGCTTGGAGAGTTTTTTTACCGGAACCGGATTGATTTTACCGTGCCGGAATTTTTGAAGATTAAGAGTACGGGAGATAAGCCTGCCTCCGCCGAGGCTCCGGCGGGTAAAGGGAATTGGGGATGGAAACAAGAAGGCACGGATTTGGTGTTGATAGGCGGCGGTAAGGACACTGCTGTAACATTTGGCATGCTCCAAAACGGGAGCAGACGCATACGGCCGATGGCGGTAAATCCGTCTGCAGCCACATATAGAATACTTCAGGCTGCGGGTTTTCGTGATCCGATTATTGTCCGAAGGACGATCGACCCCATACTGCTGCAGCTAAACGCTAACGGATACCTCAATGGCCATACGCCGTTTTCCGCGTACCTTGCGTTCCTTGGTGTATGTGTCGGAGTGCTGTATAAAACTGAGCATGTTGTAGTATCCAACGAAAAGAGTGCAAATGAGGGAAATGTCGTATATAAAGGTATTGAGATAAACCACCAGTATTCCAAAAGTTTCCGGTTTGAGCAGATGATCCGTTCGTATTTGGCGCACTACTTCCCCTCTGCCCCATCCTATTTCAGTATGCTTCGGCCGCTGAATAATCTGCAGATTGCACGGATGTTTGCACTCACACAGGCATTTGATGCAGCATTTAACAGCTGCAACGTCGGGAGCAAAACAGACACATGGTGCCGGTCGTGTGCCAAATGCGCGTTTACATACCTTTCGCTTTTCCCGTTTTTACCGTATGAACGCATGATAAAAATATTCGGCACAGACCTGTTTTCTGACCCTGCAGTAATCGAACAAGTACGAAAACTGACCGGGCTTCTGGAGATGAAGCCGTTTGAATGTGTCGGAACCCGTGATGAATCGGTTCTTGCGGTATATCTTGCAGTGGATGCGTACAAAAAATATTTAAAGGAAATACCGGAAGGCCTGCTGAAAATAAAAAGCGATTTGGGTATTTCCGAATCAGAAATACTCCAGCTGTCGCACGCCCTGCTTGATACCTGGGGGGATACGTACAACCTTCCTCCTGAACACGTGACACTCGTGCGCGCTTTTTGGCAGAAGACGGCAACAAACATATGAAAGAAATCAGGGGAACCCGTGTACTGATCGTCGGCTACGGCAGTGAGGGAAAGAGCGTTCGGTCGTATCTCACTAAGAACGAGCCGGGTGTATCCGTGGATGTTACAGATCAAAAAGACGGTACGCAATACCTTTCCATGCTTGACGCATACGATACGGTTATACGAAGCCCCGGCGTCCCTCCGTACGCGTTTACGACACGTGCATGGGTGACGACGGCAACGAATATATTTTTTTCGCAGGCACAAGGGATGACGATTGGTGTTACCGGGACAAAGGGGAAAAGCACGACGGCAAGTCTTATTGCACACCTGTTACGCGCGACATATGCCGATGTCCGGTTGTGCGGGAACATCGGGTATCCGATGCTTGATGCGCTGAAGAAAGCCACAAAGGACACGGTATTTGTCGTTGAGCTTTCGAGCCATCAATTAGTTGACGTACGGTATAGCCCGCACATTGCAGTATTATTGTCCGTTGTTCCGGAACATCTTGATTATTATCCGGATTTTGCAGCATATACGCGGGCGAAAGAAAATATATACCGGTTCCAAGGCCGGAACGACCGTCTGATACGAAGTGAAAAGAACGATGAACGGTTTGATTCATCGCTTATGGGCAATGATGAAAATATTGCTGCTGCTGTCCGCGTTGCGCGCATGTTGTCCGTACCGGAGGCAACCATACGTGCTGCACTCAAAACATTTATCCCGCTACCTCACCGTTTGGAGCTGGTCGGAACGTTTGGCGGGATACAGTATGTGAATGATTCACTGGCGACTATCCCTGAGGCGACGATCCATGCCCTAGATGCGCTTGGGTCGCGTGTAGCTACATTGATTGCCGGCGGTTATGACCGAGGTATTCCGTATGACCAGCTGGGTAATAGGCTGGTGAAAAGTTCCGTACAAACGCTTATCCTTTTTCCGGATACCGGTAAAAAAATTCAACATGCCGTCGTTTCTGCATCAGCGGTGCATGCAATCCGATTTGTTCCCGTGAATACGATGGAGGAAGCAGTGTGTGCGGCAAAAAAATATACACCGAAAGACGCAATCTGTCTTCTTTCCCCTGCCTCTGCAAGTTTTAATCTGTTTACCAATTACGAAGACCGCGGTAACCAGTTTTGTACCTTGGTCAGGACCTCCTTGTCTGATAACGGATAAATGGGTATACTACGCATATGCCGAAACGGACATTCCAGCCGAAAAAGAAAAAGCGCGTGCGGACGCATGGATTCCGAACGCGCATGAAAACTGTAAAAGGACGACAGGTTCTCAAACGCCGCCGAGCAACGGGCAGAAAACGATTAACCGTGTAATTGTGTAGTATGGTTTTTGTATGACGTATTATGCGCAATATATACCCGAAAAACTCAGATTTGCAACTGAGTTTTTGAGTATATACCCAACTAATCAGCTTTTTCGCTTCTTCAAAGCTGCAAACCTGAGTAAGTTGGGTATACATAATACATAATACGAATCCCCCCAATTATTCCATGCTTCCGAAACACAATAGAATTCCCTCCGGAAAGATTCGGACAGTGTTATCGAAGGGCCGCAGGTTTCAGACAGAACACCTTCGCTGCATGATATGTCCGAATGATACTGATATGTTCCGTTGTGCAATTATCGTACCGTCATCGTTTGATAAGCGCGCGGTGTACAGGAACCGGTTACGGCGTTTAATCAGTGAATCCGTCCGTTTGTATATGCCCCGGCTTAAACAGAATATTGACTGTATTCTTATGCCCGGCAGGATTGCTGTTGATACACAGCAAGCGGTACATGTCATGGTAGAACAGATATGTGTACAAGCAGCCGTATTTGTATGAAAGCGCTGGTACTCGGTAGTATCCGTCTCTATCAACGGTATATTTCTCCAGATACAGGAATGATAAAAACGATCTGGCAAACCGATAGAGCCTGCCGGTTTCATCCCACATGCAGCGAGTATACGTATCAAGCTGTCGAGCGCTATGGTATAATTTACGGATTGTGGTTGGGATTGAAGCGAATCGTTCGTTGTCACCCCTGGGCACAAGGCGGCGATGACCCGGTGCCCGATAAGAAAGGAGCAGGTATTCGGTAATATGACTGAACCAGGCTTGTGGAACCAATTACTTATCTGGCCTATTATAAACGTGCTGATTGCGTTTTATACGCTGTTTGAGCGGCTTCATTTTCCCGGCCCGTTAGGATTTTCCGTACTTGCGCTTACGATTGTGATACGGCTTCTTTTGTATCCGCTCATGGCTTCTCAGATGAAATCAGCAAAAAAAATGCAGAATCTTAAGCCTCATCTTGATGCACTTTCCCAGAAGCATAAAAATGACAAACAGGCACTACAGAAAGCACAGCTTGCACTGTATCAGGAACACGGTGTGAATCCTGCTGCAGGCTGTCTTCCGCTTCTCATCCAAATGCCCGTGCTGATTGCGCTGTATAATGTGTTTTACCAGGTATTGCAGAACGGCAATATGGGTAAACTTGTTGCCGATATAAACAATGTTGTCTATGTGCCGTTTCTGAAGATTTCCTCATTGGACCTTACGTTTTTAGGAATCAATTTGGGTATAAAGCCAAGCCAATGGCAGACAGACGGCTGGTGGTTGTTGGGTGTGCCGTTGGCGACAGCTGCACTTCAGTGGTGGCAGAGCAAGCTGATGTTGCCGCAGACTGCGACGCCTCCCGCCGACGCTAAAGCTTTGGCGGGCAAGGAAGATACGGCGGCAGAGATGCAGAAGCAAATGGCACTTATTACCCCGGTAATGTTTGGTGTGTTTGCGTTTCAGTTTCCTTTAGGATTGTCGTTGTACTGGAACGTATTCGGGCTTTTTGGTATTATGCAGCAATTGCGTATAAATAAGGAGCATTAATATGGACATGCAAGCGACCTCACAGGTGATTACAGAAATCCTTGTAGACCTGCTTCACCGGTTTGAAATAGACGCGACAACAGACGTCGTGACTGATGAGACCGGTGCGTACCGTGTGCGTATCCAGACAGAGGAAACTGGTCTTCTTATCGGACATCATGGAAGGACGCTTGAAAGCCTGCAGCTAATTTTGGGGATTATGGTAGCTAAAAAAATCGGGGAGTGGGTAAAGATTTATGTAAATGTCGGTGATTATCGGGAGAAGCGTGAGGAAACGCTTATGCATATGGCACAGCGTGCAGCCGACCGGGCTTTGGCAATGGGAAGGTCTGTGGAATTGTCCCGCCTGTCCCCTTCTGAGCGGAGGATTATTCATGTCACATTATCAGGTGATGAACGGGTTATGACCGAATCAGTCGGCGAGGGTGACGGCCGGGTGCTCATCATCAAACCCAAAGACATTCAGTAATTCAGATACAAGCTCCTGTAGTATGTATCATAGATATGATACCGTAATACATGCTACATGAACCGATACACGCTCCCCCTTCATCAATGGTTTTTTATTCTTTTGCTTCTCAGTCTTCCGGTACAGCTCGGGTATCATTTCTGGCCTGAGTGGGCGTATGTTTTTGGCAGGCGCATTGATATTATATCCCCTACCCTGTATGCAACGGACATACTGGTGTTTCTGGTATGCACGTCGTATGTATTTTCGTTTCATAGCAAAAGAAAGCCGTTTCATGTTTCAGGTAGAACGCTCATACTATTCTGTAGCGTATGTGTATTTGCCATTCTGAATATTTACAATGCAAAACAACCCATTCTGGCGTTGTATATTTGGGGGAAGTATACGGAATTGTTCTGTCTGGCATGGTATATCGTACAAACAAAACCGGGTCGATTACTTCTTAGTATTCCCCTATCGATTGGTATTCTGTACGTTTCTGTTATAGCTTTAAGTCAAAGCGCGTTGCAGCGGACGGTTAGCGATTTTTTCTGGATTCTTGGTGAGCGTTCCTTTTCTGTTGATTCCCCGGGCGTTGCGAAGATTCCTCTGTGTTTCCCCTTTTTTTCAGGGTGCAGGGAGTGGATGCGGGCATACGGGACGTTTCCCCATCCGAATGTATTGGGCGGGTTCCTTGCAGTATCTATGCTGTTTTTATTATCACAGCGACTGGCGCGCGGCATTGTTGTTGTATGCATGCTTGGTATAGCAGCAATGGTTGCTACCTTTTCCAGGAGCGCCTGGACTGTATTTAGTATCGGCGTACTGCTTATGCACGTTAGGCATACAATCCGCGCGTTTTGGGTGTATATAGCGTTAGTGTGTATCGGCCTGGTTGTTGTATACCGGCCGGGGATATCGGATGCTTCGGTACAGCAACGGATACAGCTTGCACAATCTGCTTTCGACATGTGGCGATCTTCTCCGGTATTTGGCGTAGGTTTAGGAAATTTTCTTGCAGCGCTTCCTGAATATACTCATTTGCGCACAATTGAGTTTTTGCAGCCTGTTCATTCGATAGTGCTGTTGCTTTTAGCAGAAGGCGGACTTGTCGGCTTGCTGTTGTGTTCGTGGGGCATATTTCGTTTGTTGCGCGGATCGAAACAGTATATTCCATTTTTAATGCTACTTCTCATTGGCCTAGCAGATCACTACCCGTATACGCTTCAGCAGGGACAACTCATGATAGTTGTGTTTGGTGCATACGCATTTTATGCTTCGTAGCATTTGGTACAATACCCTCATGTTCAGATGGATATTACCAAAAGGCTCGCTTCGGTTACATATAGCCCGAAATACTTTTCATCAGTTAGCAGGGCGCCTTGTCAGTACGCTTGTCATGACGGGCATAAGCATTGTCATAGCCAGACGTTTTGGCGCTGATGGCTACGGTGATTTTGTAAAAATCACGACATACGTGGGCTTTTTTTACCTTTTTGCTGACTTTGGGTTGAACGCCATATTCATCACCGAAACCGTAGGTTTACAGAATGCTTCAGCTATACGTTATTGGAGGTCGCTGCTTGGTTTACGTCTCGTATTGAGCACGGTTCTTATCATGGTTGCCGGTACGGTCCTTTCGCTATTTCCATTGGGCATTTCTCAGGGATACACGCCCACTGTCCGTTTTGGAATCTATTTACTTATTCCTGCCGTGATTGCACAGGCAACAATCACAACGGCAAACGCGTTTTTTCAGAAAATACTCAGGTATGATTATGCTTCATATGCGCAACATATCGGGTCATGTATATCGGTATGCATGGTGCTTATTGGTTTACTTGTGTTCGCGTGGCAAGGAGCAATTGTCGGAACCGGTGCAGTTCTAGCAGGCACAGTTGCAACATCACTCGCGGCGATTTTTTTTGTCCGTATGCATGGTCCTGTCGCCCCGCAGTTTTCTTTAGAAAAAATGAGGCAGATGATGCAGCGGGCGTTTCCATTGGGACTTACACTCGTTGCAAACCTTATATATTTCCATTCCGACAGCGTTATTATAGCGCTCACCAGACCGACGCACGAAGTGGGAGTATACGGCCTGGCATTTAAGGCGTTTGAATTACCTTTGGTTTTCCCGTTATTTTTTATTAACTCAGTATTCCCTTTTTTGGTACAGGCATATCGAACCGACAGATCCGGAATGATACGTGCATTGAAACAATCCTTATTATTCTTGTTCGGAACCGGCGTATTTGCTGGTATCGTATTATGGATTCTTGCTCCATGTATCATATATATCAAACCGGAGTTTATTTCCAGCACTGCAGTGCTTCGTGTTTTAGCGTTCGGACTGCCGGTTTTTTTTGTTTCATCGTTAAGCATGTGGGTGTTGATTACAACAAAACAATACTGGATACTGTGTAGTATTCACGGTACTGCTATGGTATTGAATATTATGTTCAACAGTTTGTATATTCCAACATATGGGTATATGGCAGCTGCGTATATTACCATCGGGATTGAAGCGTATGTCTTATTGGCATCATGGATTGCAATCATGCACAATACCGATTTCCCTGTTCAGGAGGATGCATGAAGCTCATTATTCATACAGACGGCGGATCAAGAGGAAATCCGGGACCCGCGGCTATTGGAGTAGTTCTTGAAGAAATACTCAGTAAAGACCTTCCTGAAAATGAAATGCACGCGGTCAGTGATAGTAAGCGGATTATTGCTCAGTATGGGAAACGTATCGGGATAACCAGTAATAATATTGCAGAATACGCGGCGATTGCTGACGCATTGCACACGGTGTATACGCTTCAGTCTACCGGCGTTTTAAAGAATATAGACGGTATTCATTTTTTTTCTGATTCTTCGTTAGTCGTCAATCAACTTAATGGCGTGTTTCGGATAAAGTCGCCGCCATTGCGGGATTATCTTTTAGAGATACGAAAATATGAAATACACATTGGTGTTCCTGTCAGATATTCTGCGATTCGCAGGATACATAATGTCCGGGCTGATGCGTTCGTAAATATGGCAATGGATGTTTCGTAACGTCTTGCCGTTTCTTCCTCATGTCATGGTATGTACTTTATGTCCGGATAATTACCAATGAACTCGGTTGTTTTCGGTCTGTGCCTCTGCAATAATAAGTACATTCCCCGATGGTCAATTTATCGTTATCTGATATGAACACTGCCGCACAACACCACCATACAGATCAGCCGGTAGCCCATATCCAGGCTCAAGATCAGGCATTTGTCTTTCCTATTCGGGAATTCCTGCGGCAGTATGGGTGTGAAGTTGTGTTAAACAAACCCGTATCAGAAGTACCAAGGTATGAAATGTGTGTCGGAAGCGCCTTTTATGTGAAAAGTTTCTTTGAAACATACAGAGGAAAACCGGAATATATTCTTGCAGTAATATATGGAGATGACCCTGACGATCTGGAAATACTCCTGGAAAAAGGAATAAAAGTACTTCTCGTCGATGCTGAACCCCTTAGCCAGGATGTAATCAGAAAGATTTTTTCTTTTTATTTTCTTTCTCCGGTCAAAATTCAGGATAGCCGAAAAGAGCCTATTCTAACAATAAAAAAAAGCACTATGCATAAGGAAGCACAACGTGAGGATGACGCAGGACGGCAGATGAATGAAAAAAAGGATCGGGCGAGGATAGATTCGGTAATCCAGGATATCTTTCGCAAAAATACAATATCCACAAAACGTAAGAAGATATACCCTGTGTATGCGATTATTTTTGTTATTCTTCTGTCTTTTGTAATTCCATATATTCTTTATGGCGTATCGCTTGCTATGAGTATTGGAACGCTTGCGATGAGCGGAAAAGCATTGTTGTCTGGGAATGTCTATTGGGCGCGTGTATGGAAAAATGCAGGTGAACCGCACATTATTCATGCTGAATCAATACTTCGTGTTCTGAACGTATTCTCATTAGACCAATTACGAGGATACGGGGAAGACCAGGAGAAGCTCGTTGCCATGGTCAAGAGCGCCTCGCATGCACAGTCCAGCGTGTTGGAGTTACTGGAAAAAAGCTCGGTAGTTGCAAACATGATATTTATGCCGGACGCAAGAAATGCATCCTCGGTAGTATCGGAAGTAATGGATTTATCGTCGGAAATACACAGGGTATCGCAGCATTTCGCGCTTATTCAGGCGGAGATGGATGCCGTGCTTACGTCACCGAGGTTTCCGTTCCGGTTTGCGGGTGTACAAAGATTAGGGCAAAAAGGATTGGAAGGAGTGCGGGAAATACGAACACATATTCAATATATACAGCGCCTGTGTACATTGTATCCGCAGATCGGAGGATTCCGTAAAAAACAGGAGTATCTGGTGTTGTTCCAGAACAGTATGGAATTGCGCCCGACGGGGGGATTCATCGGAAGCCTACTTCAGGTGACGTTTGAAGACGGTATCATGCGGGATACGCGTGTAATCGATGTATATACTGCGGATGGTCAATTAAAAGGGCATATTGATTCCCCGTTCCCTATAAGAGAAATATTAGGTCAGGAACATTGGTACTTACGGGATAGTAATTGGGACCCGGATTTTACAAAAAGTGGTGAAGTAGCATCATGGTTCTTTGAGAAGGAAATGGGTGTCTCGGTAGACGGAGTTATTGCCATAAGCCTTCCAGTGCTTACCAGGCTTTTACATGTACTCGGTCCCATTGATCTTCCTGATTATAATGAACGCATCACGGAAAGCAATTTTTTTGCAAAATCACTGTTATACACGCAGACAGATTTTTTTCCAGGATCTACACAAAAAAAGGATTTTCTCGGTGCTCTTGTTTCGGCATTGCTTCTCCGGCTGACGTCACTAGACGTACATGCACAAAGTCAGCTTTTACAGATTGTAACGGATTCCCTGAATGCAAGGGATATTCAATTTTATTTTCCTGCAGCATTTTTGAAAGCATTAATGACTCAGTGGGGATGGTCAGGTGCAATGACGATAACTGATTGCACAGCGGTTTTACATAAAGAAGTATGTATAGGAGACGGGGTATCAATAATCGAAGCGAACATGGGCATGAACAAATCAAATTATTTTGTTACCCGGGAGGGTCTTATCGACATTAACATTGCACAGGACGGTACGATCACTCAGGTAACGACCGTTTCTATTTATAATACGACACCGCAGGAAATCCCGGAAGGAGGGGGTACATATCATACGTACTACCGGCAGTTTGTTCCGAAAGACGCAAGGGTCAGTTCTGTCAGGCTTGACGGATTTGATGTGCCATATCGAGATTTGGCAAAACCGGAAATTCCCAATGAACCAGCCGTGAGCATAGAGCCATCAGCCGAACTTTTTTCCATCGGTTTGCCGTTTGTCATTGAGCCGGGTCAAGTGCGGACATTGACAATAGAGACGAAGCGGCAAGCAGTATTACCGCAGGGCAATATTGCATTTCAGTATTCGATTCGGAAGCAATCCGGTGTGGAGTCTTTCCCTTGGCATGTATCCGTCCGGTATCCCGATGAATGGTCAGCAGTTACGGATGCGGACGTTGCAAATCCCGGGCATCTTGAGTACAATACAACTCTTACCACAGATGCAAGGGTACGTATTTTGTTTCGCAATACATTATGAAAAAATATTCACTGCAGACGGAAAAACGAAGCATAACAGGCAGGAAAGTAAAGTCGCTGCGTGCGCAGGGCATACTGCCGGCTACCGTATATGGAAAAAAGATTACAAGTGAAAATATCTCAGTTGCTTTAGATGCATTTTTACGTATATATAAGGAAGCGGGAGAGACCGGCGTTGTTGAGCTTACTGTTTCCGGTGCTACTAAGCCAGTGCTTATCCATCACGTCCAATATGATCCTGTCGATTCATCGGTGCTTCATGTTGAATTTTATCAGGTGGATCTTAAGGAAAAAGTACGTACAAAAGTGCCTATAGAAATAATCGGCGAATCCCCAGCAGTAAGCGAGAAACGGGGAGTTGTGCTCGCGCTTATTTCAGAAGTTGAAGTAGAAGCTTTACCGACCGATCTGCCAGAACGTATTGACGTAGACGTGTCTGTTCTTTCAGACGTTGATCAGGAGATACAGGTGTCCGGTATTAGTGTCTCAAATGGCGTGAAAATACTGACGGATGCAGAAGTTGCTGTTGTTAAAATCGGGGCGCTTATAAGCAAGGAAGCAGAAGCGCAGGTTGCAGAGGAAGCAAAGAAAGAAGAACAATCTGCAGAAGAAACAAAACAACAAGAAGGTCAGGAAGCGGTGACTCAGAAAGAGGGGCAGAAAGAAGCAGAAGAAGAAAAAGAAGAACCTGCACAGAAAAAGATCTAACTCTTTTAGTCTTTTATTTTTTTAAGACCATCAACGCATATTCTCGAAAGACCAGATACCCCGGTGTAGTTCGGATCAATTATTTTAATGCGTTGGATATACCGCTGGGCTTCCTGCATATTTCCCATTTTACATGAAAGTAACGCAAGCTGAACGTAGGCATCACGATATGCAGGGTAACGGCTGATAACAGATTGCCAGTGCCTGAATTCACGCTGAAGCATATGTGTATATTGCACGTCATGTTCAGATCCTAGCACCGCAGCTTTATTCATTTCTGCGTCGAATAAGTTTAAGACCTGAAATATATCGTATGCAACGGTTCTCTGAGCATTATCCCGGAGGATCGGGAATACCATATACAAATTAACGGCTACGATGCCAAGCGCAATGACACAATGCAGTATTCGCAGGACAATACGAAATTTTTTTATGACATTGAATACTTTATGCCGGAAAAAATGGTCCATACGCTGGCCTAAACAGTATACCGTATTTCTTCATTGAATGTTATGGATAGGATATGATATCCTATCAGGAATCAGCAAAATCCATTTATAAGAAAGGAGATAGCGTATTGGTATACATCTATGCCTGACAGCGCTACACACTATGTCTGCAAAAACATCCGCACCAAAAAAACCAGTTTTAATTCCGCCTCAATATCATGAACAATCGATTGCTACGCCAAAAAAAAGAAAAGCAGCATGGAAGATCGGTGTATTTTTACTGGGATTACTCGCATTGCTTTTGTTTTCCGTAAACAAAGGATGGATCGTAGCAGCAGTCGTAAACGGCAGACCAATTTTCAGTTGGCATGTATATAATACACTCCGGAACCGGTACGGACAGCAGACGATTGAAGGACTTATCGGTGAGGAGCTTATTACTTCACAAGCACGTACACAAGGAGTTAATGTGACAGACAAAGAAGTGCAGGAGAAACAAAAAGAGGTTCTTTCAAGCCTCGGAGAAAATGTGAATCTGGATGAATTCCTGAAATTTCAAGGTTTGACAAAAGAGGATTTCATTCATCAGTTGAAAATTCAGCTTTTAGTTGAACGGCTTCTTACAAAGGATTTAACAGTAAGCGATGCAGATATTGAGGCATATATTGCATCAAACGCTGCCTACCTCTCCGCAACAGACCCGGGCGCTCTGAAGGCTGAAGCCAAAGCGGCAATAATCAACAATACAGTATCGGAAAAACTACAATCATGGTTTTCGCAGTTGCGTGAGAAAGCTGCTGTAATGAAGTTTATGAATTGACGGAGACCGTATATTTTCCTAAATACGAATGAATACCTGGAAACGGTTACAAAAGCAGCCGAATCTGTGGAAAAGGTATTTTATCCGTGAAAAAGTGCTTCGTGCCATACGGCTTTTTTTTGAAGACCGCAAATTTCATGAGATAGAAACGCCGATACTCATTTCTCACCCTCCGGCAGAAAGTTATCTTGATGTGTTTGAAACGACGCTGTACGATCGGAACAGAAAACCAAACAAAGCATATTTATCTACATCTCCGGAAGTGTCTTTGAAAAAATTACTGGTAGCAGGTCTGAAAAACTGTTTTGCTCTGACAAAAAGCTTCCGGAATATGGAAACGCAAAGTGCGCTGCACAATCCTGAATTTACCATATTGGAATGGTACAGGACGAATGTCGATTACAGGGAGATAATGAATGATTGTGAAGAGCTTCTTATTTATATTCATACATATCTGTTTCGTACCGGAGAATACAAAAACAGACGGTCACCGCAAACGCTTCAGTATCAAGGAAAGACAGTCAACCTTTCTTCTCCGTGGGACCGGATGACTGTGGCACAGGCATTTGAGAGATGGGCACATATAGACTTCTTTACGTTTTTGGACGATACGCACGCAAGAAGCATAACCCGCGACCATGGATACACAGTGAGTAAACAAACAACATGGGAAGAGATGTACAACCAGGTATTTCTAAACGAGATCGAACCGCATTTAGGCAGAGGAAAGCCGTTGATATTATATGAGTTTCCTGCGGAATTGGGTGCACTTGCCAGGAAAAAAAAGACAGATCCGCGGGTTGCCGAGCGGTTCGAGTTTTATATCGAAGGACTGGAGCTTGGCGATTGTTATAGTGAACTAACGGATTGGAAAGAACAACGGATGCGGTTTGACAATGAGATGAAGGTTATTCGAAGGCTTGGTAAAACGTCGTATGAGTATGATAAGGATTTTATTGATGCGTTACGATATGGACTACCTGAATCCAGCGGGATTGCAATTGGCGTTGATCGGCTCATTATGCTGTTTGCTAATGCGAAAACAATTCAGGATACATTGTTTTTTCCTGGAAAGGAATTATTTCGGGTATGAGAGTCCGTGTCGCAGGGCCACAGGACCGCGATAACGTCCTTCTACTGTTGAACCAACTGGGGGAGGTCATGAACATGTATGTATCATATGATCCTGATCATGTTCGTGCACATATTCTCGGGAAAGCGAATTATGATGAAGCGATGACCCGGGATGACCGCGTCGTGTTTGTTGTCGAACATAAAAAAAAGACAGTAGGCGCTGCAACATTTTTTATTCTTAGGGATTTTATCACCGGTACTTTATTTGCGCATCTTGATGACTTTATCATCGACAAGAAGCACAGGGGGTGCGGTTATGGGACTGCGCTTCTTGAATATATTAAGACATATGCAAAAAAACACGGCATTTGCAGTATTCAGCTAACGTCCAGCCTGCCGCTGACACAAGCGCACAGATTCTACGAAAAAAGAGGCGGAGTGTTCGCCCGGAAGGTGATTAAATTTATTTTGTGATATACTATACTCCCGGCCATATATGATATGGGCACGGTTTTTTTGTTTCCTATGGCTCACATTACGACAGCACAATTTAAAAAAGGGATGTATATTGAATTTCGGGGAGAACCGAACCAGATAATGGATTTTCAGTTCGTCAATCCCGGCAAAGGATCGGCATTCGTCCGGGCAAAACTCAAATCACTAAAAACCGGAAAAGCCATTGAATTTACGTATAAATCCGGAGAATCTGTCGAAGAATTGCCCATTATTACCCGTGAGATGCAATATCTGTATAAAGAAAATGACGCCTATGTGTTTATGGATAATTTTAATTATGAACAGTTTACCATTTCCCATGCATTACTTGAGGATTTTGTGAAATACCTTCGGGCAAACGATACATATCAGATTCTGGTATATGGTGAAGAAGCCGTTGGTGTCCGGTTCCCGAAGAAGGTTTGGCTTAGGGTTACCGAGTCAGGAGATGGAGCAAAAGGCAACACGGCTACAGGGGCAACCAAAACCGTAGTTGTCGAAACAGGGGCGGTTGTTACCGTACCGTTATTTATCAAAACAGGTGACACGATAGGTATTGATCCTGAGACGGGAGCATACGTCGAGCGTGGATGAAAACCCCACGGCAGGAATATACGCGTTGACATGATTGGCAATCTGATGAACAATAGTGGTATGGACGAACAGGAAAAAGCCGAAGGTATTACACCGGAGGCCGCGCGTATTTTTCAAAACGAAGGCGAAGAAACTCAGCAGCCGCCAGTATCTTTTTCTACGCAGCAGGAAACACAAAAGAAACCGGCACGCATCGGTACGGTATTGTTTGTTGTTATTCTTTTTGGACTTGGGGTATGGCTAAGCGTGCAGCTGCGGTCGTTTTTTGCACCGGCCGAGACAGAACCAGAACCAGTACATGTTGTTACACCGTATCCGTTGTCAGATACGAATCAGCGTGATACAGAAGCTTCTCCATCGGTCCGGCCGACAATACGGCTTGCATCTGAATGGGAGACATATCAGGTGCGGGGAAACGGCACTGCGTTTACCGGGGTAACGTATACACTCCCTTCCAATGTTTCCGCTCCGGTATGCGACGGAACATCCTGTGTATCACAGGGGACAAATTTACCAGGCGGGACACGGTTTACCGTTGCGGCTCGGGGAAAAGGCCAGGCGCTTCCCGATTTTCGGGGAGCGATACTCACCGATGCAAACGGGAAGGAATTTGCCATGGAAGAAATGACGATCGGTGCAATAACAGGATATGGATATGAGGGGTCTTTCACCGGTAAAACAGGCGGCGGGTATATGTTTTCCCGGATGCGCGGGATACTTATACCGATAGATGATAGTCTGGCTGTTGATTTCAATCATTTTGCACCGGTCGGCGTAACAACAGATTTTGAAAGCGACGACAGGATATTTGAGCAGATTATCACATCATTTGTTTCAGGTTTAAGTAAATAATTACTTCGGCCAGGAAGAGATAATAAGCGGCTCATCATGCTTTTTAGGAAGTTGCTGCCAGAGAGCTTCCGTGATGAACGGCATAAAAGGGTGCAGTAATTTCAGGATGATTAAAAGTACATGGCGGAGTACGGCAATTGCCTGTGTATCACCGTTACGCAAACGTTCCTTATTGTTTTCAATATACTCATCTGCCACGCGGTGCCAGGCAAATTCATATAAGGCAAGTGCTGCATCCGAGAACCGGTATTTCTCAATATTTTTCGTTACCTGCGCGGTGAGCTTAGTAAGTTCTGTGATAATGCGTTTGTCCTGCGCATTTATCAGATTTTTATGCGTGTTTTCATCATAAAATGGGATTACCCCGTTTACCGAACCAAGGCATATTTCAAGAAAGCGAGCCATATTCCAGAGCTTATTGGCAAAATTCCGCATGCCGCGGATTTTGTCTTCCGATATGGCAATATCATTTCCCGGTGCGGCCCCGAATATAAGCGCAAACCGCAGTGCATCAGCACCATATGTATCAACCATATCAATTGGGTTCATGACGTTGCCGCGGCTTTTACTCATTTTTTTGCCATGTGCATCTACGACTCGGCTGTGTAAATGGATGACATGGAACGGAATTTTGCCTGTCCGGTACAGGCCCATCATCATCATGCGGGCAACCCAGAAAAACAGAATGTCCCACATGGTATCAAGCACGGACGTCGGGTAAAAATACGTAAAATCCTCGCTATCGGGGAAACCAAGTGTCGTAATCGGCCATTGGCTTGATAGAAACCATGTATCGAACGTATCGGTGTCCTGGAGAAATCGGTCACCCGGCTTCGTCGTGCTTATGATAAATTTGGACGGTTCCGGAACGATCAGTTGCTGGAGCCCCTTTTCGACTTCTTCGAAGGAAAAGTCTTTCCCAGCGTTCGTTGCCAATATCATCTGCAGATTGCCGATTTTACGTTCACCTCGTTTGTCCATAAATACAACCTCAATGCCTGGGTTGTCGTCAATGCTGTACCAAACAGGGATTCTTGGCCCCCACACAATTTGTCGAGATATGTTCCAGTCGAGTATATTTTCCAGCCATTCGAAGTACATTTTGCGGAATCGTTTCAACGGTACGATAGTCGTTTCTCCGTCTTTGACTGCCTTGATTGCTGCTTGTGCCAGCGGTTTGGTTTTGACATACCATTGTGGGATAGGGAGGGGTTCCAATACTGTACCGCATTTGTAGCATGTGGCGACCGAATGGATATACGTGGTGTCAATATGGTCTATGAGCCCTTTCTTTTCCAGATCTACTGCCACTTTTTGCCGGGCAGCCGTAACTTTCATACCGGCGTACGGACCCGCGATATCAGTAAGTTTTCCAGTAAAATCAATCACGAGTTTGCTTTCCAGATTATGCCGTTTGGCTATCTCTGCGTCCGTAAAATCATGTGCCGGTGTGACTTTGGCAACTCCCGTACCGAATTTCGGATCGATTGCGTCATCCCCGATGACCTGGATGGTGAATTCCCCTATAAGTCCCTGAGCTTTTACATTTTTTCCGATCCATTGTTTGTACCGTTTGTCCTTTGGATTGACGGCAAGCGCAGTATCCCCGAATTTTGTTTCCGGCCGGACAGTCGCAAGCACAAACGGACCGTATTTCATGTAGTACAGGGGATCTGTTTTTTCGATATGTTTAATTTCGAGGTCGGAGTATCCAGTGCCGCATTTGGTGCAGTAATTAACTAGCCGTTCATCTCGGTAAACTAATCCGTCCGCATGCAGTTTTGTAAACGTATCAAGGACGACGGAAACAATATCCGTATCTAGGGAATATTTATAGCGGGTCCAATCCATGGAGAAGCCGAGACGTTTCATTTGATTGCGGTTAATATCCTTATTTTTTTCTACGAATTCTTCAATCATGCGATAGAGTGTTTCGCGGTCAAACTGGAACCGGCTTTTTCCTTCTTTTGCCAATCGTTTTTCAAAGACGTACTGGGTTTCAATGCCGGCATGGTCTCCTCCAGGGAGCCAGAGCGTGGGATCGCCTTTCATGCGGTGATAGCGAATAAGAATGTCCTGTACGGTAAAAAGCGCATGTCCCATGTGCATGGGATCATTCGCATTAGGAAGGGGAAGGAGAATAGAGAAGGGCTTTCTGTTTTTGTCAATTTTTGGTGTGAAGTATCTGCCTTCTTCCCACATGCGGTAGATTGCCTGCTCTGTTTTTTGGGGATCGTATGCCTTGTCCATGCGGTAATTGTAGCGCAGTAAGGCGCGAAGGGAAAGACGAGGTGATTACAGTTCTTCGAGTTTGATATTATCAACCTGTTTATCCTTGATAAACTCCAGGTATTTTTCTGTAGTAGAAAGGCGTTTATGGCCGACAAGTTTCGAAATAGTCGTAATCGGAGTTCCGGCCATCAGGTGGTGGGCGATAAACGTATGACGCAGGTCATTGACTTTTGCATCTTCAATGCCGGCAATTTTAAAATATCGGTCTATTGCTGTCCGAATATTCCGGATAAGAAGGGATCTTCCTGTTTTTGTGATAAATAACGCAGCATGCGGCTCATTTTGTACGGAATGAATCAATGTTTTTCGTATTTCCAGCCAATGCGCAAGCGCTTCTTTTGCTGCACGGTTTAAAGGAACCGTTCGTTCTCCGCGCCCTTCCTGTGCCGCAATATGCAGTTCACTATCGAATACATCGGATATTTTAAGGTAAGCCAGTTCGCCGATGCGGACACCTGTCTGGAGAAATAACTCAACGATTGCATAGGTACGGATATCTCCCCGGCATGCGTCACGAAGTGCCCTATATTCCAATTTTGACAGAATCCGTGGAGGTTTTACTTCATATTTCGGATGCTCAATATCGCTAGAAGGATCCACGGAGACTAATCCTGCAGATTTGAGAAACCGATAAAATGTTTTAATTGAATTTATTTTTCTGGAAATTGATTTTGGCGTATAGTTATCTGCCGTAAGCTTCTTTAAAAACGCCTCAAGTTCATCGTGGGTGATGGTGGCTATGTCTTTTTTGCCGGTATTTTTGAGAAACTGCAGAAGCTGTTCGATATCTTTTGCGTACGCAATGACCGTCGCACGTGCCCGCCTGCGTGATTCAAGGTATTCAATGAATTTTTTATGGGCGTTTGTCAGATCAAGTGTCATACGTTCATTACCGGACGCTGAATACATATGTGCCCGTCTGGTATAGAAGGCGCATCCTGTTATAGCTAATAATTCTAGAGCCTATAATATCATATACCATACCTATTTGCAAGCACGATTTGCAGGCACGAAGTGGTATTCTTTCTGTTTGTGCGATATACCCAACTTACTCAGGTTTGCAGCTCCGAAGGAGCGAAAAAGCTGATTAGTTGGGTATATACTCAAAAACCCAGTTGTAAACCTGAGTTTTTCGGGTATAGTATGCATATAGGGGTATGAAAAATAGGCGATTAGGCGTACGAGTGGTTTTTTTCGTGTGTGCTTTAGCCTTGTGTTTTTCTTCCGGAAGCACGGTGTTAACGCTTTTAGCTCGTAAAGAATTGGTTATCCAAAGGAAAAAAGAGCTTGATCGGGTATCCAGGGAAAACGAAAAGCTTTCTGCGTTGCATCGGGTTATGCAGGGTAACGCGTATATTGAGCGAATTGCCCGTGATAAATTGGGACTTGTGAAAGACGGGGAAACAATCGTACTTATTGGTCAGCAGGAGGCTGATGTAACCCAAAAATCAACAGATACGGACACGCCAAATTGGCGGCAGTGGTGGGAGGTATTTAATTAGTGTCAGGGGAGGGGATCGGACCCTCGACCGCAGCGTTATGAATGCTGTGCTCTACCACTGAGCTACCCTGACGCAGGCTCAATTGTACGAAATCAGAGTAAGAATGGCAATAAAAAACCGCCTGTTGGCGGTTTTTGTGTTGCGGGGC
>Ga0172371_10005050_pt1 | contig 19693 bp, 17 predicted proteins | sample Lak12m_FD_114543 | JGI IMG/M metagenome (GOLD analysis project Ga0172371, IMG submission 114543) | Freshwater microbial communities from Kabuno Bay, South-Kivu, Congo - kab_022012_12m | ecosystem: Environmental > Aquatic > Freshwater > Lake | place: Democratic Republic of the Congo: South-Kivu... | reverse complement strand
TGAAATCGGGCCCTGCGTCTGAGAATCGAGGTGGCCGATCGTGTCTGCCTGAGCGGGCTGAAGTCCGCTCTACGATGAGACTGCGGTGTTGTCTCTTCACAGCCGCCAATTACTCGCAGTCGATCTGCAGTCTCTTCAGTTGGGCATCCAGTGTTTGGTAGTGCTTGATGCCGAGCAGGCGAGCGGCATGGGCTTTCACGCCCCGGGCTTCCTGCATCGCACGCCGCAGATAGCTGGCGTGGATGTTATTCAGGAATTCCTCCAAATTGAAATCGCCGCCCAGCGGCTGGTCCGACAGGCGCGGAATCCCCGCCGGGGCCGGCATTTCGCCCAGGGCTCCCAGAAGATCGCTGCGGTCCAGGACGGGGCCGTCAGACAGCACGGCAGCTTGGACTAGGACGTTGTACAGTTGGCGGACATTGCCGGGCCAGTCGTGACGCTTGACAAAGGCAGTTGCGGCGGCGGAAAGGGACTTGGGTTGGTAGTTCGGCTCTTCCAAAGCAAATTGACGGTTGATCAGGTTCAGCAACCGCTCGGCAATCTTCGGAATGTCGCCTGTGCGGTCTCGCAGCGGCGGCAGCGTGATGGTCACGGTCGCGAGTCGGTAGTACAGATCCTCGCGAAACGTACCGCCGTGGATGGCTTGATGCAGGTCCCGATTCGTCGCTGCGACGACGCGCACGTCGACCAGACGGTCGCGGTCATCGCCCAGCCGGCGAATCGCGCGGACGCTGGGACCCTGTCCCGAGATGGGCTGGAGCACGCGCAGCAGTTTCGCTTGAGTTTCCAGATCGCACTCGGCGACCTCGTCCAGGAAGATCGTGCCGCCGGCGGCCAGTTCGAACGCGCCTTTCCGCTCGCGGTCCGCACCCGTGAACGCGCCCCGCGTGTGGCCGAACAACTCGGATTCCAGCAGCGTCTTGGAGAGGGCGGCACAGTTGATCGCCAGCAGCGGTCTGTCCCGCCGCGGACTGGCCTTGTGAATTGCCTGGGCGAACATCTCCTTGCCCGTGCCGCTTTCTCCCAGCAGCAGAATCGAGATCCCGCGCATCGCTGCACGCTTCGCCCGGCCGACTGCATCCCGGATGGCCGGGCTGTTTCCGGCGATGTCCTGGAAACCTTCGATGTCGCCTGGGCATTCGGAGGCCAAGTGCTGGAGATGGGCATCCGGGTCGCGGAGGAGTTCGGGAAGCACGTCGATCATCAGGTCGAATGGAACCTCGGTGACCCACGATTGGCCGCCGTAAGTCTCGTAGAACGTGGCCGGGTAACGCGTCTTGCCAAGCAACAGCCACACGGCCGCCATGGCCGGCGTGCCGGGGCTGAGGTGTAGGCATAGTCCCGTCTCCGGCCACGTGTCCCGGTCGCGAAGGTTGCTCAATTCGCCGTTGGCAATCCGGTAGATGGCCCCGTAGTCCGTGGGCTTGTCCAGCGCCACCCGAACCAGTTCGGCCTTGACGCCCAACCAGGCAAGAAACCACCTGCCCCACTCGGCGGGATAATTGCTGAGCAGCCGGACTTCGTCGAACGTCTGCGTGGTCAGCAGGGTCCTGGTCGGGCCGAAATCACCGTTCTTGGGCAGGACGCCACCCAGCTTCGCCATCAGGGCTTCGCGTCGGGGCACGGTCAGGGAGGCGGCCATCGCGCGAAGATCGCTGTGGCCGATCCATTGCAGCAGGACTTTTCGCTTGGTCATAGGCAGGTGACTGTCGCAGAGTGAACACCCGGACTGCCGCCGTTCGGTCGTCTCGCCCGGGTCAGGGATTTCCCGTCCAAGCTACCAGAATCTACTCCACCAAGTCGCCCAGCAGCAGGATCTGGCCGACCCAGAGGCGGGTGCCCTGGTACTTGGGTTGCCGCAATTCCGTCTCCGGGTCTTTCAAACGGAAGGCCACGCTCTGGCGGTCGGGCTGGTCGGGGTGAATCTCCACCGTCACCTCGTGGACCTGGTTCGGATCCGCGTTGGCCACCAGCTGCAGTGTGGCGAGGCGATGGCCGGTGCAGTAGCTGTCGAAGCGGGGAACGGGCTTCGCACCGGTCTTGCCGTCGACGGTGATGATGACCTGGCCGCCGTCAGGACCGAGCAGGTCATACAATTTGGCCTCCGAACCCTTGAACTTGAACCGGAGCTTGCTGCCCGGCTGAGCGGCCATCCAGACCTGGCCCAGGCGATTGCCGAAGGCTTTCTGCTTGTCGTCCCCGGCAGGCAGGGCTGTCCAGTCTCCCGACAGCATCTTCTCCCGGATGGGAACCATCTTGGCGGCCTCGGCGTTGTCGGCGACAAACGCCGTGGCAAGCTTGGCCTGATGGTCGGCGGGTCGGCTGTCTTGCATCTGCGTGATCGCGTCGGCCATGAGCTGGAGATAGATCTCGTGCCCCTCGTCGCGCGGATGGCAGCCGTCGGCGGCAAACCAGATCTTGTCCCCCTCAGGCTGTTTGTCGGCTTGGAAAATGAGCTTGTCCTGCTGCAGCAACTCGACCACGGGCACCTGAAAGTTGACCGACGGAATGCCGTAGAAGTCGGCCAGCAGTTCCATGGCCGAGGCCGAGCGCGGGCAGAGTCCTTTCTTCAGCTCGTCGAGCATGCCCTCGTGAATCGTGTAGGCGAAGACGATGTCGGTCTGGGGATCTTTGCGCCAGGTCTGCCGGACGATCCCCTCCATGTTGCGCCAGATGGCCTCCGGAGCTGCGCCGCCGTCGTTCACCGCAAATTCGACGAACAGGAGGTCGGGGTTGAACTGCAGCACGTCGTGCCCCACGCGGAACACGCCCAGATCGCTGCCCGTGCCCCCGATCGCGGCATGGACTTCCTCGAATTTCGCCTGGGGAAACGTCTTCTGAAGCCAGGCCGTCGTCTTGGGCCGCCAACCGTTGGCCGCGGTGATCGATCCACCCAGGTAGGCCACGGTCACCGTCTGGCCGGCTCGGATCTTGGCCATCACCTGGCCGATCCCGTCACGAGGCCGGATCTTCTGGGCTGGGACGGCCAGGTACTCGGCCGCCTCAATGTTCGCTGTCCCTGCCACCGCGGTCAAGGCCAAGACCAGACATGGTAGTATTCGTCGCATCGTGGTTCTCCTGGAGGTAGTTGACGTTGGGCCAACCCGACTGCGGCCAGCCAGCTGCGTATGAGGATTCCCCTGCTTGACGGCGCGCGCAGATCACGCTGATCAGATCCAACCCGAGGCCGGACGAGTTCTCGTTCTTGCCGACCAGTTTCAGCACGAGGTTGTTCCGGCCTTCCGCCAATTCGAGCTCGCCCAGCAACAGGCGTCCGCTCTTGGTCGGCGCTTCCGCGTACAAGTCCACCGGGTCGGCGACCGGGTTCTCGTTCTGGAACAACTGGACCAGGGCTTGGCCCGGACCTTTGACCGCCTCGATCGACACGGCATACACGCCTGGGGCCGGCACGTCGACGGTCGGCGACAGGAAGTGCGGCCCGAACCAGTCCTGGCCGCTGGCGGCCAGCGACAGGAAACGCACCTCTTCGTCCCCGATCCGCACACTCTTCCGCGTCAAGCTGGCCCGGTCGAACGACCACGCATGGATCGGCGTCTGCCACCACGCCGGGAAGACGATCTCGGTGGGATCCTGGACCGCCCGAGCGGCTAACGGCGGCGGCGTCAGGTCGGCGGTGGGACGACGTTCCGAATACAGGTACGCGACGCTGCAGTAGTCCGTCGCAATGCTATTCCGTTCACCCCCGTGCTCAATCGTCTGGCGGAGGCTCCGGCGGTAGGCGACGGCGTCACCGAGAAAGAAGCGATACGCGCCCGTGCGGCCCAGGTGCTTGGCGTACCCCAGGCAGCCGCTGAGCGGAAACGAGATCCGCCGCTCCCAGCGATCCGGCACGTCATACCAGCCGCCGTTGAAAAAGTCCTCCGAGCCCGTGCCGTGAATTGCCAGTTCGCCGTCGACGGTGGCCTGGTCGTCGCCTTCGAAGTACAGCGTCTTGCCCGACTCGAAGCCCTGGGCCTGGAGCACGACGCCGACTAGGTGCCCGCGGCCCTCGGTCTCGATGAACGTATAAGGCGTGCCGGCCCAGGTCGGATTCTCCCGCCGCCAGCACGCGTAGAACTTGCCTTCGTCCGCCCGGCGCGGCACAGCCGCGTGCAGCGTCTCGGCCCGCACTTCGACCGGCGCCGCCCGCTCGGATACCAGTTCCACGCGAACGCTGCGATCGTAGGGCATGGGAAAGTAACAGTAGCACCCCTCGCCCGTCGTGCCCGCCAGCAAGCCCTGCATGGCCGGCTGGCCCCACGCAAAGCCGAAGAAATCGCCCAGCGGGCACAGCACCGCCGGCTCGTCGCCGTCAAAGGCGATTCTCAACAGCAGGTCGCGCGCCTTGCCGGCGACCGCCGACGCCGGCGAGATCCGCAGCCCGACGATTCGCCCTCCCGAATCGCTCTGGAAAAGTGTCGCCGCCGAGTTCGGGGCCAGCGTGACGTTGGCTCGTGTCACCCGGACCTCCGCCCCCGGCGGCGCGGTCCAGCGGCTGATGTCCGCGCCCGAGTGGCGAAGCAAGTCACACGCCTGCGCGCAGGCGGGCTCGGCGGCGGCGGAGGGCTCCGGGTGGAACGTCGTCACCGGCGTCTGCGGTCCGTACAGCGCGTAGTTGATTTGATAGAACTGCACCTTGGCGGCGCGCATCCGGACCACGCACGACTTGGCAAACGGCATGGGCACATAGCAGTAGTAGCCGCCAGCCCCGAACCCGACCAGGGGGCGCGGGAAGCCGGGTTGGCGGCCCAGGAACAGCTCGCGAAACTTGACCGCGACGCGCGGCTGCGACTCGCCGTCGAACAGGAACTCGAGCACATCCTCCGTCGGCGTCGGCGTCCAGACCCGGTAGATCACTCCGGGGCCGGTCAAGTCCGCCAGCACCAAGCCGTCGGCGTCCTGGCGCACGCACGAGTACTTGCCGGAGAATCCGTCGTCATTGCCGCCGGTCCGGTCATAGCTGGACACCGAGCCGACCTGGACGGAATCCCGCAGCACGGGCAAGCGGTCCAGCCGCGACAGTTCCTCGATCCCGACGGACTGGCCCAGACCGGGCGCCAGCAACCCGAGCCAGACGCACCAGCCGACGATCAGGCGGCGAATACGAACCATGATTTTCGACTTTCTACCGGGTGTCAGACTTTGTCTCGACCGCAGCCCGCGATTCTAGCAGACGCGATGCGGATGGACACCTGGCCCGGACGGCGGTCTGTCCCTGCAGTCCTGTCCCTGCAGTCCCCTTTACGCCGCCGCTTGGCCTCGTTACCATGACTCTGGGGTCATGCCCGGGGTTGGCGTCCGGCGCTTGCCCAATCGGCGGACATCCCAGTTCCTTTCAAGGGTTCAAGCTCATGACCGTTTATCGACGAATTGAAACCAGCCAAGAGCGCGGCATCACGGTCGCCACTTTCATCGAACGTAAGATCCTCGAAGCGGCCGCGATCATGGAGTTAGGCGAGGACTTGATCCAGTTGGTCGAGCGGGACGGCTGCAAAGACTTGCTCTTGGATTTCAGCGCCGTCGAGTTCCTGTCGAGTGCGGCCTTGAACAAGCTGATCATCCTGGACAAAAAGGTCAAGTCGAATCGCGGCCAACTGAAGCTGTGCAGCATGATCCCGGAGATCCGCGAGGTGTTCGTGATCACGCGGCTGAACCAGCTGTTCGACATCGTCGATACCCGCGAGAAGGCGTTGGCCGGCTTCCAACGGGTTCAACCGGGAGCGGCGTGACCCCATGGACAAGCGGATCAAGAAAAAACTCGACACGGTGCACCAGCACCTGCAAACGCTTCGCCAGCAACTGGCCGGGGCCAAGAAGCAGCGCGACGAGGCCGGCGAAGTCGAACGGTTGACCAAGGAAATCGCCGACCTGGAAGCGGAAGCCTTGAAGCTGAAGGCCGCTGGCGGCAAGTGACCGGGACTGTGCCTCTCGCTCGGCCGATGACACGTGGTCACGGCGCACCGTGTCGACGACTTGGCTTGCGACTGCCGGCGACAGACCGGTTGAAGATGCCCGCCATCGATCCGTCTGGCTTCGGCGGGTTCTCCGCCTTGATGCCCTGAGGGCGTGCAAGCCCCGCCCGCTGACCTACCACCCCTGGAGATACGCCTGATGAGCTGGGCCACGACCGTGGGACTCGCCTTAGCCCTGTCCATGGATGCGTTCGCTGTGTCGATCGCCGTGGGACTGAAGCTCGCCAACGTGACGCCACGGCGAGTGTTTCGCTTGGCATTCCATTTTGGCTTGTTCCAGTTCCTCATGCCCGTCATCGGCTGGCTGGCAGGCAAGGAGGTGGCTTCCCAGATCGCCGACTTCGACCATTGGATCGCGTTTGCCCTGCTGGCCTTCGTCGGCGGCAAGATGCTGTGGGAGGCGCGCGGCGAGAAGGAATCCGAGCCGAAAGCGGACCCGACCAGCGGGCTGACGCTGGTCACGCTGTCGCTGGCGACCAGCCTGGACGCGCTGGCCGTGGGATTGACGTTGGGATTCCTGAACACTTCGATCTGGATTCCGAGCGTGGTGATCGGCCTGGTGGCCGCCACGCTGACCGGACTCGGCATGGGCTTCGGCAACCGCTTGGGCGCTCGCTGGGGGCGCTGGGCCGAAGTCCTGGGCGGCTGCGTGCTGATCCTGATCGGGATTCGGATTGTCGTCGCCCACGTGGCGTTCTCTGGCGTTTCCTGATTTCCTCACACCGTCTGCAACGTGAACCCTCTGCCCAGAAAGTGGCCTACCATGAATCGACGACTCGCCTTGGTCCTGTTGTCCACGATCTTCCTGACCGGCGCCGATTGGACCCGATTTCGCGGCCCGGAGGGAACCGGAGTCTCCGACGCGACGGGCCTGCCGACCCGCTGGAGCGCCACGGAAAACGTGGTCTGGAAAACGCCCTTGCCGGGCTTCGGCGCTTCCAGCCCGATCGTCCTGGGCCAGCAGGCCTTCCTGACGTGTTACAGCGGGTACGGGCTCGACCAGAACACCCCCGGCCAGCAGGCCAGCCTCCAGCTGCATGTGCTGTGCCTGGATCTGCCAACGGGCAAGGTCGTCTGGGACCAGAAGCTGGCCCCTCAAACGCCCGAAACCCCTTACGACGGCGGGCGCGTGAGCCTGCACGGTTACGCTTCGGCAACCCCGGTGACGGACGGCCAGAGCCTGTACGTCTTTTTCGGCAAGTCCGGAGTGCTCAAGTACAGCCTCGACGGCCAGCTGCTCTGGAAGGTCAGCGTCGGCACCGAAGTGGACAGCCATCAATGGGGCTCGGGGGCCTCGCCGATCCTGTACAAGGACCTGCTGATCGTCAACGCCAGTTGCGAGAGTCAGACCATTCGCGGGTTGAACCAGGCGACGGGCGAAGAGGTTTGGCAGGTGGGCGGGATCGTCGATTCCTGGAGCACCCCCTTGGTCGTGACGGCGAAGACCGGCGGCGACGAGCTGGTGGTCATCGAGCGGACCAAGGTCCTGGGACTGGAGCCGGCGACGGGCAAACAACTGTGGGTCTGCAACAAGGACTCCGACTACGTCTGCCCCTCGGTCATCGCTCACGAGGACGTGGCGTACCTGGTCAACAGCCGGTCCAAGGCGATGTTGCTGGCCATTCGCACCGGCGGCCGGGGAGACGTTACCAACTCGCACGTGCTGTGGACCCTGCCCAAGTGGACGACGCGGGTCAGCACGCCGGTCTACTACGACGGCCACCTGTACGCCATCGACTTCAACGGCACGGCCTTGTGCGTGGATGCCCAGTCGGGTCAGGAAGTCTACCGCGAGCGACTGGACCTCAGCGGCAACGGCGACAAGCTGTACGCTTCGCCGGTGGCCGCCGATGGCAAGCTGTACGGCGTCTCGCGTCAGGACGGCGCCGTCGTGCTGGCTTTGTCGCCTCGGTTCCAGCTGCTGGCCCACAATCGGCTGGGGGACGACAGCGTCTTCAATGCCACCCCCGTGATCGCGGGCAACCGGCTGCTGATCCGCAGCGACAAAGCCCTGTACTGCATCGGCCAGTAGGCACCTCGCGGCTCGGCAGCCTACTTTACGGGCCGCAGCGTCAGCGACCGCAGATTGAACGGCTGCCAGCCTTCCGAGACCGCTTTGACCGCGACCGTAATCTTGCCGGCCTGGGCGATCGTGAGTTCGCCCAGGTCGACTCGTTCGAAGCGGCCGTAGTCGCCCGTATGGGGCGCTCGGGCCTCCAGCGACTGGTCGCCGGCGACGATCCGGAACGAGCCGCTGCCGGTGGCGGCGATCTCGGCCGAGGCCGCGAACTTGCCGGGCTGGGTCACCTGGACGGTCCAGTCGAACCAGTCCTGGGGATCGAGCCAGAAACCGATGTTGTCCCGCTGCGGCCCGGATTCATAGCGGACCTGCTCGCCGTGGCACTTGGCGTCGCGGGCGGCCAGCTGGATCGTGCCGTCGGGCAATTGGGCCGGGACGGCGTCTGCGATCTCCAGCGGGCCGGCGACCTGGAGCACCACCACGCTGCAGATCGGATCGGGGGCGGCCGCCGGCAGTTGCACGCAGACACCGGACTCGGACGCCTGGCTGGCCAAGGCCTGCTTGTTGGGATCGGCCAGCAGGTACGCGGCGGTGACCTTGTTCTTCAGTCCGGGCACGAGCAATCGTCCGTCGCTGGGCCACTGGAACACGTGCAGATACAACGTCGCCCCGTCGGTGGTGGCCTTCTTAGTGCAGCGGCCCCAGGGCGTTTTCGCGAAGGGACTGGCTTGCGTCCCCCAGATCGATTCCCCGTTGGTCTTCATCCAGCGGCCCATGTCCTGCAGCCGTTCGACCGACGCTTCCGGAATCAGCCCCTCCGCCGTCGGGCCCACATTCAGCAAGTAGTTGCCGCCCTTCGAGGCGATGTCGATCAGGTTGCGGATCAGCGTTTCGCTGGTCTTCCAGTTGTGGTCGTCCTGCTTGTAACCCCAGGTGTCGTTCATGGTCATGCACGACTCCCAGTCCACGCCGGCCAGGCCGGTGGCCGGAATCTGCTGTTCGGGCGTCCCGAAATCGCCCACGTGCTGGCCGCCCTTGGTCAACCCTTCCATGCCCTGGCGGCCCTTGCCGACGCGGTTGTTGATGATCAGTTGCGGCTTGAGCTGCCGCAGGAACGCGTACACGTCGCGGGCGTCTTCCTCGGTGTACCAGTCGCACCACTCGCCGTCGAACCAGAGGACTTCGGGGTCGCACGTTTCGATCAGTTCCTGCAGTTGCCGCTTCATGTAGTCCAGGTATTCCGCTTTCTTCCCGGGCACGATCTTGGTCGGGTTGTAGTTCCGTTCGTTGGCTCGCGTCTGAGCCGGATGGTGCCAGTCCATGATCGAGTGGTAGACGCAGAACTTGAGGCCCTGCTTGCGGCACTCGTCCGCCAGCGGCTTCAACAGACTCTTGCCATAGGGCGACGCGTCCACGATGTCGTAGTCGGTCGCCGGGGAATCCCACAGGCAGAATCCGTCGTGATGCTTGGACGTGATCACGAGGTACTTGATGCCCGCTTCCTTGGCCAAGCGAACCCATTCCGCCGGATCATACTTGACCGGATTGAACTGCTTGGCCAACTGCTCGTACTCGGCCACCGGGATGTTCGCGCTGTTCATGATCCACTCGCCGATGCCCCCCACCGGCTTGCCGTTCCAGTTGCCGGCCGGCACGGCGTACAAGCCCCAATGGATGAACAGCCCGAAGCGGGCGTCGCGCCACCACTGCATGCGGGCGTCGTGCTGCTCGGGAGTCTCGCGCTGCCATGCGGCTTCCTCCGCCGCCCGCAACGGCAGGGCGATCGTCAGCCAGCCCAGCAGCAGAACGCAGGCACAGGTCAGTCGTCGGGTAGTCATATTCCGGGTCCTCATGCTAGAATTCGCTCCTTGACACAGTCCGTCCAGTATACCAGCCGCCGGCCGTGCCGCGACACTTGGCGGCAACCTCGCCCGCGTTTCCCGGAGGCCACGCTTTCCCGTGCACGAGATGTCGATCGTTCAAGCCCTGATCGAGCAGGTTGAAACCGAAGTCGAGAAATCCGGCCAGGCGGGCCGCGTCGTCGGCCTGGACCTGGTCGTGGGCCGGCTGTCCGGCGTGCACGTCGACTCGATCCGCTTTGCCTACGAGATCCTCGCCCCCGGCACGATCCTGGAAGGCTCGGCCCTGCGGATCAGCGAACCTCAGGCGCACAGCGAGTGCCGCGCGTGCGGCGCCCGGGAGGTGATCGACGAACTGTCCATGGCGTGCCCGCGCTGCGGCAGCGGGGAAATCGTGATCGACGGCGGACGCGATCTGGTGCTGCAGTCGATTGAATTGGAGGAGGTCAGCTAGTCCAAGGTACGACGGCAACCAGGGATGCAATGTTCAACACCCAGGACCATCCCACATGACACCCCGGGCTGCAGCGAAGGTCACCGTTCCCGGTCCGGCGAGTCCAGCAATTCGCGCAGTCTCGCGCCAAGCTCGGGCGGGAAACGCTCGCACCAATCCTCATCGATCAGCCCCACATCCAGCAGATCCAGCAGATGGACCTTGTCCTTCAGGCGAAACGAGGTGAGTTTCATCCGCACCAGGGCGTCGAGCGCAGCCACGGTGAACTCCGGCCCTGCTTCTGACTCGGTAACATCCGGGGCGGGGAGGATGTAGTCAGCCCGCACCTTCTCCCGCGCGAAAACAACATGAACCGCGCTCCTGACTGACCCCTCCGGTCCATCCAGGAACAGGTCGACGCCAGCGACGTTCTGGTAGACGAAACCAACCGATTGGGCGGCCTTGATAACGCGCTGTAAGTCCTCGCGCCGGACCAGGATATCCACGTCCTTCGTGTTTCGCACCGCCTCGACGTCAACACGCGCGACCCATGCCGCGATGGCATTCCCGCCAATCACGGCATGCTTGATCCCCGCCCGATCCAGCGCAGCGGCCATCCGACGCGCTCGCTCTCGCACAGCATCCACAGCAGCGATCATCCTTTCCCAAGAGAAGTCTCTCAGCTTGGCAGTTATCATCCCGGGCCCTGCTTCTGCCAGAGTCGCCGTGCTTCCTTCTGGAGCCGCTCCTTCAGCATCAGCTTCTCTGCGGCAATCGCGTCGGCCGCGTCCGTGACGCCCTTCTCACGCCCCGCGGACGTTGACGAAGCCGATGGAGTCGGCTCGCCGGTCGGGCGGGCCGACGGGCACCCTGCCAGTCCGACGATCGTGGCACGGCAAAGGCTGGCCATGCTCAGGCGTCTCAAACCGCGCATTCGAACCTCCTCCGTCGCCGACCATCGATCAACACCCACCGGACACTGGATTCGACGACGTGCCCCCCCGTTTGTCAATCGGGGCGACGGGAAAATCAGACCGTTCTTGATTCCGTGACGGGGTCCTGCATGCGGTCGGGCATCAACGGCAGTCTGGCGTGCCCTCCCAAGCATACCCCTAAACACGACGGTTGCCGACACGCAGACTCCCGCCCCGACCGTCGAGTCTGGATCTACGCGGCGAGCAGGCGACAGGATATGATACGCGGGTTGCAGGACTTCGGGTAACAGCCGTGGGACGCCGAACGTATGTGGATCCGCATTGCCGTGTTATTGCTGGTCATGGCGGGCTTGATCGCGCTGGTGGACTACAGCCAGCGGCGGCCGAAACTGGCCATGCTCAGCGGGTTTATCGAAGCCGACGAAATCCGCCTGGGCTCGCGAGTCGGCGGACGCGTGGCCCGGGTGCACGCGGACGAAGGCCAGGCCGTCCGGGCCGGCGACGTGCTGGTCGAGTTGGAACCGTTCGACCTGTTGGAGCTGGAGCAGGAAGCGGAGGCCCAGTTGGCCGCCAAGCAGGCGGACTACGAGCGGCTGCAGGCCGGCTTCCGCGACGAGGAACAGGCTCAGGCCAAGGCCCGGGTGGGCCAGTTGCAAGCGCGGCTGGAACTGCTGACCAACGGGCCTCGTCCCCAGGAAATCGGGGCGGCTCGGGCTCAGCTGCAGGTCGCCGAGTCGACGCTGAAACTGGCCCAGCAGAATCACGCCCGGGTCTCCAGCCTGTTTGGTATCGACAAAGGGGCCGTCCCGCGCCAGCAGCTCGATGAAGCGGTCGAGAAGCTGCAGGCCGCCCAGGCCAACGTCGTGGTCGCTCAGCAGGAACTGAGCCTGCTGGAGGCCGGCACGCGGCGCGAGGAGATCGACCGAGCCCGGGCCGAGTTGGAGGAAGCCCAGCAGGCGTTGGCCTTGACCAACGCCGGATACCGCCGCGAGGAGATCGCCGCCGCCCAAGCCGCGCGCGACGCCGCCCAGGCCGCCTTGGCCGCCATCCGCACGCGGAAGAAAGAACTGCAAATCGTCGCCCCCGTGGACGGGACCGTCGAGGCCCAAGAGCTGCAGCCCGGCGACTTGACGCTGCCCGGGGCCCCGGTCATGACGATCGTCGACAACCAGCGGCTGTGGGTGCGGGCCTACCTGCCGGAGAACCGGCTGAACGTCAAGTTCGGCCAGCGGCTGTGGGTCACCGTCGACAGCTATCCGGACCGCAAATTCGCCGGCGAAGTAACCTTCCTGGCCCGGCAGGCGGAATTCACGCCCAGCAATATCCAGACGCCCGAGGAGCGGTCCAAGCAGGTGTTCCGCATCAAAGTGACCTTGCAGGAAGGCCGGGACGTCCTGCGGCCCGGCATGTCGGCCGACGTGTGGCTGGGAGCCCCGCCGCTATGACCGCCGAGCCGATCATCGTCACCCAAAACCTGACACGCCGCTTCGGCCACCTGGTCGCCGTGGATGACGTCAGCTTCCAAGTGCCCAAAGCCTCGATCTTCGGACTGCTGGGCCCCAACGGCAGCGGCAAGTCGACGATCATCCGCATGCTGCTGGGCATCCTGCCGCCCAGCGACGGCTCGGCGCGCGTACTGGGCTTTGACGTGGCCCGAGACCCGGAGGCCATCAAGCGCCGCATCGGCTACATGTCGCAGCAGTTCAGCCTGTACAACGACTTGACGGTCCAGGAGAACATCGAGTTCTACGCGCGCATCTACGGACTCAGCGGCGACCGCTTCCAGCAGCGCTGCCGCGACGTGCTGGAACTGACCTCACTGACCGGCCGGATCGAGCAACTGGCGGGCACCCTGTCCGGCGGCTGGAAACAGCGGTTGGCGCTGTCCTGTGCGCTGATCCACGAACCGGAGCTGGTGTTTCTGGACGAGCCGACGGCGGGAATCGATCCGGTGGCGCGGCGCCAATTATGGGACCTGCTGTTTGAATTGTCGGGACGGGGCGTGACCCTGCTGGTGACCACGCACTATATGGACGAGGCCGAGCGGTGTTCCGAAGTCGGCTACCTGTTCATGTCGAAACTGCTGGTTCTGGGCAAGCCGCGGGAACTGAAGAAGCTGCCCGAGGTGACCCCCGCCGACACGCGGCGGTACGAGCTGCGGGTGCCGTCGCCTGCGGCCAGCCTGCGACGCCTGCGGGCCCTGGACGGCGTCCGCGACGCGACGCTGTTCGGCGAAACGGTCCACGTCCTCGTCTCGGACGCTTTGTCCCCGCGCGACTTGGGCGCCGAACTGGGGCTGCCCGCCGACCAAGTCGACGTCCGCGAGGTGCCGCCCTCGCTGGAGGACGTGTTCGTCACCCTGACCAAGAATGCCGAAGTGGATTCGCAACAAGTCGCGGACGGCCGAGACCGCGACGACGCCGAGCGGCTCGATACGGTCACCGCCGCGCCCGAGGGCTCCCGTCCTCCGTCCCAGCCCCTCTCGCCCGGCCCCGAAATGGAGTCCGGCGATCCGTGGCCAGCCGCTCCGGGCCCCGCAACGGTCCCGGATCGCCCGGGGCCGGCGAGCCGCGCGCGAACGCTCGGCGGTCTACTGGCCGTGCTGACCAAGGAGTTCTCGCACATCCGCCGCCAGCCGTCGACGATCTTCTTCATGCTGGTCGTGCCGGTCATGCAGACGATCATTTTCGGTTATGCCATCGACATGCAGATCGAGAACATCCCCTTGGCCGTGTACGACTTGGACGGCCGCAGCCGCGGCCGGGAACTGACCGAGACGTTCGCCAACACGCGGCGGTTCGCCATTGTCCAGCGCTGCCAGGACAGCGAGTCGTTTCGCCGCGCGCTGACGTCCGGGCGGGCCAAAGCGGGCCTGCTGATTCCGCCGAATTACACGGATCGCCTGGCCCGCGGCGAACAGGTCCAGGTGCAAATCCTGATCGACGGCAGCGATTCGCAAGTCGCGACCACGGCGATGAACACGGCCAAGCTGCTGGGCCTGAACATGTCCATTCACCTGGCGCGGGAGAAGGAGGAAGCCCTGCAAATCGCCTCAGCCCGTGATCCCGCCGGGCACCCCAGCCTGGCGGTCGACATGCGGCCGCGGCTGCTGTACAACCCGAACCTGGAGAGTTCGCACTTCTTCGTCCCGGGGCTGATCGGTATCATCCTGCAACTGGTCACGCTGTTTCTGACGTCCTTTGCCGTGGTCCGCGAGCGGGAGTTGGGGACCTTGGAACAGCTGTTCGTCACCCCCGTGGGCCGGACCGGCTTGCTGCTGGGAAAACTGGTACCGTACGCGCTGGTCGGCTTCGTCGAGATGCTGATCGTGATGTGCGTGATGGTGTACGTGTTCGGCGTGCCGATCCACGGCAGTTTGCCGCTGCTGCTGTCGCTGTCGATGCTGTTCATGGTCTGCTCGCTGGGCCTGGGATTGCTGGTGTCGACGGTGGCCAGGAGCCAGATCGAGGCCGTCCAGTTTGCGTTCATCATCATGCTGCCCTCCGTCCTGCTGTCCGGCTTTGTCTTTCCCCGCAGCGAGATGCCCGGTCCGATTTACGTACTCACTTTTGCCATCCCCGTCACGTACTTCATCGAGATCCTGCGCGGGATCGTGCTCCGCGGCGCGGACTTGTTGGATCTGCTGCCCCCGATTCTCTGCCTGGCCGCGTGCTGCCTGGTCATCCTCAGCTTGAGCGTCTTCCGCTTCCGCAAGCAATTGGCCTGAGCGGCGGCCGCGACCGAGGTGCAACTCAACCCTGAACTGGAGTCAATCGCCCATGAAGCCTCTGCTGCCGAGCATCCTCCTGGCCGTCGGCTTGGTCGCCTTTCCCGCCGCCCGCGGGCGAGCCCAAGCCGAACCCGTTCCCGCAGTTGGCGGCGAGGCGGAGCAAGGCGCGCCAGACCAGCGGACCGCGGACCAGGGGACGCTCGACGAGCGGCGCAAGTTCCTGGCCCAGGAGTTGATCACCGCCCGGCCCGGGACGTGGATCTTCCAGCCCGGCGAGACGCCGCGCATCGTGTGGCGGGACGTGGAAGAAGTCCAGCGACTGGGCGGCGAGGTCCGGCTGCGCGTCCGCTGGTTCGACGCCCAGCTGAACGAGTTCCCCGCGCCCGCGAATTCCGGCCGCTGGCTGGCCTGGGTCGAGGGGACGGCGCCCAACGGCACCCCGTTCCGCCGCGGGCTCACATTCTACGGTGTGCCCAAGAATGTCGCGACGACTTACGCCCCCGACCTGACCGTTGCCCTTCCCTATTTTCCCGGCCCGACTGCCCCGCTGGTCCTGCAGGAGCACCAGGCGGAAGCCCTGCGGCTGGCCAACGACCTGCTGGTCCGCACGGTCATCGACAGCGAGCAGGGGGCCATCCTGGTCGCCGGGCTGGCCGAGTTCCAGCCGCTAGGACGCCCCGCGCGGTACCTCGAATCGGCCACCGTGCTGAACGACGATTACCATCTGGCGTTGAAGCTTAAGGTGCAGGGCCTGCTGCCGCGGGTCCGCCCGCTCCAGCCGCCGCGGCACCGCGACACGCCCGCTACCGTGCTGCACGACGGCACGCTGGCCGAGGCCGGGATGCGGCCGGACGCTAAGACCCGGATCGACGAAGTCTGTCGAGCCTGGGCCGAGGACACGGGCGAGCCGTTTGTGACCCTGGTCGCCCGGAGGGGCGTCGTCGTCACGCACGAGGCGTTCGGCCGGGACCCCGGGGGCCAGGCCGCTACCCGCGACTACCGCTGCTGGGTCGCCTCGATCACCAAGACCGTCACGGCGCTGCTGTTCAGCCGGTTCGTGGACCAGGGCCTGATCGGCCTGGACGATTCCGTGGCCGCCGTGTTTCCGGATTATCCGCAGAACGATCCCCACGTGCCCACGTTTCGGCAGTGCTTCAACCACACCAGCGGCTTGGCGGGCCTGGGCGACTTTGGCAGCATGCGCCAACCGCACTTGGAGAACATCATCCTGAACGCCATCGATATCAACCGGCCGAACGTCACGTACGCCTACAGCGGCGCCGGCTTTGAGCTGGCGGCCAAAGCGATGGAAATCGTCGGCGGCGAGAGCGCCGTACGGCTGTACCACGAGCACCTGTTCCAGCCGCTGGGCATGGCGGACGTGCCCATCGGCAACGCCAGTTCGGACGGCGAATTCACGGCCCGCGAACTGGGAGTCCTGGCCCAGTGGGTCGCCAACCGCGGCAGCTACGGCGAGTTGGAATTCATCCGGCCCGAGACGTTCGAACGGCTCCTGCCGGAGCCGTTGCAGGTCGCGGAGCACGGCTACGTCGAGGACGAAGGCATCGGCCTGCATTGGATCCGGCACCTGAAACCCGGTGCCCCGGCGAACTCGAAACGGCCTGAAGACCTGCTGTTCAGTCCGCGGACCATCGGCCACGGATCTTTTTCGGGCTGCATCTTCGTCGTCGATCCGGAGCAGCAGTTGGTCATCACCCAAGTCCGCAAACGCAGCGGCCCGCGCAGCAGCGACTGGTCGGCGCGGTTCTTCCAATCCGTCGCCGCCAGCGTGGCGAACGAGTAAGCCGACGTCTCTCCCCTGATCTTACCCCTAATCTTTCTCTTAATCTCTTTCTTGATCTTTCCCTTGATCTTCCCCTTAGTCTCCCTGCCCTGGAGACCGACACGACCGTCCAGCGACGCCCTTCCTGGTAAAACGCCCGTCGACGAGCTGACGACGAGCTGGCTCGACGAAACCGCCGACGCGTGCGACAATAGCGTTACACGGCCGGAGTATGCCGCGAAGGCCAGCGGAGTCCACAATCATGAGCGAGTTCGACAGTCCGTGGAAGGAACTGTTGGAGGTTTTCCTCGAACCGTTTCTCGGGTTCTTCTTCGCGGACGTCCATGCGGACCTGGATTGGGATCGGGGGTACGAAAGCTTGGACAAAGAACTGCAGCAGATCGTGCGTGAAGCCGAACTGGGAACGCGACTAGCGGACAAGTTGTTTCGAGTCTGGCCCCAGAACGGCCCGGAAGTGTGGCTGCTGGTCCACGTCGAGGTGCAGAACCAGGTGGACGAGCAGTTTGGCAAGCGAATGTACGTCTACAATTACCGAATCTTCGATCGCTTTCGCCGCGGGGTCGTCAGTTTGGCGGTGTTGGGCGACGAACGTCGCAGTTGGCGGCCGAGGCAGTTCGCATTCCGCCGTTGGGGGTTTTCCCTGCGGATGCAATTCCCGATGGTCAAACTGCTGGACTACCGCAAGAATGTCACGGAGTTGGAGGACAATCCCAATCCATTCGCGGCCGTGGTGCTGGCGCATTTGAAAACGCTGGAGACGCGTCGCCAGCCCGACGAGCGTTGCCGCTGGAAGCTACGGTTGGTGAAGGGGCTCTTCGAGCGAGGTTTGACCGCCGAAGAGATCCGGCAGTTGTTCCGGCTGATCGATTGGATGATGGACCTGCCGCCGGAACTGGAGGATGAATTTGAAGACCAGCTACATCGTTTTGAGGAGGAACGCCAAATGCCTTATATTACCAGCGTGGAACGTCGCGCCCTCGAAAGGGGTCGTCAGGAAGGGCGTCAGGAAGGGCGTCAGGAAGGGCGTTCGGAGGGCGAGGTCAGTGGGCTGCAGGAGGGGATTGAATTGGCGCTCGAGCTGAAATTCGGGGACGATGGCTTGGCGTTGATGCAAGCGGTTCGGGAAGTTCGTAAGCCCGAACTGCTGCGGAGCATCCGCCAGACGTTGCGCACCGCTGAGACGTTGGAACCGGTTCGGGCCTTGCTGAGCGCGGCCGACTGACAGTCGTTCATGAAGCGTGGGGCGAACCTCGAGCTTCTTCAGCGGACTGCAGACCCGAGCAGCCCAAACGTGATGTCGGCCGCCCGGTTCAGGCCTCCGTCTCGCGGGCCGATAATGACACCGGCCATCCCGGGCCGCAACGTCAGCGGCAAGTTCTCGCCCTGGAAATCGGGCGTGAATTGCAGGGGCGCGGCGAAGGGCACGACGCCTCCGGCCAGAGGCTGTCCATCCACGTAGAATTGGAACCTGCCGTCCGGGGCAACGACGCTGACCAGGTTGCGCGGTGCGTCGCCCTCGATGTCCAGCACCTGGGCGAAATTGTTGGCCGTTACCAAGGGCAGGCTGGTCTGCCGCAGCGGCTGGTAAGCGCGGGAGGGCCAGGGGCCGGGGCTGGCAAGGTGGAGGCCGTTCCGCGTGACGGTGACCAGCACGTGACCAGCCCCCAGCGGATGGATGAAGTGAACGCCTTCCGCAGATTCCGTGCGGCAGTAGGTGCAGGTCCAGGCCGTGCCGGTTATATTCGCGTGAGCGACAAGCTGAAGACGCTGACCGAGAACCATGAGCCTCGCGGCGCGGGAGGGACCAGCGGCGAGGTTGTTGACTGGACTTCGCACGCCGAACCGCACTCGAGCCCTCGCTCGCTTGTCGTCGCTGCGGCTGCCGAACGTCGGACCGGCTGTGTCGGACCGGCTGTCCGGGCGTCGACCAGTTACGGTGTCTTGGGCCAGTCTCGGACGCGTCATGTCACTCTTACCGCTGGACTCGTATCCGGTCGAGGAGCACCTGGGATGCATTCCGGAATCGTCCGCTGTCTGCCGTGTTGGCTGTTGCTGTGCCGGGCCACGCTCGCGCTGGGCGGGAATTTCTCGGCGGGCGAGGAGACGGCCCTCAAGTTCGGCGTTCACGAGATCGTGTTGTCTGGCACGGGCGGCGCCCAGAGCCCATTCGACACGATCGCGTCGGTCACGTTCACGCCGCCATCGGGCGCGGGGAACGCTCAGACGGTGTGGGCGTTCTTCGATGGCGGGAACACGTGGCGGGCCCGCGTCTACGCCAGCGAGACCGGCGAGTGGACCTGGTCCTCGGCATGCGGCACGGACTCGGGGCTGGACGCCAAGTCGGGCAGGTTCCGCTGCGAGCCGTCGCGGCTCCGCGGCCGGCTCCTGCCTCACCCCCAGGACCCGCGGCAGTGGATCACCGAGGACGGCCGCTGGTTCCTGAATCTGAACGACACGGCCTACTTCCTGCTGTGCGCCCAAGACGGCAACGGCGTCCCGGTCGATGACGAGGACGCGCGGCAGTACGTCCGCGAGGACATCGCCCGGGGCATCACGTCGCTTCGTTGCTTTCTGGCCAGTCGCCGGGGCGGGTTTACGGAATCGAGCGCGCAGTGGCGAGAATGGCACTTCGAGGACGGTACGCTCGATCGGCTCCGCTTGGAGAACCTGAACTGCGCCGACCGGCGGCTGCAGATGCTCCTCGACGAGTACCCCGACGTTGCCGTCCAGCTGATCATGTTCCCCCTGGAGGCCTACGCGCGGGACGACCGCTTCTGGACGGCGCTGAGCGGGGCGCAGCGGCAGCGGCTCCTGCGGCACCTGGTGGCGCGGTTCGCCGCCTATCCGCAGCTGTTCTGGTTGATCACGAATGACGCCCACTAGGGCGACAAGTTCCCCAACAGCAACGCGATGGTCCGCGAGGACGGCGCGTACCTCCAG
>Ga0172371_10005049_pt1 | contig 19696 bp, 13 predicted proteins | sample Lak12m_FD_114543 | JGI IMG/M metagenome (GOLD analysis project Ga0172371, IMG submission 114543) | Freshwater microbial communities from Kabuno Bay, South-Kivu, Congo - kab_022012_12m | ecosystem: Environmental > Aquatic > Freshwater > Lake | place: Democratic Republic of the Congo: South-Kivu... | reverse complement strand
GGCCTGCCTGTTTGCCGGCCGGGCGAGGCACAGGGCTTGAGCGTTACAGAGATACGCGGGGACATCATCTCGCGGGATGGTCCCGGTGAGCACCAGCCTGTCACCAAACCCCAGGTCAGCGGCCCTTGTCCTGAGGCGTTCAAGCACGTCGGTACCGGGCTCATCGCCGATTATGCAGAGCGCCAGGTCCCGGTGTATCCGCGCCACCTTTGCGAACGCTTCCATCAGGATCGGTACCCCATCCTTGTCTCCTCCTGGAGCGCCCGCGTATGCGACGTAGGGCCTGTCGATTGGCCTCGGGAAGCGCCCGGAGAAGCGGCCTGTCTCCACGGTCATGGGGACGTGGAGCATCGGGGCATCACGGCGCACGACGCCTCGCATGTAATCAAGAAGCGCAGGCGTCATCACGATCATCGCGTCGAACAAACGATAGACCAGGTGGGAGTATACCCTGGCAATCGGACGGCCTGCGGCCTTCCGTTGCGCCAGCAACAGGGGGAATTCGCTCTTCTCTCCCACCAGCGGGATTCGCAGGGCCCGGCAGAGCACGAAGGAGAGGGCGATGTCCGCAAGCCTGTTCGAGTAGAGCAGTAGCGCATCGACCTTCTCCGCTGCGTCGATTCGACGCAACTTCCGTGCAGCGCCGGCCCGTCCTGCCGCATCCTGGAGACGGCGCTTCGGGAAGCTCTGGCTGCGCTCGGTGGTGCCCGCCGCGTAGAGGAATTCGGCCGCTCCGTAACGGCCCGAAGTTTGGGTGTTGAGCGTACGGCCGGAGGTTTCCGTCGGTCTCAGCACCAGCACGGTCACGCGATCGCCGAGGTCCGTGAGCCCTCGGCAGTGCGCCAGGATGCGGTTGGTACCAGCCATGCCCACGGGGAACGGCTCGGATGTGGCGATCACGATGTTCATTCGTGCACCAGGTGGAACCACGCTGACGACCCCAACCCGGGGCGCAGCAGCGCGGGCAGGCGGGCAGCGCAGCGGAAGGACCATGCCGCCAGAGCGGCGCCGGCGACGGCCCTGCGGAGGGGCCGCTTTTCTATCTTGCGGATTAGCGGGGCAAGCGGGCACTTTCGCAGGTAGTTGGTCATCAGGATCTGTTCGATTCGATGTGCCGCAGGCTGAGGTTCGGTCCGCTCTTCCTTGAGAGAGAACCCATGGCGCCCTGCCACCTTGGACAGCGCTGCGGACGTCCACCTTGCGACGTGTGTGGGCGGAGCATCCATGTGGATGCCGCAGCTATCGAGCAGCGCCCGTTGCTTCCAGTTGGGCACCGAGATCAGCAAGTGCGCCGCAGGCGCTGCAAGCCTGGAGAGCGCTTCAAACGTTGCGTCCGGGGCGTCGAGGTGCTCCAGCACCTGGAACATGCAGATGGCGTCGAAGTGCGACTCTCTGCCGAAGCCAGGGTCGCGGAGGTCGACAGCGAGGCAGCGGAGCCCCAGGCCGGCCAATCGCCGTCTGCCGGCAGGGGAGAATTCTGTGCAGACGTAGCTTTCGACCGGGACTAGGTCCGGGACCAACCGCTCAGCAAACGTGCCGTTGCCTGCTCCGACCTCCAGTATGCGGATCCCTGGGGCGGCCTTTGCCAGCGACAGCAGCACATCCCGGGACACTTCCAACTCCCACCGCCAAGGCGGGTAGGTATCGGTAGCGTACGCTGCCGCGTAGAACTCTGCATCGCCCTGCACGAACGGCACGGCGAACGAGAACGAGCAGTTGCGACACCACACAAAATCGGCCTTCGAAACACCCCAGACCCGCCGAACTTGGCGCTCCAGCTCCTCCAGCCTGCCGTCTAACGGTATTCCGTTGAGCAGGTTCAGAGCGGCATCGCGGTCGCTTATGGAGAACAACACTTCCGTGTCGCTTCCACCGCATACCGGGCACGCTTGCGCCCCCGCCCGGACAGAGACGCCGCGCACAGGTCGAGCACCAACGTTCTTTCGGGCCCGCACGCCAGACGTTGCGTTGCCGGCTCCGTTCTTCCGTGCTGGCCCCCGAATCGGGGTGAAAGACGCGGCGGTCGAAAGCAGCCCGCGGAACTGTTCGCGAACGACAGCGGCATCGTGCGCTTTCCCGGCAATCTCGATCGCGCGCCGGCCGAGATTCTCCCTCAACTTCGAATCGCTGAGCAGCTCGACAAGCTGGTGCTGGACCGCGGCCGGACCGCGCGTTGTGACTGCGACGCCCCATCCCGAGCCATGGGCGTAGCGCGATACGGCGAAGGACTCGGGTGCGTAGACCAGGACCGGCGTGCCCGACGCCATGAACTCGGCAGTCTTGGTGGCCATTGAGAAGCGCATCAGCTTCTCGGACATGGCGTCGAAGTCATACGGCATCACCAGCACGTCCGCACCGGCAAGCTCTGCTGGAAGGGCCTCGTAAGGAGCCATGGGCCTGATGTGCACGCCGTCCAGCGCCGCAAGATCTCTGAGGGCCGGTTCCCGTGCGGACGACGTGGCCACTTCAAGCTCTATGTCTATCCCCGAAGACCGGAGCGCGGCGACTGCCCTGCCAACGTCCACGAGGCTCGTGCCGATGCCTGGCCCCACGCGGCCGCCGTACCTGACTTTGAACGGACCGCCGTGGCGCTCCCACTGCGAGCGCTGCGAGCGCCTGACCCGCGCCAGGTCCACCGGGTTGTGCACGGCCACGAACGGCATTCCGTATCGCTTCTCGTACTCGACGCGCATATCTTCGCTGATGGCGATCCTGACCTTGGCCCTTTCCAGAAGCGAGCGCAGCAGACGGTCGGCTTCTCTACGAAGGCCCGGCCCCAACGCCCCGCTTCCATAGATTGTCGCGGGCCAGTCGTCCATCATGTGTGCGACAAAAGGAGCGCCGGTGCGGTCCAGAACGGCATGAAGCAGCCGCATGCCCGGAATGCTGGAAAACAGAGCGTAAACCACCTCGGGCCGAAGGCGGTCCAGCCAGGAAGCGAGCCCCGGCGTGAGGTGCGACCGCCGAAGCGCATCCTGGCTTCCGAGGAGGGAAAGGCTGCGGTAGAAGAGTTGGCGAGGGCTCCCACCAAGGGGGAGGGGACTGGTTCGCAACCCTGGGCTCCCACCAAGGGGGAGGGGATCGGATCGCTGCCCTGCTGTCCTTCGCGACGGGGGAGGGGACAGGTCCACGGGGCCGGAGGGGAGGCCGGCACGGGGGACGAGCGAGAGGGGCCAGATCCAGCGGTCTTCGTCGGGGCCGAGGCGGTAGTAGTGCTTGCAGATGGAGTCCGGCGCGGGCTCCTGGATTGGTGCGATGGCGAAGAGGCGGTCGCGGTCCCAGCCGTGGAACAGGTTCGACAGGGTGATTCCGCCGCCGCTTTCGCTGTCGAACGCGTGGCCGTAGACCAGCGTCCTTGGAAACTCAGTTGCGACCTGCCCCTTTGCCGCCTCACTACCGCCGTGCTTGTGCCCGCTCACCTGTTGCGTCCTACCGTCAATGGCCATCCGTTGCAAGGAGCTCCTGGTAAAGGTCCAGGTAGCGCCGCGCCTGGATGTCCAGGCCGAATTCCTCTGTCATGGTCTTTCGTGCCGCTTTGGAGAGACGAGCGGCCAACTTCTGGTCGGCTGCTATTCTTGCTATTCCAGCGCAGAGGGATTGGGTGTCTCCGGGCTCGGACAGCAAGCCGGTTTCTCCGTCCCGCACAACTTCGGGGATACCGCCGACGCGGAACGCGGCCACCGGGGTACCGCAGGCCATCGCCTCCAGCACGCTGAGCGGCGCATTCTCTGCAACCGAAGTCATCGCGTACACGTCTGCCGCTGCCAGGTACAATGCGAGCAGCCGGTCGTCATCCACCCAACCGGTCTCCACAAGCTTCCCACGCGACTTCTGACGAGACCCGGTTGCCACGCGGCAGCCCGACGCTTCACCAAAGACCAGGGCCACTGCGCCCGGCAGTGCCTGTGGGAGGATCTCGATGAGTCTGCGGAAGTGCTCGGGGCCTTTGTAGATCGCGGCGGGAGGTGCGGAGGACAGCGCCACGATCGGCGCGGTTGCCGGCAGGCCAAGGATCTTCCGCGCCGCTGTCTTGTCAATTGGCCTGAACGTGAAGGTGTCCACACCGTTGGGGATGTGGCGGCATTCGAGCAACCGGCCCAGCGGCGATTCGTCCACGATTCCCTTGAGCCATAAAGAAGGGGCGATTGCGACCAGGCGAGGCTTGCCCGTTCCTGCCGCACGAGGGCATGCCCGGTAGATTGCTCGCTTCGAAAGCCACATTGCGGCCGTGGCATCGCGGGACATGGCAGGGGGCAGGTCCAGGTGCGGGCAAGCACCGCAGCCTTCGTGGTAGCGACGGCACTCCAGGGGGTGAGCACAGTGGCCCGTCACCGCCCACATGTCGTGAAGCGTCCAGACCACGGGCCGCGCTCTGCATACGATCGGGAGAGCAGCAAGGCTGAATGCGCTTCCGTGTATGTTGTGCAGGTGGACGACGTCGGAGGATCTGAAGACTGAGCGCAGCGGAAGGGCCAACGAAGACGGGAAGGTCAACGACTGGAGGCCGGTGCGGGCTTCAATTCCTTCGAGCTTCTCCTCGACCGCGTGCAGCAGTCCCCAACCGTTGGCTGAATGCACGTGCAGGTCCCTGGAAGACTGGCATCTCACCATGAACCTGGCATCGTGCCCTTGGGCGCTGAACGCCTTGTGCAGGGAATAGGCGACACGGGCTGCGCCGCCGCGTACGTCGTGAGCGCTCACTTGCAGGATGTTCACGTCTTTCGAGCCTCCCGGAGGTCTTTCTTCAGGGTCGCCACGGAGGCTAGAGTGAGCGCCAGCATGGTCCAGAAAATCATCTGGACGTGGGGGCAGCGGAAGATCGAGATCTTGAACTGATCTATAACGAAGGAAAGCCAGGCGATGAGCATTCCCAAGACCACGACGACCAGGTAGTGGTCTGCCCTGCGGGCCTCTTTGAGCACCCTTCCTGACCGCCATGGTGCGGCCAGCAGCAGCAGCAGGAACAGCACTCCTCCTGCCCACCCGAAGAGGACGGGCAGCTCCAGGTACATGTTGTGGAAGTCTGCGAAATAGGCTTTCACCTTGCTGTCGTATGACTGACCGGCGGTGCCGAAGAAGGCCCTCTGGTTGCTCTCCGGGATCCCAGCGCCATACCCGAGGAGCCAGTTCCCGGACGCTATTCTCTGCACGCCCAGCTTGGTGGTGATGCCGCGGTTGATGGCCTCGCCCGTGAGAACTCCCCGAACAGAGATCTCGGTCCCCTCCATCTTCTGGAACTTTCCGACGACCTCGCCCAGTCCAAGGTAGGCAGCGACAGTGCCGGCAAAGAGCATGACCACGAGACCGTAGGAGTAGAACGAGACGCGGGAGTCAACTGCTTTGAGGCGGCTCAACATGAAGACGAGGAAGTAGACGAGGAGCCCGACGCCCAGCAGCAACACCGCTGACCGTGCAGCAGACATGACCACGCAGGCCAGGGCCACCAGCAGCAGGAAGATCACGGAGGCCATCTTCACGCCCAGGCGCTGCCGAGTCAGCTTGGATACAAGCAAGGGAACTACCAGCAATGCCACGAACAGGGAGTACTCGCCAGCCAGCTCGCTGTGCTGGAACGATCCGATGCGATAGCCGCGGGCAACAGCGCTTACGGCACTCACCGGGTTGACGCCCAGCAGCGGTGTCTTCAGATCGACAATGCCAAGGAACTGGTTGGCCGAAACCAGGAAGTTGCATGAGACTCCGACTCCCAGCACGGCCAGGAAAGTCCTGACCCTGGCCGGCGTCATTTCCAGCCTCAGAAGCAGAAGGAAGGTGGCGACGCAGCCGAGGAATGCTGCCGCGCCGTAGAACCGGGGCAGGGTCGGCATCCTGTTTACCATCGCCCAGGAAAGAGCGTTCAAGGCCACGAAGAGAGAGACGGCGGAGATGACCAGCCGGTCCCGCGCCTTGAGCCCCCCGGGGCGTCGGAACGCCAGCCAGTAGACCGGCACAACCGCGGCGGCCAGCAGGCTGAAGATGCTTCCCTTGTTGGGCTCGAACGAGAAGTGGCTGCAGATGAACAAGATCATTGCAAAGCCCAGGATGTCTCCCCTCAGGCACAGGACGTAAAAGAGGACGCCCCACGCCAGCCCGAACGCAGCGGTCGTCACCACCTGGCTGGGGAAAAACGCGCTGAGCATGAAGTGGCTGATGCCCAGGCAGAAGACCGCAGCGAGCACGATCGCACCGGGGGTCAGCTCCGAATGCGCCGAGTGGGCCAGGGTGTGCGGCCGGATTCCGGCCCTTGCTTCCACCGCGCTCACGCCAGCCCCCTTCCCAACCGTGCAAGCACTCGGTCCGACATGGGCCGCAAGGCCCGGTCAATGGGGTCAAGCAGCTTTATAGCCAGCCTGCAAGCAGCGTAGGAGCGCGATCGAAGCAAGCGCTCCACGTCTGCACAGTCCCGCGTCCGGACCGAGACCACTCCGTCGCTGATATCGCTCCTCAGTTGCTCGATCTGCTTCGGATGAGCGCCGCGGAACCGCTCCAGCCAACTGGGGTATCGATACACGTTGTGCACACGGAACGGACGGAGAAGCTTCGAATATGAATTCTCGACCCACTCTGCGGTGCGGTCCTGCCTGTTCCACTTCGCGGCGCCGTAGTAGGCGATCTTCTCCGCGACCTGTTTGGGGAACACGAGGCTGTAATGGTACAACGGGATCCCCAGCCGTGCAGTGGCGTCACCGTCCAGCCAACCCCGGAGCCGGAGGTCCCGCCCTTCCGAGTCCACCACCGTCGGCGGGCGGTGCGTCGTGTACCGGTACCCGGGGCCCCACCTGAACAGCCTGTGGTACACAGCGGCGCCTCGCCGCAGGAACCAACCGTCGCACGTGTAATCGAATCCGCCCCAGAAGGTGATCTGTTTGAAAGATGCCTGCTTGATCCCTGGGTCGTCACCCATGCGCCGGATCATGCGCTGCATGTCTTCCGCCCTGTAGAACTCGTCGACGTCCACCTGCCACAACAGGTCTCCCGTGGCTCTCCTGGCGTATGCCTGGCTCTGCTCGTGCTTCTCGCCGGGCCAGAACCCGTTGGCGTGTCCCTCGTCCTCCGCCGTCACTACCACAACCTTGCCGTCCGAGTCCTCTTCGGCCTTGAACCTGGCAAGCTCGGCCAACGTCGAGTCCGTGGAATGCCCGTCCGGGCCGGCGATTGCAGCAGCGGCGGGTGCGGCGCCCTCCACGACTATGATCTGATGCGCAAACGGGTACAGCGAACGGAGGTTGTACCGGAGGAACGGCTCACCGTTCAGCACGATCATCCCGAACGTCACGCGGCTCACGAGAAGAACCTCTTGTGCCAGAGGTAGGTCCCGGCCACCGCGATCGCGTCCACCATGTCGCGGTTGGACCAACTGCCGGAGCTCCGCTCGCTGAACCACTTGCGCACGGCACCGGCATTCCAATATGGCATGTCGGCGAAGTCGTTTGCGGACACGATGGAGGAGAGCCACCCACTCACTTGCGGAGTCGAGAGCCATTCCGCAGGAATAGGGAATCCCAGCTTCGCTCTGCGCTCCAGGACCTGCTGCGGGACCAGTCCGCGCATCGCTTCCCTCAGGACGACCTTGGTGAAGCCGCCTGAGACCTTCTGGGCCGCAGGGAGAGCAAACGAGTAGGTGATGAGACGCCAATCCATAAAAGGCATGCGCGACTCGACCGAGTAGGACATGGCTGCATGATCGAACTTCCTGAGTATCCCTGGAAGAATTCTCCGGTGCACCTGGTCGTACAGCTCCGCATCAAGCGTTCCTGCGCCTTCGGGCGGTTCCCACGCGTCGTCTCTCCTGGCTTCCAGCAGCGCCTTGGAGGGGAACCCCGACGGGGGCTCGGCCACCGGCCGAGGGCGCTTGAGGAGCTTCCTCACTCCGGTCAACAAAGGCAAGTGCGACCGCAGCGCCGCGGCCAGGACCTTGCGTGCGACTTGTCCTTTCCCGCCGTGCGCGGGAGAAAGCGCTGCCTGGCACTCGCATGCTGCGAGCGCTTCCTTCAGGTCCCCGGACTGGAGGTAGTGGCGGGCAGCGGTCATGGCTTCGTAGCCGGAAAGGACCTCGTCCGCTCCCTGGCCGTCCAGTGTTACCCTGATTCCGTGTCGAGCCACTTCGCGGTATACCGTGTGGACGGCGTAGAGACTTTGATCTACCGGCACGTCCTGCTGGTTCACCAGGTGCTGGAAGAACGTTCGGGCGTCCTGAACGGTCGGAAGGATGTCGGTCCCCTTCAGGCCCGCAGCTTTCAGGACGAGGTCGGGGTATTCACCTTCGTCAGCGGACAGACCCGGGTAGCGAGCGGTGAAGGTCCTTTGCCAGTCTGATGCAAGCCGTTCCGAAGCGCCGGACCACTTGAAGTTGCTTCTCCGCGCAGAGATGGTGCAGACAACTGACGAGGAGTCCAGTCCCCCCGAAAGCAGCGTCCCCACGGGAACGTCCGACCGGAGACGGATGCGGCACGCGTCGTCGAACAGCTCCCGGTAACGTTCGACCTGCGCTCTTGGGTCACGGGGGACATCCGGCCGGTTGCTCCAGGTGTCCCACCAGGTCTCCTGCGTTGCGGCTGCGGATAGGTCGATGGTCATCCACGAACCGGCCTTCACGCGTGCGATTCCCCGGAACACGGTCTCTTCCCCTCGGTCGGGTATGCCTCCGGAAAGCACGTCGCACAGGACTTCAAGGTTGGGTCGGAGCTTGAATTCCACGGCAGGAATCAGCGCCTTGATCTCGGATGCGAACGCGAAGCGCTTGGGGGCGTGGCAGATGAACAACGGCTTTACGCCGAATCTGTCACGCGCCAGGAAGAGCGTTCGGGCCTGCTTGTCCCAGATGGCGAAAGCCCACATGCCGTTCAGCTTCTTCAGGCACGCAGGTCCCCAGCAGACGAACGCTGCCAGCAGCACCTCGGTGTCGGTGGACGTTTGGAACGAGAATCCGAGGTCCGTCAGCTCCCGCCGCAGCTCCACGAAGTTGTAGATCTCGCCGTTGTACGTGATGTGGTACCTGCCGTTTCGGCTGGCCATGGGTTGGCAGCCGGCAACGCTCAAGTCGAGGATCGAGAGTCTCCTGTGCCCGAGGCCCACCGCACCGTCCAGGAAGAATCCCTCCCCGTCGGGGCCTCGATGGGCCAAAGCGTCGGTCATGGCTTCCAGCGTGGCCCTGTCTACCGGGCGCCCGTCGAGGTTCAGGATTCCCGCGATTCCGCACATCAGAAGAGGCGCGCTCCGCCGGTTGTCCGCTTCATCAGCTCCTCGTAGATGGCGACCATGTTCGCGTCCTGGGTCTCTTTGTCCGCAAGCGGCAATATGACGTCCCGGTTCGCGGCGCCCTGCTTCCTGGCTTCCTCCCGGTTGTTGACGACCCAGACCATGGCCTTTGCCAGCGCCGCTGTGTCCTGCGTGCCGACCACGGACGCGCTGATGCCCGCCTCGGTGAGCTCCCTGGTTTCCCTGATGTCGCTCAGCAGCAGGTACGAGCCGCAGGAAGCTGCCTGATAGACGGTTTGCGGCATGCCGTCCGACAACGCCACGGAGATTGTCGCATCCGCGAGGTTGTAGGCAGCGGGCATGTCCACGGTCGGGATCTCGCCTGCGAAGCGCACGTGGGCGTCGATACCCAGCTTTGACACCACGTCGTGCAGGTGTGCGCAGTACGCTTCGTCGCCAAGGTACTCGCTTATGAGCAGCCGCGCCGGCCGCTTGAAGCGTGTGAGCGCTCGGGCAAACGCTCGTACGACCATCTCCTTGTTCGTGCGCTTCTCGCACACCCTCGCGCAGAACAGGACCACGTCGTCGTCGTGGAGACGATATCGCTTGCGGAGCGCTCCTTCGTCGATTCCCGGCCTGAACTGCTGCACGTCCATTCCCCACGATATCCGACGTATCTTCCTGCCGAGGTCGCCTATCTCCGCAAGCCGGTTGTCCATGAATCTCGACTTGCTCGTGATCACGTCCGCGTGCTCCAGGAGATACCGCGTCGAATCCGCGACCGGGTCCTTGAAGCCCTGGTCGGGCATGATGTCGCCGCCCATGACGGAGGCGACCAACGGGTGCAGCCTCGCCAGCATCCGCGCCTGGGGCCACGTGCACAGCGGATAGTGCACGTGCACCACGCACGGCTGCAGCGCAAGGAACATCGAATACAGCGTGGTGGGAGTGACGATCCTGGAGCTGCGACCCAGCGGCGGAGGTGCGACGAACCGGCGCACCCAGTCGGCTTCCTGGAGCCGAACCGTGGCAGGCGCGCGCCAGTAGAACCAGCAGACCCTGAAGCCGGCCTCGGCCGGGATCCTGCTGCGCTCGATGAACAGTTTGCCATCCGGGTTCCCGACGATCAGAACAGTGCCACGGCCCCTGTCGCGGCGAACTGGAAACGAAGGTGCGGCGGGCTTCCTCCCGGGCTTTACGGCATCCACGATGAGAGAGGTGTAGCGGACCTCCATGGACCGATGGCCGTGCCGGTCAGTGCCCCCCCACGCTGCCCTCCCCCGCGAGAGGGGAGGGGACTGGCTTTCCCTGCCTGGGTCGGGTGCTTCCTCCGCTACGACGAGCATCTCAGTGCGAAAGGCGTCCTGTGCATCGAACCTGATGGAGCGGCGGATGCGGCCGTCTGCCGGGCTCCAGTCGCGGAAGTGGAAGGTACCGTTGCCGTCCACCCATTCCAGCGGCTGGACCTTGAAGCCCACGGTCGTGAGCTGCTCCGACAGAGAATCGACGGTGTAGAGCTGGCGGTGGCCGTCTTTGGGCGGCTCTACCTCGCGGACGTACGCCCCGTCGCGACGGTTCCCGTCCGGCACTGCGATCCGGAGGCGCCCACCCGGTGCGAGGAACCGGTAGCAGTTTCGGAACGCCTCGACCGCGGCTTCCGGTGTAAGGTGCTCGAACAGGTGCTCCGCCAGGAAGGCGTCCGCGGTCCCGGGGTGCATCAGGTTGCGGAAATCCCTGTACCTGCACACGTCCAGCGCGTCCTGGTCGGTGGCGATCCAGCCGGGGTCGTCGGTAAGCCCGGCGCCAAGCACGATGCGGATGCAGTTGCTGTGCGAGCATGCGCGGGCGATGGCCAGGCGGCGGCGTAGGCGGCCAGCCAACGCCGAGGCCCGTCGGCGTGCCGACTTGCCTGCCTCGGGCACGAGTCTACGCAGCAGATCTCGCATCACGTCTCAAGTCCTTTCCATGCATTCGCCGGTTCCTTTCTGGCATCCAACCAAAGCTGCAGGAACAGCGCGGAGTAGAGAAGCGCGGTGACGCGCTCGGACGGTGCCCCACGGTGCAGGGCAAGCAGACCTGCGACGCTGTCTCCGTCGAGTATCCCGTGCCTGGCCAGGGCGCTGGGCGACAGCGTGTCAGAGAGCAGCGGCGCCATTTCTCCCTTGAACCACTGGGAAAGCGGGAGGGTGAACCCTTGTTTGGGCCGGTCGAGGATCTCGGCCGGAAGATACTTGCGCGCAACGCGTTTCAGGACGAGCTTTCCGTTGCCGTCGCCGTCCACCTTCGAGGACGCGGGGAGGGACAGGCAATGCTCGACGACCCGGTAATCCAGAAGGGGCGTCCGGGCTTCGATCCCCCAAGCCATCGTGGCGCGGTCCGCCTTTGCAAGCATCTCATCTGCAAGCGTGGTCGAAATGTCGAACCGCTGCCAGCGCTCAACGCGATCTCCGCCCGGTGCGGGAAGGCGGGCAGCAAGCCAGGCATCCGTGTCGTACCGTACGCACTGGTCCGCCCAGTCCCGCGTGTACAACAGCCGCTTCTCGGCTTCCGATGCCGCGAATGCGATCGTGCGAAGGTAGTGCCGGTCCCGGAGCGCCTGGTCGGGCAACCGCTCGAACCGGTACCTGCGGGAAAGCCTCTCCACGAGCGTCTCGTCCTTCCACGCAACATCGGGCCAACCGTTGACCGCGGTCTCCGACCGGAGCCATCCCATGTGCTTCCTGGCGAACCCGTCCCACTTGCGGTCAATTCCCGCGTGCCTGCTCCAGTATCCGGCGCACGCTTCGTCCCCGCCGTCACCGGTAAGCACTACTTTGATCTCGCGTGAGGCTTCCCTGGACAAGAGGTACACGCCAAGGGCCGACGGGCTCGCAAACGGCTCGTCTATCGATGAGGCGAAGTCCCTCAGGATTTGGGGGAAATCGGGGGCAAGCTCGTACACGTGTGGCTTTGCCCGGATGTGCCGGGCGACATCCCAGGCATGTCGACTCTCGTCCAGCGCCCCCGCACCGGGAAACGAGATGGTGAACGTACGCAGGCGGCCCTTCGGGGATCCGGAACGTGCGGCCATCGCACTCACGAGGCTGGAGTCCACCCCTCCGCTGAGGAACGCACCGACCGGCACGTCCGCGTGCAGCCGCAGGGCCACTGCGTTGCTGAGCAGGTCGTCCAGCCGTTCGGCAGCTTCGTGGTCGTCGAGCGGTTCCTGGCCGACGCTGTCGAGCGAATACCACCTGCGGATGCGAAGCCCTGACTCGTCCAGCTCCAGCAGATGGCCGGGAGGGAGACGGCGAATCGCCTGGAACGCCGTGAGCGGGGCAGGCACGACGGTCATCGACAAGTAGTGGTGTATCGCTTCCGGGTCGAGGGCACAAGGAGTCCGCGGGTCCCTCAGCAGGGCCAGGCAGTCCGACGCGAACGAGAAACGATCGGCCCGGTCGCAGTATACCAGCGGTTTGACGCCGAACCGGTCGCGGCACAACAGGAGGCGGCGCTTCGGCACGTCAAAGATGGCCATCGCCCACATCCCGTTGAACTTGTTGAAGCAACTCTCTCCCCATTCCCTGTATGCGGCCAGCACCACCTCCGTGTCGGTGCCTGTAGAGAATCGATGGCCGATCCGAGAAAGCTCGTCGCGAAGCGACCGGTAGTTGAAGACCTCTCCGTTGAACGTGACGTGGCACTCGTCGTCGGGGCAGCTCATGGGCTGGTGCCCCGCGGGAGAGAGGTCGAGGATGGAGAGCCTGGCCTGTGCCAGCGCCACGTCGCATCCCGATACTGCCTCCGCGTCAAACCCCGCCGTGCCGATCCGAGGGATCTCCAGCCTTTGATCCGTATGATCCGTGCCGAGCCTGAATGCCCGACGACGCGACGAGTCGATGAACAGCACCCCCTCGTCGTCCGGCCCCCGTCGGTGCATCGAGTGAACGCACCCGGCAGCCACTATCGGATCCACCGGCGTGCCGTCCAACGACCAAGTCCCCCAGATGCCGCACATGCCGCTATGCCCGTTCCTTCCTGCCTAGTAAGCTCATCTCACACGCGATCCCCAACCCTTCCACAAATGCTGCTACACCTGCTCCTTCCTGCATAGGAAGCTCATCTCGCAAGCGACTCCCAGCTCTTCCATCTTCGCGAGCACGGCTCTATACTCAGGGTCGTCCTTCGGGGTGTATTCGTCGGAAAGTGAGGGCCACGAGTCGATTTCCACGAGCCCGGCCGCGGCCAGGAACCGCCGGATGCTCTCGCGGCTGAAGTGGTGTGCGTGCTGGTCGAGGTCAAGCGGATACGCCTGGTCGATGTAAGTGCCCACGAAGCCCTGATCCAGACCCAGGCTGCAAAACGAGAAGTCCGGTACGCGCGCAAGAAAAAGGCCGGACGGTTTCAGGAGGCCGGCGCACTGTTTCAGGGTGTCCAGCGGGTCCGCACAGTGCTCCAGCACGTCCCACATTGTGACCACGTCGAACGACCCGGGAGGCTCTCTTACGTCGGCCAACGCACCTATTTCGACGTCCAGGCCGTACCTGGCCGCTGCCTGTGCGGCCAGGGGCCCCGAAACCTCGATCCCCTTTACGTCGAAGCCCGCGCCTCTCGCCATGTCGAGGAAGAAGCCGAACGCGCAACCCACGTCCAGGAGCCGCTCCCCTTCGGACGCCGCGGCCTTGCCCACGTCAGGAAGCCGCGCCCCCTTCGACGCTGCGGCCTTGCCCAAGGTCCGGGCCTTGCGACCGCCCCGCGTCTCCGGCGTGGTCGCTGCCTGGATGTGAGCTATGCCGCGCTTGAACGAATGCGTGAGCGCGGGCGCCATGTCACGCAGATAGGTTTCGACGTATTTCGGCCAGGCGTATACGGCAGCGTGGTGACGAGCGTGCCTGTCCGGCGCCGCGGCCGGCATGGTCAGCCCGTGGCCGCAGACGGTGCAACGCTCCAGCCAGAAAGGCGGCCGCTCCACGACTTGCGCAAACGTCCTTCCCCCACAAGCGGGGCAAATCGGGCCGGAGAGCGCGCGGAGGCCGCGGGAAACGGCGTAGGAGGCCGCACGCTGGGCGGCCAGTATTCTTGTAGCTATGCCGAGGCCCATGAGTTACTCCGATGTGATCATGTCTGGCGTTGCGGTGGGGTCCACCCTACGGCACATATCTCGGGGAAGAGGCCGGGATTGTCGCCTGTGATTACTCTGCGCCCGCGATCGGGCGCGGGGATCAGGCGACGGCTGGCGAACCGCACGAGCCGGGCCAGAGCACGTCTTCCCGGTCCGTACGCGTCGTGCACGCCTGGCAGGCACTTGCGCCTGAGCAGCCACACTTCGTTGTCCACCAGCCCCAGCTCCTGGTGCATGGCCCTGAGCTGCCGCACGGTGATCGGCACGTGCATCGCGTAGTTGCGCTTGTCGTAGAGCTTCCAGAGCATGTTGAACAAGCCGTGGAAGTTGGGGACGAGCGTCACGAGCGCGCCGCCAGGCGCCAGCATCCCGTGAAGCCGGCGAAGCGGCTCCATCGGATCTTGGAAGTGCTCGATAAGCCCGATGGAAGCGACCACGTCAAACTTGCCGAGGGCGACGACCGCGTCCCGATCCATCAAATCGATCCTGCGCACGCTGAAGTCGAGCTTCAGAGTCTTCGCTAGCGCCTCGGCTTCCTCCACGACCTTGGACGAGTCCACGCCCCAGACGTCCGCGTCCAGCTGCTCCTTGAAGAACCTCAGCATCAGCCCGTTGCCGCAACCGACGTCGACCATCCGGGGCTTGCCGCCCTTTCCGCACAGGTCCCGGCCGGGCAGGGACCGAAGCCGGTCCGTGATCCCGCCGAACATCTCCATGTATCCCGCAAAGTACGGGCTCGCCACGTCGTAGGTGGGGATCGGCGCACCGCACCAGTTGCGGTCCCAATACTCGACGTCGGTCACCGGAAGCCCGGGCCCCTGCCGCTGATCGCTCTCCCGGCTCATCCCATCCGCTCCGTCCTCCAGTCCAGACGTGGGCGGACGACTCCGCCCCAGACGCCGCCATACTCCTTGCGCATCCTGCCGGAGTCCACGCAGTTGAATGAGACGGCGTCGTTCTTGTGGGCCATGTAGGTGTTCAGGTTCCCGTCCTTCTGGATGAACACGTTGATACTGTGCAACCCTTCGTTCAAGAAGTCCGCGGGAAACCGTACCCGGGTCCTGAACAGCCCCTTGGGCATCGGCTTGTCGCTCCACTGGTCGGGCTCAGCACATACCGACGGGAGGTTGAACGACGAGAGGATCATCCCGCCCATCCTGTCCATGAGCTGTATGGTCACCATGAGACGGGCGCCCTCGACCAGGTTCCAGTATTCCACGTCGAGGTCGCACCCCTGGCCGATGTCCACGTCCGACGTCGGCTTGCCGTCAATCGTCAGGATCCTGACCGCACGCAGCTTCGCCACTTCGCCGCCCGGAGCGGTGGCAGGATCTTCCCACACGGCTTCCGCTGCCTGCGACAGCTTGATGTCCATGTACCTTTGCACGATGTCGGCAGCGGGCCCGTCGGCCACGAGATGCCCCTGCTCCAGAAGTACTGCGCGGCTGCACAGGTTCAGCACGCTGGACATGTTGTGCGAGACCAGCAGGACCGTCCGGCCCGAGCGCGCCACGTCGCCCATCTTTCCGAGGCACTTCTTCTGGAACTGGTAGTCGCCGACTGCAAGCACCTCGTCAACAACCAGGATCTCCGGCTCAAGGTGCGCAGCGACTGCAAAAGCAAGCCGGACGTACATGCCGCTGGAGTAGCGCTTGACGGGTGTATCGAGGAAGCGATCCACCTCGGCAAACGCCACTATGTCGTCAAAGCGCGAGAGAATCTCCCTGCGAGTCATTCCGAGTATCGCGCCGTTGAGGAATATGTTCTCGCGGCCGGACAGCTCGGGGTGGAACCCTGTGCCGACCTCGAGGAGGCTGGCGACGCGGCCGTCGACAACAATCTCTCCCTCTGTCGGCTCGGTTATCTGGCTGAGCAGCTTGAGCAACGTCGTCTTGCCCGCGCCGTTACGGCCGATGATCCCGAGCACCTGCCCTTCTTCCACGTCGAACGAGACGTCGCGCAGAGCCCAGAAGTCTCGGCTTGCGGGGCCGTTGCCGCGTGCTTGATGCCTCTTGAGCAGACCTCCCGCTACGGCCGCAAGCCGGTCGCGAAGCGTCGAGTGGCGCAGCGTCGCCCCCAGGGTGTAGCGCTTGCCGATTGTTCGAATGGAGAGGACGGGGTCAGCCATGTGCCCCCCCTCCCGCCAGCCTCCCCCACGGGGGGGGAGGCCCTTGCCGATCCAGTTGGTCAGATGACATCTGCGAATGTACGTTCCGTGTAGCGGAAGTAGTAGACGCCGGAGACCAGCACGAGCGTCACGACTACCGCGCTTGCCCATATGCCCGGCCAGTGCGGCGTAAACGCGGGGCCCAGTATCGCCCAGCGGAACCCGTCTATCACGCCGACCATCGGGTTCAGACTGTAGACGAACCGCCACTTCTCCGGGATGACCGTGCTCGTGAAGCCCACCGGGCTGATGTACAGGCCGGCCTGCACCAGGAACGGGACGATGTGCTTCACGTCACGGTACTTGACGTTCAGCGCACCGAACCACAGGCTCACGCCAAGCGCGGCGCCGAAGCCGAGGAGGAAGAAGAGGGGCAGCAGAAACAGCTCCACGCGGAACTGGACACCGTACCAGGCCATGAGGCACAGAAGGACAACGAACGAGATGATGAAGTCGACAGCGCCCGAAAGCGTCGTGCTTGCCGGGATGAGGAGCCTTGGAAAGTAGACCTTGCTGATCATTCCCGACGCGGCCACAAGCGAGTTCGCACCTTGGTTCATCGCGTTCGAGAAGAACATCCAGGGCAGGAGCGCAGCAAATGTCATCACCGGGTACGGCGCTCCGTTGCTGGGCATTCCGGCCAGCTCGCCGAACACCACGGTAAACACGACCATGGCGAGCACCGGCTGCAACACCGCCCAGGCTACGCCGATCAACGTCTGCTTGTACCTTACGAGCACGTCGCGCCAGGCGAGGAACACGAACAACTCGCGGTAACGCCACATCTCTCCGAAATCGATCGGCACCAGCCCATGCCGGGCCTGGATGGCCCGCCTTGCGGCCCCAACGCTCACGCTGCCTCCCGTGCTACACTGTCTTCGGCCCGTGCGCTCACGCTGCTTCCCGTGTCACCTTGTCCTCGGCCTTTGCGCTCACGCTGCCTCCCGCGCCCCAAGCGCGAGGTCGTGCTCGACCATTCTGCGGACCAGGTCCCCAAACGTGACGCGGGGCTCCCACCTGAGGGCGCTACGGGCCTTTGACGGGTCGCCCACCAGCAACTCGACCTCGGTCGGCCGGAAATACGCAGGGTCGACTGAAACTCTGACCTTTCCCCATTCGTCCATCCCCTTGCGGTCCACCCCCTCGCCTTCGAAATGGAGCGGCATGCCCGCGTATTGGAACGCGAGGAGGCAGAACTCCTCGACCGTGTGCATCTCGCCCGTCGCCAGCACGTAGTCGTCCGGCCGGTCGTGCTGGAGGATGCGCCACATGCCCTCCACGAACTCCGGTGCGTAGCCCCAATCCCGCCTGGCCCCGAGGTTGCCCAGGTACAGGCGCTCCTGAAGCCGATGCCGGATGCGGCCCGCTGCCCGCGTGATCTTGCGCGTGACGAACGTCTCGCCCCTGCGCTCCGATTCGTGGTTGAAGAGAATGCCGTTGCAAGCGAAGAGGCCGTAGGCCTCCCTGTAGTTGACGGTCACCCAATACGCGTACAGCTTCGCGGCTGCGTAGGGGCTCCTGGGATAGAACGGGGTCTTCTCGCTTTGGGGGATTTCGAGCGCTTTCCCGTACAGCTCGGAGGTAGACGCCTGGTAGTAGCGGGTCTTCATCCGCAGATCCCTGATTGCGTCAAGGAGCCGGATTGCCCCCACGCCGTCCACTTGCGCGGTATACTCGGGCACCTCGAACGAGACCTTGACGTGGCTTTGCGCGGCGAGGTTGTAAATTTCGTCAGGGGCGACACGCTCGATGAGCCGCGACAGGTTGGAGCCATCGCTCATGTCCCCGTAATGGAGAAGGAGCTTACGGTCCTGTGCGTGCGGGTCCTGGTAGAGGTGCTCGATCCTCGCTGTGTTGAACGAGCTGGACCGCCGCACCACGCCGTGAACTTCGTACCCCTTGCCCAGGAGGAGCTCCGCCAGGTAGGAGCCGTCCTGCCCGGTGATCCCGGTGACCAGCGCTTTCTTCATGTCCGCTCCTCTCCGGTGACCAGCGCTCTTCTCATGCCCGCTCCTCCAGATACCATTTGTATGTGCTTGCGAGCCCCTGCTGAAGCGTCGTGCCCGCACGCCACCCCAGCGCCGACAGCCGACTTACGTCCAGCAGCTTACGCGGGGTGCCGTCCGGCATTGCTGGGTTGAAGCTGATGCGGCCCGAATAGCCCACGGTTGCGGCAACAAGGTCGGCCAGCTCAGCTATCGAGACATCCACGCCCGTGCCGACGTTGAGGAACACGTGGGGTCCGCCCGGCTCGAAACGTTCCATCATGAACAGCAGGGCGTCAGCAAGGTCGTCCACGTGGAGGAACTCCCGCCGCGGGATCCCGGTGCCCCAGAGCTCGACCTCTGCGGCGCCCGCCATCTTCGCGTCGTGGAGCTTGCGGATCATCGCCGGCAGTACGTGGCTGACCTGCAAGTCGAAGTTGTCGTTCGGGCCATAGAGGTTGGTCGGCATGGCCCCGACGAACCGGGTGCCGTGCTGGCGGTTGTAACTGTCGCACAGCACGAGGCCGGCGATCTTGGCGATGGCATATGGTGCGTTGGTGGGCTCCAGCGGCCCGGTCAGGAGGTGCTCCTCTTTCATGGGCTGCGGCGCGTGCTTGGGGTAGATGCAGGAGCTCCCCAGGAACATCAGCTTCCTGACCTTGTGCTTGAACGCAGCATGGATGACGTTGTTCTCGATCGCGAGGTTCACCCGGATGAAGTCCGCTGGCCACGTGTCGTTCGCATGTATCCCGCCGACTTTTGCTGCCGCGAGAAAGACGTATTCGGGGCTTGCTTCTGCAAACAGCCGGTCAACCGCGGCGGGGTCTGTCAGGTCGGCTTCCTGATGCGTGCGGAGGACCAGGCTCGAAAACCCCTCGGCCGAAAGCTTCCGCACGATCGCTGACCCCACCAGCCCCTTGTGGCCTGCCACGTAAACTCGTGCATCGCGTTCCATCCCAACTCCTACCCTTCGTCCTGAATCACCGACTCGGCCATCGACCATCGTCCATCGACCATCGTCCATCGTCCATCGACCATCGTCCATCGCCAATTCGTCTGCTCGGGTGCGCAGGCTTCGCCCCTCTCAGTCCCATTCATTGGGGCTGCTATTTGAGGGGATTCTTGCCCGCGCGGTCCTGCCCGCGGGCGCTTATCCATACCATGATAACCGGCTATTAAGCAATGAAAGCGGAAGCCTGGCATGATGCAGGTGGACGCAAGTGCGGTGAGACTGTACGATGGACG
>Ga0172371_10005047_pt1 | contig 19697 bp, 17 predicted proteins | sample Lak12m_FD_114543 | JGI IMG/M metagenome (GOLD analysis project Ga0172371, IMG submission 114543) | Freshwater microbial communities from Kabuno Bay, South-Kivu, Congo - kab_022012_12m | ecosystem: Environmental > Aquatic > Freshwater > Lake | place: Democratic Republic of the Congo: South-Kivu... | reverse complement strand
TTACAAAGCAATTTACACCTATAACCACGAACGCATTCACACCTCCCTTAGAATGTCCCCGATCCAATACACCAGCCAATTTTTACTTGTAGAAACAGTGCCCTAAATTTGGGGTACCCCCCAACCGGAACATCGTTTTGAAGCAGGCCCTCGAGAACACCGCACAATGTCTAGCCCTCACGGAAGGGGCCATCCTGGAATGCGCTTTGGCCATAACAGCAACCCAGGTCGCAGAGAATGGGTAACTAGAAACTTTCATAGTCTGCCTAGCGATCACGAAAAGATCGAGTGGATTTCAGAGAATGTCAATCAAGATAAAATTGACTCCAAGAAAGAATGGGTGACTGAAGACGTTAACCCTCCCTCAAAAATGTTTGCCAAAGAAGAGTGGAAGACCGCTAATTTCTCCGATGGATTAACTCAAAAAACCGAATGGGTAACAGAATCTATACGGAGCAAATGGGATTTGAATCCCAATCGGTGGGTAGCCCAGTCCCTTAACCCCGCTTCCTCCAACGGGACGGTTATGCGATGGGTTGCCGAAAAACCAGAACTAAATGGTTTAGTGAAAAAGGTAATAAGCAAAACAATAACCAAACCTTAGCACATTTCAATGTAATCACTTTTGTAGGTTCAAGCCTTGGCTTGAACCTCTTTTCGTCCGTTTTGCCAAGATATTCTGCTAAAGTCTTGGTTTATTAAACACGGGATGCTGCTCTCTAATTCACAAAAAGTCCTTAATTTTATTTGGCAATTTTAAAAAAGTGATATCTAATAGCATGTTCGAGCAAGATTCGTAATTATTACCTATTCTTGTTCGCTCATTCACCGCTTTCAGCGGTAAAACAAAGGAGGGCAAAAATGAAAATGCACCCTATCAAATTTGTGGTTTTCCTTGCGCTCACTGGCTGTCTGATGTGCTCTGCAACCACATTAGCGGCAGAAGCAGAAGCTATGGGTCGACCGCCAACAACTTCTCCGGTAGCAGGTTCGCCGGCCGTATCCACCGCTGATAGTCGCTTCTCCATCGACGAAAGCGAGCTAAACAGCACAAATCCAAACGTCAAAGTCATCGCCATCGGAAGCTTCATTTCCAAGTCTGATATTGAGAACGGTTTTCAAGCCAAAATGCAGGAAGCTATCCGCAAGTTCGGGACGCTGTGGAAGGAAAAATCGAGCGAGCTAAGGGTCGATGGTAGGGCTTACCAAGCCAATAATGGACGCCCGCTAGCTAACGTAAAGACCTACTACCTTGAAAGGAGATTTCCAGAAGGCGGCGTTGTGGTAAATAGAACCACACCCAAGGTTACTCCGGCACCCACGAACGGAGCTCCTCCTCCCAACGGTCGGCAGCCGCAGCCACAAAGAATCTACCGACGTTAACGTTAAAATCATTCTTGTGTGTTCCACTTTGCTCAAAACCTCGACGGGAATCTTCGCCGAGGTTTTTCATTTTTATAGTAAAAGACCAGCTAGATCAGCCGGTCTTTTACTTATTTTAATTCAAATCTTTTAACTTGTGACTATACTATTTTTTATTCTTCCCATCCACTATCGTATCCGGTGTCCCAGCCAGAATCGTAGGAATCGTCCCAGCCAGAATCATAAGAATCGTCCCAGCCAGAATCATAAGAATCGTCCCAGCCAGAATCATAAGAATCGTCCCAGCCAGAATCCCAGCTGTCATCCCAACCGGAATCGTAGGAAGTATCCCAACCGGCATCCCAGTTATCACTCCAACCGGAATCGTAGGAAGTATCCCAACCGGCATCCCAGTTATCACTCCAACCGGAATCGTAGGAAGTATCCCAAGTATCGGTAGGAGACCCTGTTTCCGGACTATAACCCCATTGGTCTGTAGTACCTTGATCATAGCCACCCTGTCTAGAACCACCTGTTTGGTATCCACCGCCGCCTTGACTACCCCCGCCGCCTTTTTGGCTACCACCGCTGCCTTGGCTGCCACCGCCGCCTTTTTGGCTGCCACCGCCGCATCCGCTGCCACTGCAGCCCTTGCTGGGCGAAAAAACAGTTTTCACTACCGGAACTTTGACCGGTTTTTGAATTACTTCTCTTAATCTTTGAATTAACGGTTTTTGAGGCTGTTGTTTAACCTGTTTTTGCTGTTGAACCGGTTTTTCTTGTTCGGAGAAACGCTGGTTCAAAAGCTGCTCAATAGCGCTAATTAAGTCAATATCGAGATTATTAGTATTTTCCGCGTTGGCATTAGCTTCGTTGGTAATCGGAGCTTGAACGGGAGCGGGAGCCGGCGGGACATTCACCACGATCGGTTGTGGCGCAGGAGCGGGAGCGGGAGCCGGCAAACTCAAATTCAGGGCTACATCGTCGTGTTTGCTGGGCCCTTTTTTATTTCCTTCATCTTCGTCTTCCTCGTCTCCCCCACATTTGCCGCTTTTTGTTTTACAACCCGATCCGGACAGAAAAGTCGGGGTTCCACCATTTTGATCCGCGGTAAGAACCGTGTTTCCCCAACCGGCTGCCTCCACTTGATTAATCGGAACGCTTAATCCCAGAGCCGTAAAAAGAGCGACTGGAATTGAAGCTAAGATTCTTTTGTCCATAATCATGCTAATTAATGCTTAAAAATCTGATTTTTGTTTAAGGTGGTAAGCTATTATGAAGTTATGATCTTGTCAAATTTTCTTAGCTATTTTAGTCTGGCCCAAGCTTGGCTATTTCTCTTATCAATTAATTCGGTATAAAATTGTCAGCAATAACTTCCAAAATAATATAAAAAATGAACAAACAAATAGAAACAAAAGTTGGCCTAGCAATCATTCTGTTGGCGGCCGCGGGTTTTTTGTTAATTACCTTCATAGCGCTTAAACCACGCACAGAAAACGAGTTTTTCTACAGTGCCAAAACAAATAAAAACTCGGGGATAAGCGGTAAAGAAGTCATTTCTGAGCTAACTGGCGGCGGGCCAAGTAAACTGTCTAAGTTTACTTCCGAGGAGGATTTCAAAGATTATTTGGAAAAATCTCAAAAAGCCGGCGGCTCATCCTGGGGATTCGGACGAGGGGGAGGTTTCGCTATGCCCAGTAACGTCCCGATGACAGCAGAGAAGTCTATTGGCATGCTGGCTGATTCCTCGGCAGCTACCGTCGGGGCGCCTCTTCCCGATAGGGTTTCCGACACCAACGTGCAAGTATTAGGGATAGACGAGCCCGATATAGTAAAAACTGACGGAAAACAAATATATTTTTCCCAGCCTCAGAATTTTATTAGACCGTTGGGAGTACGCCGCAGCGTTTCCGGAGCAAGTGATGCCAAAATCGGCATCGTGCCCCCGCCCTATCCATACCCCATCCCCGAAGAAACCGGAAAAACCAAGATTATCAAAGCTTTTCCCTTTGAAGACCTGAAAATAAGTTCCGAGATAGACAAAAACGGCGATCTACTGCTTTATCAAGATGTCCTAATTGTATTTGCCGAAGATAAGCATAAAATATATGGATTTGACGTATCCCAGCCGGAAAATCCGCGAGAAAAATGGTCGGTAGAATTAAACGAAAATGATGAATTGGTGGGCGCCCGCCTAGACCGAGATAAAATTTATCTGGCTACCAGATCTTTCATCAAGCCTGATCGCCCCTGCCCCATTGAACCTTTCATTATTGGAGGGGATTCGCTGAAACTGGAATGCGATCAAATATACCATCCCGATCAAACCATCCCGGTTGACCTAACCTACAATTTACTCTCCTTCGACGCGAGCACCGGCAAAGCGGAAAAATCCACTTCTTTTGTCGGCTCGTCGAGCGACTCTGTTTTTTATATGTCCGAGCAAGCAATTTATTTAACCTACAACTATCCGGGGAACTTCATAAAATTGTTTTCTGACTTCTTGGGCCTTAACAGTGACCTGGTTCCTTCCTCAATCACCGAAAAAATCAGGAAAGTTCAGGATTACGATCTGAGCGACGCCGCCAAACAAACCGAATTGGAAAATATTCTCAGCCACTTCACTCGTAGTTTAAGCAGTGATGAAATGATGAGAATTCAAAATGAACTTACCAATCGGGTGGAAGAATACACTAAAAAGCATAACCGGGAGTTGGAAAACACTGGTATAGTCAAGATAGGCATCCCCAACCTTGAAGTTGCGGCCACTGGCCGGGTTCCCGGAAAGCCTCTCAACCAATTTTCCCTGGACGAATATCAAAACAATTTGCGCTTAGCCACGACTTTTTCCGGTAATTTTGGCTGGATCGGCGGAATTATCCGAGGTGGGGGGAACAATAACAGAGCCAGTGATGTTTACGTCCTAAATAACAATCTGGACGAGATCGGTTCAGTCAAGGATCTCGGGAAGGGAGAAAGAATCTATTCAGTCAGATTCTTGGAAGACAAGGGCTATGTGGTGACTTTCAAACAAGTCGATCCATTTTTCGTGTTGGATCTGTCTTCACCCAAGAATCCTTCGCTCCGAGGACAACTTAAAATACCGGGCTATTCTTCCTACCTACACCCTCTCGAGAACAACATTATTTTGGGAGTGGGGGAAGAAGACGGACAAGTCAAAATAACCTTGTTCGACGTCCGTTCACCGGATGACCCGGAAGAGCTTGGCACCTACCGGCTGGATGAATACTGGTCGGAAGTTTCCACCACTCACCACGCTTTTCTGCAAGACAAAAAACACCAAGTCTTCTTCCTGCCCGGTAGCAAAGGAGCTTACGTTTTTTCCTACAAGGACAACGAGCTGAAACTGGTAAAAACAGTCAGTGAGTCCGGCACCCGCCGCGCCCTTTATATCAACGACTATCTCTTCATGATTTCCGATAATAAAATATCGGTGTTAGATGAGAATGGTTGGGAGAAGATAAAAGAGCTGGAACTGTAGGTTCTTAGACTATATTTTTTATCGTCATTCCGAACTTACCTGCCTGCTAGTAGGCGAGTTTCGGAATCTTTAAGTATCTTGAATTTGAAATTTTCAGTTTGAAATTTGAATTGAATTTGAAATGACAAAATTTTTAAACAAGATGTGGCTATAGTACTTCCTATTTCAAATTAATTCATTAAAAATTCAATTCAAATTCAAAATTTCAAATTTCAAATTCATTCTATGAGAAAACTAAGAATAATCTTATTTTTGGCAGTTTTATTTTTTTCGGCAGTTAAATTTACTGCCACACACGCCCAAGACATTGAGCACATTGAGTCCTTTAACTCTGACATAAACATCCAGTCCGATGGCGGCGTGGAAATAAAGGAAAGAATTCAATATGTTTTTCCCAACCCCAAACACGGTATCGTCCGCCAAATTCCGGTAAAATACTCCGTCGAAAGAGGTGGGTCGCTGACGGGAAGCTACAATGTTTACCTTACTTTGCTGGGAATTAACGTTGAGAAAGACGGGAAAACAGAAGCCATTCCCTACCAAAAAGACGAAAAAGGAGGGAATGTTTCTATTAAAATTGGCGATCCCCAAAAAGAAATTTCCGGCACCGTCAACTATTTAATTGATTACCGAGTTGAGAGGGCTATAAACTTCTCCCCCAAAGAGAACGAAAACCAAGACGAATTTTATTGGAACGTCACCGGCACCGGCTGGGAAGTGCCGATCAACAATGCTTCGGCCGAAATTCACTTTCCCGCAGAAATTAACCCCGACAGTTGGAAATTCACTTGCTACACAGGACCTTTGGGTTCCAAAGAAAAAGAATGTTCGGAAGAGGCGTCCAGCCAAAACAGTGTTTCGTTTCAAAGCAAATGGGAGCTTCCCGCCAAAGCTGGACTAACGGTAGTGGCCGGCTTTCCCAAGGGAATCGTGACTCCGCCGACTGCTTCTGAAGACGTAAAACTAGCGCTACAACATAATTTTCTCGCCTACGTTTTCCTGCTTATTCCCGTGGGGGCATTTGTTTTGCTTTTTATCACGTGGTTTCTTAAGGGAAGAGATCCGAAAGGAAAAGGCACTATAATTCCTTTTTATAGCGCGCCGGACAATTTAACACCGGTCGAAATAGGAACCTTGGTAGACGAAAAAGCCGACACTAAAGACATTTCTTCCTCGATAATTGATCTGGCCGTCAAAGGATATCTCAAAATAAGAGAGGTGGAGAAAAAATCGCTTTTCGGAATCTTCAAGAGCCAGCCCGATTATGAGCTTCTGTTGCTTAAAAAAGACGAGAAAATACCCGCGTTGGAAAAAGAAGTACTGGAGATAACTTTCCCTGGCCGAGGAAGGGTTTCACCGGGAATTGAAAATACCCGCCCTGACAGCTATACCGGAATAATCAAAGTGTCCGAGCTCCAAGACCGCTTTCCGCAACAGATTAGCACTATCAAGGAGAACATCTACAACGATTTGGTTCAAAAAGGTTACTTTCCCAAAAACCCTTCGAGAGTGCGTAATTCCTATCTTTTTATTGGCGCCGTAATCGCTTTTCTGGGAATTATCATTTTCGTTAATGATGTTGGTATTATTGGGGCGGGAAGTATGTTTTTGACGGGAGTCATGGTCGCTGTTTTTGGCTACTTTATGCCAAGAAAAACCATAAAGGGAGTAAATGTCTACGAGAAAATCCTCGGACTCAAAGAATATCTTACCGTGGCCGAAAAAGACCGCTTGGAATTTCACAACGCTCCCGCGAAAAAACCGGAAGTTTTTGAGAAGTTACTGCCTTACGCCATAGTTTTAGGAGTGGAGAGAGAGTGGGCCAAACAGTTTGAAGGAATCTATAATCATCCGCCCGTTTGGTATGAAGGCACTAGCCTAAATAATTTTAGCACGCTATATCTGGTTAGCGCCTTGTCTAATTTCAATAACATCGCCAACACGGCCATGGGAGTGCACGCTGAAGGCGGCAGCGCGGCGGGAGGACTGAGTGGATTCGGCGGAGGAGGCTTTTCCGGCGGAGGATTCGGCGGAGGAGGAGGGGGATCATGGTAAGATAATTTTCAATTTTAAATTTTAAATTTTCATTTTTGGTGTTCGCTCACTGCGTTCGCTCACGATTTTATTTTTTTTCAATTCGTCGCCGTCAGGCGACACCATACTTGAAAATTAAAAATTGTGAATTGAAAATTGAAAATTATCTTTAACGGGGTATGGCCTAATTGGCTAAGGCGCCACATTCGGGTTGTGGAGATTCTGGGTTCGAGTCCCAGTACCCCGACACAACTAATTTACAATTTCAGATATCAATTTTTAAGTTACCTGATAATTACCTTGAGTTTCAATTTTTCAATATTCCCGGCTCGATCAACAGCGGAGATAGCAAGGACGGAAGTGCCCTTGGGAGTATTTTGGGGAATTATAAATTCCGGGGTTTGACTGATTGATTTCCATCCTCTGAAAGTGACATTATAATGGTTAATTTGGTTGTTGTCAGCAGCACCAAAAGTGACTATGTCTCCCGGGTTTTTAATCTGGGTTTTTGAAATCTTAGTAAAATTAGGCTTTTGCCTATCGATTAAAATTGTGTACGTATTAGAATCTTCAACAACATTGCCCGACTGGTCATAATAAATAAACTGGTAAGTGTGGGGTATATTCTTCTGCTTGACATTGTCTTTGGTGGTAATTCTCCACCTGCCCCTTTTATTTATCAGGGCTTTTTTGTAGAATTTACTGTCTTTTCTAAGTTCAACTTTGCCTAAACTTAAATTCGCGTCGGATAATTTTCCCCTAAAAGCAATTTGCTTAATTCTGGTTATCGCTTGCTCTGTGGGGGAAAGATTAACAATCTTGTTATTTCCAATAAATATGGTTGGGATATATTCAGAGGAAGATGTGGTAAGGGTTATTCCCTGATCGGTGCTATCGGTGCTTGTCTGGTCCACACTGGATTGATCGTCAGATCCAGCTGAAATCTCAGTGTCTACTCCAAAATCAGGAGTTTGGCCTTTCGCCACCCAAGCGCTTTGCCCGGCCGCATTGCCAACTCGTGCCTGCCAATGGTATTGAACGCCTGAAGTTAGACCACTCACAGTTACAGTTCCGGTTACGGTCGAGCCGGAGGAGGAAACAGCTGTTCCCGAGTTGGTAACCGTGTTGGTAAAAGCGGCTTCGATTGGTTGAATTTCGATTTGCGGAGTGAGTAAATCAGAAGAATTATTGGACAACATTGAGAATTTTAGCATAGCAGTGGTATCATCGGTTTGTCCGCCATTTTGAATCGAAGTCGATCCGTCGGATTTGAATTGTCCCAAAGAAGAAGGTGGAGATGGAGCCAAGAATTCAAAGGCACCAATATCGGGAGCAGAGCCCTGAGGAACTGAATTACCCTCATTATCTTGAGTGAAGCCGACATCTGTTCCCGCGTTTATGGCTGGCGAATTATATTGAAGATGAAAATCTCCTCCGCTGACAGAAACGAATTTAGGATCGCTTTCGCTGGAAAGATAGTTGTGGGATTGGGTAGCAGTACCTCCGTCCGAATGGATATCGGTGGTGTTGCTATTGAAAAGGGTATTGGAAATTTCAGCATTGGCTTGAAGCCAAGTTCCTTTCGTTAACCCGTAAATAGTACAATTTCTAATTTTTGTTCCGGTGACTCCCGACATAACGCTGACCGCAGGAATCAAAGGCGCTCCATTAAAAACCTTTTTATCAATGGTCTGATTATTGCTGTTTACAATGTAGGTAGTTTTATTGAAATTAAGATTGTAAATTAAACTTAAAGCGAGATCCTGGGCATTGGTGGTCGGATGAACGTTTTGAGAAAGGCAATCGCCACCACTCCCACACTGCGCGGCACACAACGAAGCACTGTAATATCCCCCATCGGTAGAACATTGGTTATATTTTGAATTCACGATAAATCTTTTTGTCATTGAATCGTAAGCATATGTTCCAGATATGGCTGCTTCAACAGCACCATTCCAGGTATTATGCTGAGTTGTATGGTCGCCTTCTTTTGCGGGAGACATACCTATCCAAACAGGTGTGATGCCCCAATCTGAGGCTTTATCCATTATAATCTTCGTCCACGCGGCAAAGCTGGAGGATGTCATACCTGATGGTGAACTTACCGTTCCATCCCCATCGATATTGTTAGCACCATAGTAAAAAAATGCGTATTGCGGCTGCTGCTGTTCTGCTGCTCTATCAATCAAGCCAAAAACTTCTTCAATTCCTCGCCCCCCTTCCGCCATATTTTGATCGAAATCATTACTGCCAAAATCATTGTATATTCCGACAACCTCAAATGGAGCAGACCCAAATAAACTGGCGAGTTGGCCAGCGGTTTGCCCCCTTATCCCAGTGCCAAGGGCGATACTGTCTCCAATAATAACAATTTTTCCAGTTCTAGGAGTCATTGTCCAAACAGTAGTGCTTGGATTAGAATAACATCCAATGTGAGGCCCGGACCAGGAAACCCCGTTTAAATCTTGTAGGGGAAGTACGGAAGAATCACCCCTTCCCAAAGCTTTGCTTCCGGCTCCTAAATTATAATTTCCATCGTAAGCTGGATCCAACCACCAGTTACGTTTTTCTAATTGAGCTAAGGTGTTATCAGTACTTTTCGCGAATAAACCAATATTCCCAACGGTAGTATCCTTTGTCTGGTAAGCATTCCAAAAAATATTATTGTGGATATTGAATGTTCCTGCTCTAGGGTAAGTCGCTAGCCAAATAGGGGCTGCTCCCGAGGCTGTATCTCCTAAAGAAGGGATGGAAAGAAACAAATTGTTTACAAAAGTTAAGTTAGCGTTTGTATTAAAACCTCTGCCGAACAAATCGGTATAAGGCAGAACAAAAGTGCAGTTTATCGCGGAAAACGATCCCTGGAAGGCCGCCACGATACTTGGTCCCGGCACTATCGTGCCCACTCCAACCAGCCTGCAAGATTTCATCGAGATCGAGCTTGCCGAGATCGTATCAGTTTTTAGAAAACCAAGCATTGTGCCTTTCTGAATGTAAAAATCGCACCTTTCAAAACTTATGCTGGTATCATAAGTAAGGCCGGAACCAATTACCATCAAATTGTCAATATTCGTGTTGTCGTTGAAATAACAGTCCTCAAAAGAGAGATTTTGAATCTCATCGTTGGTTATCCAAAAAAACCTTACCGCTTGATTGTAAGTATTGGTGAATCTTATACCCTTCCAAGTTACAGTTCCGCTCAGTTGCATAATTTGGGTATATTGGGCAGTGGCATCCGGTACATCGATAACCATCTGCTTGAAAGCTGATTGTTCCGCAGTGATTGTTAAATTTAAGCCATTTTTAACAATGGCTTTATCGGTTCCTGATTTAAATAGGCTGACATTGTAATTTGACCCGGCGCCAGCTTGAAGAATAACAGTGTCTCCGTTGGCCGGGGAACGGGTTTCTATTGCATACTCCAACGATTTACATGGGCTTCCCGATGTGCCACAGGTAACACCATCTGTTCCATCAGGATTAACATACCAGCTGGTCCCGCTTGCTTTTCCTATTCTACTCAAAAACAAAAAACTTGATAAAATCAAGAAAGTAAATATCAAACATTTTTTTTTGTTTAATTTCATTTTTGTTTCTTTGTTTAGGCAGAATGTTGAAATTCGACAGTAAAAAATAAGAAAAATCCTCCGTAAATCTTTCTGCTATTGAATTTAATATAATTGGAAAATATATTAGCTACAACAGAGTTAAACTTATAACATTGTCTATAATTGTCTCTATTGGAATTAGAGCAAGTACGCAAAGCCAACGCGGTTGATTTTTGCTTTCTAAAAAAATAGCTTAGAATGAAACGAGTTTAATTCGTCCCGAAAAAAATAGTTTTCTCTAAAACAACAGTCAAACAAATTTAATAATAACAAATAACAAGTAATCAACTAAAAATCATGCCTACCGACAAAAACGAAGGCAAGGGAGAGAAAGAAAGAGAAATTGACTCTTTCCTAAGAAACGCTCAGGAATCCTCCCGAAGGAGGCCCGCTTATGATGAATGGGATGTTGCCCCTCCCAGAAAAAGTGGGAAAAATAACATGTTGGGAATCGCCCTTATTGGAGGATTGGTCGTCCTCGTAATAATCGCGCTCTTTGTGATTAAAGAGATGAAAGGAATAAAGGGTGTCAGCGTGGATAAAATCATCGAGCGAGATTCAGACTCGGCTGTCTCAAACGATAACCTCAAAATCGACCAGGGCAAATATCAAGCGGTATTCCTCACTAACGGACAGGTTTATTTTGGAAAAATAGGCGTTCACACGGCATCTTACATGGAGTTGATCGATATCTATTACCTGCAAGTCAAACCCGTTCTCCAGCAAGGAGAAGAAGGTAATAATAATAAAAATCCCCAGGAACAAAAAACGGAACTATCTCTGGTAAAACTAGGTAACGAGTTGCACGGCCCACTGGACAGAATGATGATTAACACAAGTCAGGTGGTTTTCGTTGAGGATTTAAAGGATGACTCCAAAGTAACCGACGCTATTAAGCGCTATCAGCAACAAGGGCAAAAATAAGCACCGGATTATTAAATAAATTTGCCATTATGCGGTTCAAGGTTCCCAAGGACATTGACATTGAAGATCGAATAGCCGGTCCGCTTACAATCAAACAGTTAGGTTGGATTGGATCGGGAGTTGGCATTTGCATTATAATTTGGAAGATGGTGGACGTTCAACTATTCATCTTCATGTCCGTTATAATAATGGGATTATCGGCCGCTTTCGCTTTCGTACGGCCTTATAACCAGAGCCTGATTGCTTTCTGCGCCAGCGTTCTGCTTTTTCTAAGTAAGCCAAAGCAATATTTCTGGAGAAGGATCGGAATAAACTTTTCCCGCTTGAAGAGTAATGACAAGAAACGAAAACAAGATTTGATGCCTCTCGTAAAAAAGGGTCTCCCCACTGAGGAAGTTGAACGAGTCGCCGGAACGTTGGACACGGGAAAAAATAGTTCGTCGGGGTAAAGAGGCGGCAGAATTTCCGAAATACTTATCCCAATAGTCTTCTACTTAATTCCGTAAATGATTCAGGCTTATACTCCCGTTCCCCAATTTCACAGAAAACCAGTTAGAATAAGCAAAACCATCGAAAGATGGATCTTATACTTGGTGGTTTTGGGTATTGTCGGAGTTTCCCTTTATTGGTTTGTTGTCGGCAGAGGAAAAGATTTTGGAGTCAGTTTGGCTTCTAAAAAGGGAACCGTGGAATACCGCGAGAACGAGAGTGATGGCTGGAAAACAGTAGATAATCTTCCATTGAAGTTAAAAGCTTCCGCGGAAATCAGAACTCTCGCCGATTCGGAAGCTTCCTTTTCTATTGAAGATGGTAGCAAAGCAAAGATAGGCAGCTACTCTCATATCGTTTTGTCCAGCAATCAAGGGATAATCGATTGGGTTCAAACGGATGGTGATTCCCATCATCAGGTGGCCAAGAATGCAGAACGAAAAAGCTACAAAGTTTCCATTGGGGATGGTGAGCTGGAAGCCACGGGAACAGCGTTTGAAGTAAAAATCAGGGACGCGGATACCACAGTTTTGGTCCTGAAAGACCAACTAAAGGCTACCTACAAAGATAAAAGTACCGCCGAAGCCAAAGCTGGAGAAAAAATCGTCATAAACCCTATGGGGAAAAAGGTTAGAGAGATCGAGGATCAAGACCTGAAAGACAATTGGACCTTTTCCAATCTGGAAGAAGACCAAAAGAACAATTTACTGGTTGATGAGAGCGTCCTAGCTAAAGCCGGTTTGTCAAAAACTGCCCCTCAGTCGCAAGCGACGGGCGATTCGCAGCAACAGACAACCTCGGGTAACCAAGAAGAAAAAGCCGATTCCGGCGGAAGTCAAACTCAATCCGGAAGTACCGAAACCACCAATAATGGCAACGGGGGGGAACAAAAAACAGGACAGCCTAAGATCTCTTTACAAGTAAAACAAAATCCTAACGGCATCCTGCTAAGTTGGACCAGCAACCAAGGAGAATGGGATTCTTGGAAAGTATTGAAAGGCACAGGTCAAGATCTCACTTACCCCAATGATTCTTACCGCACCGTGTCGAAAGACGCCAACTCTTATCTCTGGGAAATAAGCGGCGACGGAAGCACTTACTACTTTCGGGTTTGCGCTTGGGCAACGAACGGGGAGTGTATCAGCTACAGCAATTCGGAAAGTTTGACTTTGAGCGGAAGTACCCCGACACCAACGGCCGAAACGACAACCAATAAAAACGTCAATTCCGCGAGTAGTTCTCAAGATCAGAGCTCAGGGGGACCGAAAAAAAGCGGTACCACCACTCGTAAAAAATGTGAGGGATCGGGAGGACACTGGACGGAAGCCACCAACAACTGTAACTGTCCCACGGGGGAAGTTTTCGTTGAGGGATTGGGAAGATGCAAGAAGAAGTGAGATGGGAGATAGAGAGAGAAATGGAAGGAGAACGGAAATAAAATAGAAGGAAATAGATAAAGAATAGAAAGGGAATAGAAGGGGAATAGAGACGGAATAGAAAGAAAATAGATTCAAAATAGATAGAGAATAGAGGTTTTATATTTTGTATCCATTCCCTGTCTATTTTTTCTATTCTTATTCTATTTTTTATCTATTCCCCTTCTATTTTGTCTTCATTTCCCTTCTGTCTTCCTTCTATTCTTTTTCTATTCTGTATCTATTTTCTTCATCTATTAACCTTCTCGTTTCGTCTCATTTCCCTCTTAGCCTCTCTTTTCTTTATTGTTTCTCTCTTGTCAAGCTTGGTTTTTCCTTTAGCCAAGCCTAGCTCGAGTTTTATTTTACCCGTCTTCAGATAAATTCTCAAGGGAACCAGAGTAAGCCCTTTTTCTTTTAACTTTCCGATCAGACGATTGATTTCTTTTTTGTGCAGCAGCAGTTTTCTGGAACGATCGGGAGGAGCATCCCCCATTGTGTTTTTGGGCTGATAAGGGGAAATATACATATTCAACAAAATAATTTCTCCTCCCACTACGACGGCATGAGCGCCTTCCAGTTTGCCCTGGCCTTTCTTGAGCGATTTCACTTCCTTTCCCAAAAGGATTATTCCCGCTTCGTAAGTTTCTACTACTTCATAATCAAATCTCGCTCGGCGGTTGTTTATTAAAGTCTTCATAGATTAGAATAGAACGGAATAGAAAGAGAATAAACTCGGAATAGAAGAGATATCGTACACGAAAAATAGAAAACTTGTCTATTCTTTATCTATTCTGTATTTTTGCTTTTCATCATTAGTTCTTCCGGATAGAGCCGCAGCACGCTTTCCCAAGCATTGACCGCGAAACAGCCGAGAGGGCAGAATGAAGCCTTTTGCATTGTCCAAATAAGGTCTTCCAGTCTTTCCTTGTCTCCCGCCATTAGTTTTCCTCTCGCGATTCTCTCCGCCAACAAATGCAGTTGGTAAGTTCCTTCCCGACAGGGCACACATTTTCCGCAAGATTCCCGCCTAAAGAAAAAAGACCAAGCCAATAGTAAGCGCTTCATGTCAACATCTTTATCGATAACCAGGAGTGCTCCTGAGCCCACAGGAATCTGTCCCTCTCTAGAATAACCCAGAGGCTTGTCAAAATCCTCGGGAGCTTGGACGGCACCAGCTGAACCGCCCACTTGAACGCATTTTATTTCCCTTCCCTTTGCCGTCCCACCGGCATAGTCATTAATAAGATCGTTAATACTCGAGCCCATGGGAGCTTCAAATACGCCCGGCTTGCTCACCGCTCCATTGATAACAAAAAGTTTTGTGCCGTTGTTACCTTCGCCCTTTCCTTTGCCGCGATAAACGCTCGCTCCCTTTTCCAAAATAAAAGGAATTGAGGCGAGAGTTTCCACATTATTCACCACAGTCGGCCTTCCGAACAAGCCTTTTTCCGCCGGATAAGGCGGGCGCAATCTTGGTTCGCCTCTTTTTCCTTCGATAGCGTTAATCAGAGCCGTCTCTTCTCCACAAACGTAGCTGCCGGCGCTCTCAAAAACTTCCAGATCAAAAGAAAAACCACTTCCTTGAATGTTGTCTCCCAGCCATTTTGCTTGTTTCATGACTTGAATCGATTTGCGTAAAATATGGGCAATGTCCTTGTAATTATTGTTAACGTAGATAAATCCCTGGCCGGCACCCAGTACCCAGGCTCCAATGATAATTCCTTCCAACACCTGGTAGGGACTTTTTTCGACAATAATCCTGTCCTTGTAGGTGCCCGGCTCCGATTCATCGGCGTTGCAAATAAAATAAGCCCGCGATTGAGCCGGTGAAACGGGATTTTTAGCTTTCAGGGAAGCTTCTTTGCCGAGACGCCACTTCGTACCGGTAGGAAAACCGCCACCCCCGCGGCCCGATAACCCGCTGTTTTCAACTTCTTCAATAACGTCTTCCGGACTTACTTTGCCGGCGAGAATGTTTTTTAAGGCGGATAGTCCACCTTTATCTTCGTATTCAGCAAGAGACAAATAACCCTTTTCCGTCCAGAAGCGAGTGATTATTTTTTCTTTTTCTTTTTTGCTGCCCATACAAAATTAACGTTTTAGAGATTTCTTATTTTTATAATTCTCACAACCTAATCACCAAATCTATCGCGCTACTTGGCCAAAGTAGCCATTAAATATCCAATATAATTTGCCCAGTAGGGATAAAAAATTATCACGCCGATCACGGCCGCCCCGGCTACCGAAATCAGAACCGCTCCGGCCATAAGGTCTTTGGTGATTTTGACATAAGGGTGAACTTTCGGCTCTACTATATCCGACATCCGCTCTAAGACTGTATTTATAAGTTCCAAAGTAAGCACCCAGATTATCAGCAAGCCCAAAAGAACTTGCTGGATTGGGCGTAGAGGAAAGAAAAGCATCATAAAAATGACCAGTAGCGCGATAAAAATTTCCACCCGGAAATTTTGTTCGGTCTTCCAGGCATAAGTGATTCCCCTGGCCGCGTAATGAAAACTTTTAGTAAAATAATTTATTTTTTCCTTGATTCTTTTCATGGTCTATAAAATAAGCTGAGGCAAGGTTATTTTTTAAATCAATTCGCGGTTATTATGGCACAAAAAATCCCAAACGCAAAACGCAATTGCTCATCGTTTTTTTCTTTTAGGCCAGTCGCTAGCAATTATTTTTCTGGTTTTTGGAATGATATTTTTCACCATATTTTCAGATTTTACCTTCCCATTCCTGAAAGAATTTATCCAGATATATTTCCATAAATTTATGTCTTTTTTCTGCTATTTCTTTGGCTGTTTTAGTATTCATCCTTCCTTTCAGAAGAAGCAATTTCTCATAAAAATGGTTGATTGCCGAACTATTGCCGCTAAAATACTCTTCTTTTGATTTATGTAATACCGGTTTCTCGGCGGGATCGTACATGAGTCTATTTTTATTGCCAGCATAAGCAAACGTTCTTGCGATTCCAATTGCTCCTATCGCGTCAAGACGATCGGCATCTTGAACAACTTTGCCTTCAATTGTTTGCATTTTCGAATTTAATCTCGCACCTTTAAATGATACTGTCGCAATAATTTTGCAAATATCGGCAATCGCGTTTTGGGGAACGCTGTATTTTATCAATATACTCTTGGCCAGTTTAGATCCGGCAGTTTCATCACCATCATGAAATTTCCAATCTGCTACATCGTGCAATAGCGCTGACAGCTCAACCACCAACACATCGACCGACTCTTTTTCACCAATATATTTTGCCATTTCCCATACTCTATAAGTATGCCACCAATCATGGCCCGAAAATTCATTTTTAAGGGATTCCCTTACTTCTCCAGCAACCTCACTAATAATCTTTTTATTGTTCATGTAAGTAAATTAGAGGAGGGGGAGGTTTATCCCGCACCCAACGTAGTGCGAGACAAACTTGGAACGTATTTACATTGCATTATTATTATTGTGCAGAAAAAGTCTGACTTTGGCAATTCTTGAGGTTGGGTTAATAATTTTTTAATAACTTTTTTATCTTTGTTTGATATAATTAAAATCAAAACTAATTTCATTTTCTATGAATGAAAAATTTTTAGTTCCTAGTGAAAGAGTAATTTCTAGAATATTTCTGATTAGGAGTAAAAAAGTAATGCTGGATATGGATTTAGCAGAATTATATGAAGTTGAAACAAAAGCTCTTAAAAGAGCTGTGAAAAGGAATATGGAACGATTTCCGTCTGATTTTATGTTTGAAATATCCGATAAGGAAATAAAAATCTTGAGGTGCCAGATTGGCACCTCAAGATGGGGAGGTGTCCGCTACAGACCTTATGCTTTTACCGAGTTGGGCATTGCTATGCTTTCTACCGTTTTAAGAAGCAAACGGGCTATTTTGGTCAATATCGAGATTATGAGAACGTTTACAAAAATTAGAGAGCTGTTAGCAATTAATAGAAACTTGAGACTAAAGATTGAAAACCTAGAAAGAAAATATGACAATAAATTTAAAAAAAATATTTGATATAATTAAACATCTAGTTCGAGAAGAGGAGAAACCTAAGAAAATAATGGGGTTCTGCGAAAGAAAATAGCTTGCGAAGAGGGTGGGAGTGTGTCCTGTGCCCAACGTGGTACAGGACGAATTTGGAACGTATTCAGCGTTGTATTGTTATTCTGCACAATATACTTAATCTAGTCATTTTTCTAGAAATATTATCTGATTTGGCGGAAGAGAATATGGGATATACTTTTAAAAAAACAAGCGTAATAATTAAACAAACAACATGAAAAATAACGAAACCAAGAGAATTGTGAAAGAGGCTTATGGCAAGATAGCCAAGGAAAATAACTCTTGCGGTTGCCAATGTGGCTGTAAGGACGTTAGTCCTGAAGCCATTTCTCGGGCTATCGGTTACAGCGAAGAAGACATTGAAGCTGTTCCCGAAGCCAACTTAGGTCTGGGCTGTGGCAACCCGACCGCCTTTTCGGAGATAAAAGAAGGAGATATGGTTTTGGATCTTGGTTCGGGAGCTGGATTTGACGCTTTCTTGGCTCTTAAGAAAGTTGGCGAAAGTGGAAAAGTAATCGGCGTGGATATGACAAAAGAGATGATTTGCAAAGCGAAAGACAATGCCGCGAAATATAATTACAAAAACGTTGAATTTAGACTAGGGGATATTGAAAAGTTACCAGTCGATGATAATTCCGTTAATGTGATTATCAGCAACTGCGTTATCAATCTGGCACCAAATAAAGACAAGGTTTTTGGTGAAGCTTATAGGGTGCTCAAAAATGGCGGGAAGATGTTTGTTTCAGATATTGTTTTATTGGAAAAGCTTTCGGAAGAACAAAGAAATGACCATGAGCTAATTTCCGGCTGTGTAGGCGGCGCTTTGTTAAAGCCGGACTACATAGATAAAATAAAAAAGGCCGGGTTCAAAGTTGAAATCTTGAACGAGAATAAGGAGATAAGTAAAAAACAGTATCAAAACATACCTTTGGAAAGTTTGCTTGTAAGAGCAATTAAGGACTTGGCGTAATCCAAAAACCTTATTGTGCAGAGAGGGTGGGACGCTATTGGAACGTAGTTAGCTCTTTATCAACGTAGCTAATATTAAAACGATTCCAGCACCTAATAAGCATCCTGCCATTTTGCCTACGGCCGAACTTAAAATCGTTCTTTTCTCGCTCACTCTTTTTGATCTTAACTTTTCCGCAGACCGTCCTTCAAAAATCCCTGCTATTCCGTCAGTTACGACGTTTCCTACTACTCCTCCAATGACTGCTCCAGCTACTCCAGCGATTTCCGCCCCTAAAACTGCCATGATTGCCAGTATTCCATTATCAATCATTCCAAAAATAATATCCGGCTTAACTGACTTAATCGATATTTTAAAAGGAACCAGTGACAACAAGCATAAAACCGAGAGAGCTGCCAAAGCGTACCCGATTAATTTTGTATCGTAGACAAAAAATAGACCAACTGCAAAAATGACCGTGCAGAGTGTCAGCACACTTATTACTGACGCCCAACCTTTATTTTTCATTTTGTTTTTGAAATATTGTTATATGTGATTTTACCATGAAAATACACCGTTGATCGTGAATCATTGTGCGGGCAACCTCGGTCTAGAACTTTATTATAGTGAGGATTATAGGGCGTTTTTAGGCTTCAAGAAAGAGCCGGAATTTGAGGAGATTAGGTCGCGGTTTCAGGTGAATTTCAGCATCGGAAGCGGAATGAGACAGTGTGAGACACAATGAGACACTCAAAGCAGTTTTTTGCTCCGTCCGGCAAATGTATTAAAGTTTGTCAAAATAGTCCTGTTTTGCTAGATTTTAACGCGTTTGTAGATATCCAACGGATATCTTAAGCCAGCCAACCAATCCCGGGTAACTTGGTAGCTTCTATTGGAAATAAACTCCTCTGGACCCATTTTCGAAAGTTCTTCTTTACTAAACCACTTAACTTCCTGGATAAATTCGTCCCTGGATTTTTGTTCGTCCATCGGAGCAAGTTTCGGCTCTCCCTCAATAATTTTAGCGATAAAGTTGAACTGGATTCTCATCCGATCGCCTTCTTTGGAAATATAAACGCCTAAAGCATCGGTCAACTCTACTTTAACCGATACTTCCTCCCGGCACTCCCTTTTGGCTGTTTCAAAGACGCTTTCATCACCGTTATCACCATAACTGCCTTTAACCACATTCCAAAGCGGCTGATCTTTCTTTTTATGTATAGGTTCCTAACATTTTGGAAAATCCGTAGTTAGAAATTAGATAATTAACTGGGCTTTTAAGGTTGAGCGAATGGTGGGGTCTCCTGGTATTGTACCAGATGAGCCATTCCATCAATAG
>Ga0172371_10005043_pt1 | contig 19705 bp, 14 predicted proteins | sample Lak12m_FD_114543 | JGI IMG/M metagenome (GOLD analysis project Ga0172371, IMG submission 114543) | Freshwater microbial communities from Kabuno Bay, South-Kivu, Congo - kab_022012_12m | ecosystem: Environmental > Aquatic > Freshwater > Lake | place: Democratic Republic of the Congo: South-Kivu... | reverse complement strand
GTCGGGAAGCCACTTTCCTCAGATCTCCCTCTCCATCCTTGGAGAGGGCCGGGGTGAGGTCAATAAACGGCTTCCCGACCTTGGGTCCGTAAAGAAAACAATTCCGAAACAAAGTACACGTTGGAGCAAATACGGCGACGTATCTTTCATCCTTCGAGATTGCTTCGTCGCTCCGGTCCTCGGAACGACATGCCCGAAACTTGTCGTTGCGAGCGTAGCGAAGCAATCTCATAGGGCCAGAATACGCAACCCTATTTGAGAAAACCTCAAAGTACGCGACTTCATAAGTACGGTGACGGATTGCGACCGGAAGCCCTCCTCTCATCCCCCCGTCAACGGGGGGAAAGTCTCCCTCCGTTTACGGGGTGGGTTGGGGAGGGGGTCTTTGAACGGAAACTCACCACCAGTATTCGAGGAACAACTTATGCTCGTGTTGCCTCTGCCGGCCTTGGACGATCCTGAAGGAGATCGAATCCCGGAATCGTTGCCACCCGTTGTTGATGCTCACGTCCACGTGTTTCCGGACCCTCTTTTCGAGGCCATTTGGCAATGGTTCGACAATTTCGCGTGGCCGATCCGTCATCGTCTGGGCGCGGATGGAACTGTCGAATTCCTGTTGTCGCGGGGCGTTGATCGCATAGTGGCTTTGCACTATGCCCACAGGCCTGGAATAGCTAGAGAACTAAACGGCTTCATAGCAGCTCTATGCGAGCGGTATCCCCGCGTGACCGGCACCGCGACCGTGTTCCCGGGTGAGCACCACGCCGCGGCAATTCTGGAAGATGGGTTCAATCTTGGACTGGAAGGCGTCAAGCTTCATGCTCACGTGCAGTTCTTTGATATGGATGGCCAGGAGTTCAGAAACATCTGTGAAATATGCCAGGCCAACGGCAAGCCGCTGGTAATGCATGTCGGCAGGGAGCCCAAGAACCCGCAGTACCCGTACAAGAGAGACCCCTACGAATTGTGCGGCGCTAAGAAGCTCGAACGGATACTGAAGAAGTATCCCAGATTAAGGTTGTGTGTTCCCCATCTTGGGGCGGACGAATTCGATGCCTATCAGAGACTGATCGGCGATTATGACACCTTGTGGCTGGATATAGCCATGGCAATAGCGGACTATTTGCCCGGTGCGTATCCCCCGCCGCTCACTGACTTTCGAGCCGATCGGATAATGTATGGAAGCGATTTCCCGAACATTCCGTACGCCTGGGACAGGGAATTGAAAAGGGTTTGCGAGGCTGGACTTAACGAGGAGGACCTGGCTCTGGTGTTGGGGAGGAACGCCCTGGAATTCTTCTCGGTTTCCGATTAGAAGTGTGGAGTTCAAATTCCGTGTGCTATTCGGGTGCCAGTGCTGGCTTGTACAGCAGTGCCCGATTTGGAAACACTGCTGGACAAGCCAGCACTGGCACCCAACAACTGATGCCTTGCTCAGTCCGTGTCAGATCGAAAGGGACAATGATTTTGGCAAGCTCTTCAGGCTCGTCCAAGGCCTCTTCTCAGGGCTTCTTCTGCCCAGCGTTCCTCTGGTACAGAATGCGCAGCCCTTCCATAGTGAGATCGGCGTCAATCTCGTCTATGTGCCAGGTCTGCTGAGCTATGACCCTCGCAAGACCACCGGTGGCCACCACCTTCGGCCTCGTGCCAAGTTCCTCGAACATCCGGGCCAGTATGCCATCCACCAGAGAGGCATAACCGTACATTATCCCCGACTGGATAGCCGAAGTGGTGTCCTTGGCGATAACCTTGGGCGGAGCCACCAGTTCCACCCGGAAGAGCTTGGAAGCCTGATGGAACAAGGCTTCTGCGGCTATCTTTACACCCGGAGCTATGCACCCGCCTTCATATTCACCGGCCTTGTTGATGTAATCAAAGGTCGTGGCCGTCCCGAAGTCCACCGCGATCAACTCGCAGCCGTACTTCTCGTAAGCTGCCACAGCGTTGACTATTCTGTCCGCTCCGACTTCACGGGGACTATCGTATCTGATGGGCATTCCGGTCTTCATACCCGGGCCTACAAACAGCGGGCGGACGTTAAGGTAAGAGCTGCACAGCTCTTCTAGCGCCCCGATCAGCGGCGGCACCACGCAGGCTATGATCACCCCGTCAATGTCGGCCGCTGTCGTTTCCGTGGTAGCGAGAAGATTGCGGAGCATAATCCAATACTCGTCCGCAGTGGAATCTTCGAGGGTTCTGATCCTCCAGGAACCCGCCTGGGCCTTGCCATCGAAAACGCCGATGACCGTGTTGGTATTCCCCACGTCAATTGCCAGCAACATCAGAGGAGACCTCTCGGAAAGACATGTGACCGGAGCCGGAGCGGTAACACCCAGTATGAAGAATACGCCCGGACGACCGGAAAGAAAAGAATATTCTTCACTGGGCCCGCAAGCCTGGATAACCTCCTGAGCGGGTGAAAAACATTGACTGCCCTAACGCGGAATGTTAGGCTCATTCAGTTTTTGTACCACATTCGCCGGAATCAACATCCATGACGCAAGTTCTTTTTTCACACTCCCGCGATTCCAGGGGGAGGCCAATACAACAATGAAGCCTACCGGAATAGTCAGAGATAGCGTTTATCTGAAGCACGACATGGGGAGTTATCATCCCGAGAGCCCGGAGAGGCTCGAGGTCATCTACGGGATGATAGACGAGCTGAGTTCTGATCTGAACCTCCAAGAGATCCCCGCGAGAACTGCCTCCATGGAGGAGATTGCAACTGTTCACGATTCTCGTTATGTGACCCAAATAGCATCCACCGCCGGAAAGCAAGAAACCTTTCTCGATCCGGACACTTCAGCCTGCGCACACTCCTGGGACGCGGCCTCCCGTGCGGTTGGAGGCCTATTCAGCCTCATTGATTTGGTTGTGGAAGGGAGTGTCCGCAACGGGTTCGCTCTGGTGAGGCCTCCGGGCCATCACGCGGAGCGTCGCAGGGCCATGGGCTTTTGTCTGTTCAACAACGTGGCTCTTGCAGCTCGATACGCGATACAAAAGCATGGCATGGAGCGGGTGGCAGTGGTGGACTGGGATCTTCATCACGGGAACGGCACTCAGAACTGTTTCTATGAAGAATCCAGCGTGCTTTACATCTCGACTCATCAATACCCGCATTATCCGGGGACCGGAGGGGTCAGGGAGGTCGGCCACGGCCCGGGGGAAGGCTTCACGGTAAACATACCGCTGCCGGCAGGCGCCGGGGACGGAGAATACGTAACGGTGTTTCACACCGTGGTCGCGCCTGTGCTGGAGGCTTACAATCCTCAACTGATCCTGGTGTCCGCGGGGTTCGATACACACCACCGGGATCCCCTGGGCGGCATGAACGTATCCGAGGATGGTTACGAGCAGATGCTTCAAATCCTGATGCACCTGGCGGCCGAACTGTGCTCGAACAAGTTAGTTCTGGCGCTGGAGGGAGGGTACAACCTCATGGCGCTGCGCAACAGCGTCGCGCGTATACTGAGGAATCTGTGCACGTACGATCCTGACAAGGATTCTGTACCGCTGCAGCCGTCCCTGGACGATATGGACCCTTCATTCAAGAACAGATTGAGGGATGTTGTCTCGATTCAACAAAAATACTGGCCGAACATATCGCATCTGTAAACCCGCGAAGACGCCGACGGAAAGGGGTTATGCACGGAATACTACTGGTTGACAAACCCGAGGGGGTGACATCAAACGATGTCGTCAGAATAGTCAAACGCCGGGTAAAACCTGCCAAGGTGGGGCACTCGGGAACCCTGGACCCGGCCGCAACCGGACTCATGGTGGTGCTCATAGGAGCCGGCACCCGCACCCTGGACTACCTGGACGAGACTCGCAAGGTGTATTCCATGCGGGTCATGCTGGGTGAGGAAACAGACACGGACGACCGCGACGGACAAGTGGTCGCTACCGCGGATGCGACGACCATAACAGAGGAACAGATCCGGGACGTACTGGAAGACTACAAGGGCGTGATTGACCAGGTCCCGCCCCACTACTCGGCCATAAAGAAAGAGGGGGAGCCGCTCTACAAGCTGGCCCGGAAGGGTGTCTTCCCTGAGCTTGCTCCGCGCAAGGTGGAGATCTTCTCCCTGACTTTGAGGCTCTGGGCAACTCCGTTCCTGGATCTGGACATGATTTGTTCCAAGGGAACTTACGCCAGAGCCCTGGCCCGGGACGTCGGCCGTGCCCTTGCTGTGGGCGGCCGGCTGGAAGCTCTGAGACGGACGGCCAGCGGCCGCTTCAAGGTGGAGGACGCCATCCCCCTGCAGGCAGTGGCCGACGGCGGCACCGACCTGATCGCAGGCCGTATCATAGGCCTTGCGGACGCCTTGTCGCACGTCCCTAACCTGCCGGTGACCTCCCTGGAGGCCAGAAGGCTCATGCGCGGGGGCACCGTCACCCTCGTCCGGTCCAGGATGTTCTCCGCGGCCGGTTCCTTGGAGCAGGTTCCCCGCCTGCTGAAGATAGTCTCGGCGAAGGGCGATCTGATGCTCCTAGTGCGGCCGGAACCGGCCGGGGCCGAGATCTCGGTGAGACCAGTGCGAGTGTTTGATACGTGGAAGGGGGAGTGAGACGGCGGGCAGGATGCCCGCCCCACCAGAGCAAGGCGATTATCGGATATTGTTTTTGGCAATCACTACAAGTTGAATGACCCCAGGCTTTGCCGGGGGTTATTTGACTACTGAACAATGACTCTATTGCGGCCGGATTCCTTGGCGGAATATAGTCCCTGATCCGCAAGTTTCACTAGCTCTTGATCGCCTTCCACGTCTGTTTCAGGGTATGATGTCCCACCAACGCTGATAGTTACCGAGATTGATTGGTCCCCATCCTTGATGGAAGCTTCCGATACCAGGCGACGCAGCCGCTCGCCCACCTCACGTATATCATCTCTCGATGCCGCAGGCAGAACAGCCAAGAACTCTTCGCCGCCATACCGAATCATGATGTCACCTTCGCGCATCACTGTCCGGGACAGCTTGGCAATCCTCGAGAGCACCCGGTCTCCCACGAGATGCCCGTACGTGTCATTGACACTCTTGAAATGATCAATGTCGAACATAAAAACCCCGAGTGGTACGCTCTGCCGCACAGCGCGCCCAAATTCTTCGCGAAGTCGGGCCATGCCAAACCGGCGGTTGTACACACCGGTCAGAGGGTCAATTGCAGCCAGTCTCTGCAGTCGGTCGTGGGCGAGAGCGTTGTTGAGAGCTAGAGACAAACCTTGACAGAATAGCTCGACCCGCGTTCGTATCTCTTCCGAGAAGACGCCGGCGCCGGCCAGAACGATTGCCCCCAGCGGCACATGCTTGTACGACAAAGGGTCCACCAGCACTTCCCGAGGCCTAAAATTGGCCAGAACGCCTTCAACCACCACATCATCCGGGACCGAAACAACTTGGCGACTTTCAACTCTCAATGCCCGCCGAACGTGGTCATTGGCCGCAAGCTGTTTGGGGCATTCAATGCCGTATGAAGCAGATACGTGCAGCTCTCCGTCAATTTCAACAAGAATTGCGCCGGCGCTTGCTCCGGTGTGCTGAATCAACTGCTCGAGTGCCTGATTGGTGAGAACCTCAAGCTCCAGCTGGCTGGCCAGCACATCATTAAACCCCCTGACTGCAGCCTCTGTCTGATGTGAAAATGTGAGAGCTTCCACGAGATGGTTGAAAGCTTGAGCGCTCTCTCCCAACTCGTCGTCTGAATCTATCTCAACCAGGCACTCCTCGGGCGTGCATTTCTCCATATCACCGGTTCGAGCCATCTCTCTAAGGTTGGTCTCGACCATTCCCATCCGTTCCGACAATAGCCTCAGCCTACGACCTATGACGACTCGTGCGAGTCCGATGTTGACCCCACCGACGACGATCCCGGCTGATATGCACGCAGCAAAAAACCACCAGGTCAGTACGAGGGAGGAGGGGACTCCCATGACCGTGACAAAGAACGGAAAGACCACTCCCATAATCAGACCAAAACCGATCATCCAAACAGCCAGATCGGTGAACACCTTCCGGGTCAAGCGAACCATAAAGATCTCCTCACGTGCGCGGGACCGCAAAACGACCATCTCCCCCAAATGGTCGGATATACTATCCCAGCGTCACACCCCTTATGAGTCTGCGAAGTTTTTCCGAATCTGATTCCGAGATGGCGGCGATCTCGAATCCTGCAAGACAAGCCCCATGTTCGTCACGTTGAGTCCAACGACACACTGCCTCGAACGTCAGTGCTCCAAGGTCATCCACCTCACTTCCGTCAATGACCAGGGTATGAGTTTGATCCGGCTCGGCTTCCATTCCTTTGACTCCCACCCCTTTTTCACTAACATCAAATATCTCGCCCTTGTTGAGAGGATTGTCCGCGTCATGAATCACCAACGCAAGGGCGAAGTAGTTACGTGAGAGCTTGCGAATGCTGCCAAGATTCACGGTATCATCAAATGAGGGAAAGCGACCATAGAGCTCAGAGCGCTTCACGGTACCGGATTCTTCCAGTTTCTTGAAAATGCTCTCGAGACCTTTGACGGAGAGCTTGTACTTGCCCATCAACTGATGGTCGGACATCCCGGCCCGGATGTCGTTTACCATGTCCTTTGCTCTTATAGTTCTCTTTTCAGGCATGGCTTTCGCCCAATATTCCGGCTGTTGCCGGTAAGTCGGACCTTCTCGAATAGCGGAAGGAGACACTGTCCGCTGAACAATTACAACCGGTGAAATCTGTTGGCCATACGCCTACTACGCATATCAGCTTACCTTGTTGCGCACAGTTCGGTCAAGATCAATTCTTCCCGCAGGGCCTCATGCTACAGCAACCGGTGTGACTTCAGGGGACGTAAACCAAGAGAGTCACGCCCTCCTCGGTCCCAACCCTATCTCCCCCTCGGCACGTTCTCGTACCAGGGCTCAGGCGGAGTCCAATCCGAGAGACCATTGTCGGAGGTCTGCTCCAGGGCGCTCACAACCCAGATCAAGCCCTTCATAATAGGAGAGACAATCAACTCGTCCAGGGGTTGCCTCAAAGTGTAGACCAGTCTGGGGCAATTGGTAGGGTGTATGAGTAGCCTCCCGTGGCCGATTATTCCCCGGATCTTCTCCAGTGCGGAGCGATAATTGTTCAAGATCCTTTCGGGAACAGGGGCCACCACGACCGGAATCCCGTCGGCCCCAAATTTGGGCCGAAAAAGGGGAACCGGCCCGGCGGTTCCGCCGGCGGCGTTTGACTCATCGGCCTCAGAGAAGCACAGGCCATTCAGTCCTCTAAGATAAGATGTGGAGACCTCGTCGCGAGCATCCACCCACAAATAATCCATTAAGAACATCTGGTTGGCTTCCAACGCTGCGTCGCCCAGTTCCCACAGGCCGCCCCTCTTCTCCCACAAGCAGTGATAGCGGCCGTCCTCACGCTGTCCGGTTACGCACAGGTAACCGGGCTCCCGGTCGGGCCAACCCATCCCACCCCAGATCCTGACGAACCTTTCCAGTCCGGCCTTCCCGGAAACAGCTATGATGCCGTCGTCTAGCTGATCAGCCTTCATCGTTGTTCCGCCGTAACCATTCAGTCTTGTGGGGCAGGCTTTCCAGCCTGCCTGTCCAAAACACGCTCCAGTGGCAGGCTGGAAAGCCTGCCCCACGGCTGCATCCGGGATTCCCCGGCCCCAACTGAATGGTTACGTTCCTCCGCCATTGCACCTGCGCTCAAAAATCCCCTCCTTCCGGCAAACGTGCCTTGATGAAGCGATTCTCCCATGTGTAGGACCGCATCTCGTTCGCAATAGCCAAAGCCATTATGTCGTCGTCGTGGGCCATCTTGGAATCAGGAGACTTGTAGTTCTGGCGGAAGGCCTTCTTCTCCGCATCCCAGACAAAGCCCTGCATTTCCAGGAGCGTGGTCTTGCTGAAGATGGTCAAGGCACGGTTCTCCAATGCCTCGGCCAGCCGTGACAGCATGGCCTCCTTGGTGGCCCGGTTGGTTATCCATCCGAGACGCCTGGTTTCCTCGGGGATCTTCCGGTCGGTGTATGTGTGGTAGTAAAGGTTTGGGTAACCGGTTATCTGCGGGAAGTCGGCAAGGCCTCTCTCGCAGACGGCTAGAGTTGCTAGCCCGGGCCCGTTGCGCTCGATGCCCAGCAACCCGTAACCGTAGAACGCCCCCAGAAGATAAGCATCCACTCCCGCGGCCTCGGCTCTGACCCGGTTGGAGCGATAACGAGCCACCACCTGCCCCGTGTCGTTGCAGATGACCTGTATGACGGTATAATCCGCACCGACGCCTTCGCCCACGTCCATGCCAAGGCTGTAGCTCAAGGAAGGTTCGGAGAGTTCCCAGATGTCCAGCGGTCCGGAAGGATTTTCTACGAACACGGCCTGAGCCCCGTTGTCACCGCCGAATTCGAGGTGTCCCTTGAGCCTCGCAGGCGTTGCCACATGTTCCAGGTATTCAGTCAGGATATCCTGACTAAACCACGGCATCCCGGTAAACAGAAATGCCAGGTGTGCAGCCACCGGATATTCCTGGTGAAATCGCTCCCAAGACCCGTGACACTGATTCCTTCTTGTGAAGGCCGCCCATTTCATCTGACCCGGAGACAGAGCGTGAGTCTCAGCGTACCTTCGCTCTTCATCCGTCAATGGAAGCCGCTCCCTGGCAGCCACAGGAAGGCTGTATTCCGGGAACTCCTTCCAGGACAGGAAAAGCGGCTCCATGTCGGATTCACCGCGTTCCGCAGCGATCCAAGCCCTGTGAAACAGGTTGTTCACCCCGTTGGCCGTGGACTCCCAGAAAACGAGTGTGTCCCAATGTTGCGGTACCGATTGATTTATTGCCAGGACCGGCTCTTCAGGCCTTTCCCAGAAAGCGACCTCGCTGGCATGGACATAGTGGAAAGTGCCGCCTCTCCCGAGGTTCCGGTTGGCCGCGGTGTCAATCTCGATGCGGGAACAATGTGGCGGGGCATACTCGATCCGTCGGGCGTTGTCCCTGGCGAGAGGCACTGCATGAGTCGGGGACAGATACCGGTGAAAACGCTTGGTCATGGAAAAGATCGTACGTGCGCTTTCGATCGAATGGGCCACCACAAGGGCGCTCCGGTTCGCGTAGCGGGTTATGAGTGCAAACACGAAGGCTTCGATCAGCGTAGAAATGCCAAGTTGGCGGGCTTTGCAGCAAATAAACCTTGCAGGAATACGCTTCTCCCGGAATTCGAGGAGCCGGTGGAAGACGATCTCCTGGGAACGGTTCATGACCAGAGAAACCAATTCCCCGCGCTTGTTGACTATCCTGAGGCTCTCGATGAACTCCTGTATGCGGAACTTCGGGGGTGACACCAACCTGGCGATCTGGTCCAACCTGTGGGCGAGGCGCTCAAGTCTCACCCGAGTCCGCCGGAGGTGAGTGTCCTCGGGGCCGGGATTCTCGGGAGATGCTTGTTCAGACATCCTGCACATCCTCTGAGGTCTCCGGCGCAATCAAGGCGCCGCCTGCCAATTCCTCCACGCGGACCTCAAGCTCCCGTAGGCGGCCTGCGAGCTCGACCGCTTCCTGGGTCTTGAGCCTGGTCTCCATCAAGGCCCTTGCGGTATTGAGAAGCTTGTCCAGCATCTTCGTCCGCTCGATGGTTTCCTTGGAAGCCGACGGCATCTCCTGGATGAGCAGGCTGATGAGATCGAGGGCCGAAGCAGGGGTCAGGCCGTCGCTCGTGATCTCCTGCAACCTCTCCTGCAGCTGGAGACAAGAGACGGAGTCGTCGCAGCCGCGGTCGGGATTGTGGACCTCCGGCTGGGTTTTCTCTTGCTTCGCGGCTATGGATACTGGCTTTCTTGAGGGCATGGGTGATTGCTGTTCCCGTGTAGGCGAGGCCGCCAAGTACGTCGTTTCGTAAATGCGATTGCTTCGCTCCGCTCGCAACGACAGGTCGCGGCATGTCATTGGGGGGGCACGGTAGGGGCGGACCTATGTGTCCGCCCAGGCTACCCAAATACCACCCAGAGAGGGCGGACACGCAGGCCCGCCCCTACACCGCGTGGAATCGTGATCATTCTAACCTGCTGTTTGTGCGCGACCGCATTTGCGAAAACGGTTGCTAAGCTCCTCGCCAATGTGTTCGCGATCTTCGGGATGAAAGGGCCCGTTTCTCTTGAAGAAGGGGCCCTACAGATCTCTTGCGCTATTGACCTCTTCGATGCTCAATCACGCGACGTCGTGCCATTCGCCCCAGTAATAGGGTTCCATTTCCTGGTATCTCTCGGACCACTGGTGCCACATGCCTTGAGAGCACCATTCGGATTCGGGATCGTTGACGCTGACCGGTGCGGGGTTGGAGCGGCAATTTGCGCCGTCGAACTTGATGCATCTCTTGCAGATCATGTCTGAACGCTTCATGAGGGGATCCTCCTTCGGAATTGTTTTCGTTACGGACCCAAGGTCGGGAAGCCGTTTATTGACCTCACCCCGCCCTCTCCAAGGATGGAGAGGGTGACATGCGGAAATGGCTTCCCGACACCCTGGATATAGTTCGTGGGTCTCTCAAAGGAATAATTCCGTCTTCCTTCATGCTGAGGCTGCGTTGACTTGATCTTCGCAGGCTTCGGCATCGTCGGAGCGTTGTTCGTGCCAGTCGTAAGGGATATCCAGCCGGAGTCTCAGCTTGCGCATCGGCGCGAGCAGGCCGAATTCCATGGAGTCGAGAAGTTCTTTTGCTTCCGAATCCTCGAGCGCGTCCACGTGGGTGCGGACGAGCGAGAGCTGCTCATGGAGCTTGTTGAAGGCGTTGGACATGAGCTTTCTGTGGTTGGTGGCGTGCATTGGTTCCTCCTTTGTGATGAAACGAGTGCGTGGTTTGATTCCACCGAGGCCGGTGCCTTGCGGGCGACAGCGGGCTGCGGTTCATAACCGGTGGAGTTAACCGAGAGATGAACCGGTGTCCCTTGCCAAGTAACTCGGGTGGACTTGGTTCACATGTGAGAGACCTCGCATGGACCGGCATCTTGCCGGTCCTACTGATTCTTTCGCAAGTCGTTACGGTTGGTGACCACGACTGCTTTGGGATGAGAAAACATATGTTCTCGTTTGATAGGATGGAACCATAATTAACCAAACTAGTCAATAGAAAAATCGAAAATCACCTGATCACGCCGGAACCGACAATTATAATAGGTTGTTATCGCTCCGAATCGCCAATTGGGTGGCGCATACTCGCCGCGTCGGAATGATGACTACGCCACCGCCTGGATGGAGCATCCCAGCAAGTCGAGGCACGACGTACTGTAGAGGGGTTTATCCCAGCCGTTTGTCCAGGCATGGTAGGGGCGGACCTGTGTGTCCGCCCTGTCTTTCTGGTCTTGCGGAGCATGGGCGGACACGCAGGTCCGCCCCTACAGCGCTACAGCGCTCCTCGCAACGGCACTGAGAATGCTTCGGTGCATAAACGCGGCCTGGCCTCTGATCCTGCAAGACAGCGGCGACCAGCGGGAGCCGCTCATTTGTTGGGAGTCTTTTGAAAGGGGGTCCGGGGGAAGACCTTTCTGCAGAAAAGTTTTCCCCCGGAATCGTTCTCCTCCTCCTCCTCGCCCTCTTCCTACCGCCCGCGCTTCACGCTGTAGCTTCGGTTCCAGGGTTGCAGGTAGCCGAGGGACACTCCCAGGCGATCGAGCCACAGTTCTTCTTCTGTGCTCCAATCCGCGGCGGACCGGCCTGACATTTCCGCCATGCGGGCTTTCTTGATGAGCTTCTGCCACATCTGTTCCGTGTCTTCCTTGCTTCGGAGGTCTTTGGTCAGCCCGCGCCTTTCCATGAGATTGCGCCAGGAATCCATGTCCATGTCGCTGCGGGTCTTTTCGAGCTGGAGCTTGCGCAGGGCTTCTTCGTAATCCTCGGCTGCGCGGCCTTTCCGGCCGAAGGATACCGCTGTTGTCGGGCCCGAGCCGTCCGAATCGGTACCGCTCGCCCCCGATTCCCTGTTCCAGTCAACGTCGCCTCTCCAGTCCGAATGAACCGTATCCCCGAAGCGATTCTGCCAATCGCCCTTGCTCTGGAGGAAGCGCTGTTGAACTCCCATCATGTTTCCCATGTTGCGCAAGTTGTCGCTATATTGGGAGTATTCGGTGTCTTTGGCGTATTTGTCATAGTCCAATGCTTCCTTGAATCGGTCCGAATAGCCTCGGGCGAGTGTGTCCAAGGCCCGGTGATGCAAAGAAGAATCCAGGGAGGGGCCCCCGACCGTGGTCATGCCTCCGCGTTTGATTCCCGCTCCCGCGGCCTGACGCACATAGTCGTCGAGGGTGTTCCTTTGGCCAGAGAGAACATTGGACATGTAGTCCTCAATCTCTCTGTCGCCCACGCGTGCCACTCGTGACGTGGGAGACCGGGAGGAATTGAAATCCCTTGTCATCCGGTCCACCAGGCCGCCGACCTTACCGGTGGCGTCCGTGAAGGGATTGTCGCCGTAGTAGCGGTCATAGTCGAATCTGCCGTAATACTTACCCTTGGGAATCATGATTCGCTCCTTTGCAAGAGGGAGGCATTTTTTTTCGGAATTATCCGTTTCACATACCCAAGACCTCGGAGCCACTCTCACATCCTCACCCCGGCCCTCTCCAAGGATGGAGAGGGAGATTTGAGGAAAGTGGCTTCGAGAATCAGGGCTGAACCCATCAGGGTATCTCGAACAGATAACTCCTTTCGGAATTGTTTTCTTTACGGACCCAAGGTCGGGAAGCCGTTTATTGACCTCACCCCGCCCTCTCCAAGGATGGAGAGGGAGATCTGAGGAAGGTGGCTTCCCGACAGCCTGGATATAGCTCGTGGGTCTTTCAAAGGAATAATTCCGATTCCTTTTTCTTACCTCTTTAACCACGGCCCCATTCTCGGATGATGGAGGCCCCGACCTGTAGTCCGTAGACGTCGGTAACATCGGTGAACGAGAACCTGAATTTGAAGAATCGTCCCCTGACGTTGGCCGGTATCTGCTCTCTGGAAAAGTGCTCGCCGTTGGAGCCGTGGAGGTTCGCGAAAGCCATTGTGGCCGCGCGGGTTTGACTGCCGTCGGTGAAGACCTCGAGCGCGACGGCATTGCCGGCCGTCTTTCCGTAGATGGCGAACAGCCGCAGAAGTTTGCAGCATTCCGGGGACCCGAAGTGCAGCCATCCCGTCTCTGCCCATCCTGAAATTGCTGTACCGTTGTCGGTGGTATGATCTGCGGAGAAGAGCCTGAGCACACGGCCCCGGTAGTCCCCTCCGTACAGGCCGACAGCCCCGAGTCTGCCGGCGGCAGTGGCGTTAAGGTGATAGGCGGTGGTGATGGAGGCCAGGCTGATGGTGAAGGGAGGCAGCCACGTCCCGAAGGTAAGGTCGTATATGATGAGACGGTTGTTTGTTGTCTGGGCGCCGGCGGCCGCGGTGATCATGGGAACGGCCCAGATGATCCAGTTGTTGGCAGGCCAGTACGTACCGCAGGCAAGATGGAGATGGTCCAGATCCAGACGAGGGAGTTCCTCGGAGTTCCACCATCTGACCCCTTCGGAAAGGATCTTGCCGCGGGAGCTGTTCCAAAGCGAGTCAACGTGCAGCCCCGTGGCAACAAAGGCGCCATAGGTGTTGAGAAAGAACAGCCCGTACCGGTCGCCGTCTCCCATATTCATGGGCGCCTTGACGGTACATTCGGAATTCACGGGCACATGCCTGGCGGCCTCGATGCTCTGGAAGCCGAAGTCCGCGGGTGTGTCGCCTGCGAGCTGATGCCAGGACTCGGTCTTGCCTATGAACAGGCCGTTCCATGCTGCCACGGCACAGTGAATGCCGTCCATGCCGCCGACGCGGTAAGAGCCGCTGTCCAGTCCCACGAACCCGTATTCTTCGAGGGATCTGGATATGTCCACCTGGTCCGGGGCATCGGGTCTGGACAGAAGCGCCACCCTGTCCTTGACGGAAACAGCGAAACGGTGCTTCTTGAGCGGTTCGGGTACACCATAAACCCTGGCCTCGGATATGGCCGTGGAATCGCTGAGGCCGGCAGACACGGAAAAGCGTATCCAGTATCCTCTGGGAAAGCGAGCCTCCAGCGGGATGTGAGTCCGCCAGCCCTCGGGAATCTGCCAGGAGATCTTACCCTTCCTGGCGAAAGTCGCACCATCGGCTGCGGTTCCGTCGCGAATATCGAGGGCTGCCCACGATTCGCCGTTCCAGTACTGTGCCGAGAGGACAGCCGCAATCGAGTTGTTACTTTCATGCAGTGTGATCTCAAGTTCATTGAACCGGGTCAGATAGCCCACGTAAAGGAAATCCTCGGGCTTCATGGGGACATCGGCCTTGGAGAGCGACGACAGCGAGTTGTCGCTGACCTCTACGCTATAGTCCCTGATCATGTTATCGCCGGTGTCGTGGAAAACGAACCCGAGGGGTATGTCCGGGCGGCCGTCGCCGATGTTGGCCAAGGGTTGACAGGGGGCCTTGTAGAGAATCCTGCTGACGCTTGTTCCTGCCGCGGTTCCCCGCATCTTGAACCTGAACCAGTAGCCCGGCACTTCGGACAGGACATGGTAATCCGCTTCAAAGGGTCTTTCCCCGAGGTAGGTGATCGCTCCCGATTGACCCAGGGGCACGCCACCGCTCTCGGTTCCATCCGACCAGCCCTCGCCGTCCGTCCACTCCCCGTTCCGACGGCCTTCTACAATTGAAACACTTGAGCCCTTGTATTTCACCACATAAGAGGTAAGGCCGGGATAATCGGGGTCTTCGGCCTGGAGCCCGCAGGCGAAATCGAGCCTTGTATCCAGCAAGACGTTGATCCCTCCGGACAGCCATTGGGGTGATGTCATTGCCCCAAGCTCGGCGCCGGTCATGCGGTTTTCAGTGACGGAGAATGCTTGATGCAGCGCTTTCAAGCCGTTATTGGATGATGCGTTTTGCCAGGAGCCCGCTGCATCTTTGTATTGCCACATCCCGCCGTTGTTCCGCACGATGGAGCGCCATGAGTCATTAAGGAAAACCTTCCAGGTATTCCTTCCATCTGAACTTACAGCGTGGCAGATCAAGCTGCCGCCGGGCTTACTTTCCGTAACGTCTACTCCCACGATGGCGTCAATGTGCGATATGTCCACTAGCGCGGCATCGGAGGTGTGCGCAACGTAGATGTCGGACGGAAGGGTCTGTTGGTGCTTGACCTCTATCTTGAAGACGCCGATGGTTTGATTGGTAACCTGAATGAACCCCGTAACCGTTTGGGCATCGTAAATTGGGACCATGCGCGATTGCGCCGCGTAGCCCTTGTAGTAGAAGGTGGCCCCTGTGAGAGGTTTGTAACTCAGACGGCCGCTCCGAAGGTGCGCTCCGCCTGTGTGGTCCGGCGCCTGCCACCCGCAATCCAGGCTGATGATGTAATTCTTCTCCGCGTCAACCCGGTATTCCAACGGATCGCTGGTGATTTCGGTCCCGCAGGCGATGTCGGCATTGTCCAGCCCCGAAAAGGTGAATGGCTTGGGGGTGGTTTTGCCGTTGGCGCCGGAATCCTGCTCCACGATGGAACAATGATTGATTCGGGCCCCCACTGAGTTCGTGTGGCCTGCGTGGAGAGTAATCCTGATCAGATCTCCATCGGAGGAAATCTCAGAAGCCGGTATTACCGCCCTGAAGCTGAACCCGCCGCACGAGAAGCTCTTCGATTCATCCTCCGTAACAGCGAAAGCTTCCGTCCAGTCAGCCTCGACGGGCCGATTGACCCGGAGTCCACGGTCCTCGATTACGAGCCCGTGGATGGCCGCGACCGTTCCCGTAGGATGTTCAGAGGTGAGAGTGACTTCACCGTCCTGTTCGCCGTCGCCGGTGACGACTACTATATCCGAGGTTCCGGAGGCAGAGACCAGTCGCAAGCCTGCCACTATTTCCGGGCAGTCTTTTCCCGGCCCCAAGGTCAATCTTTGCCGGGCTTCATGTGGGGCTGAGAAGACCTCGACTGAGTATTCGGATTCAATTACGAAATTGTCGTCGTTACCGAGCGTCTGGGCCGGTAATGTATACGTCCCGTCGTAATGCCCTGTATTCCGAATCTCGATCACATCGCCGGCGAACAGCCCATGTCCTGAGCAGGGGATCTTGACCTTGTTCGGAGAGCCCCCAAGGTCTGTAGCAGAGCCGGTCAATGCCTTGGAAACACCTTCGAAGTGCCCGGAGGATCCGTTGTCCTGGACCCATATGTCAATCTCCGCCTTGAGGTTCTGCTGTGCCACATTGTCGGGATCACCCAATTCCACCTTGGAGGTATAGACGGTTGCTTCGGCCCCGGTGTTGGCTTGGTCCACCTCAATGTGAAATCCTTCCACTTTGGGCATGTCCGTGCAAATGGCCAAGAAGCCCCACGACTGAATGCCTCCGATGTCCGCCACCGTTTCTTTGTCCTTGTCGCAGACCTGTGCGCTGACATCGTAAAAATTCTCGCCGTCCTGGGAAACGAGCACGGCCTTGGGGTACATCCAGTCCGATGCGTCGGAGCTGAGGCATCCTCCCCAGACGAGCGGAGGATTGTTAAGCCCTTCCGTAATTACCGCCCGATCGTTGAGGACCGCTATGGACGCCGGTCCGGCGCCTTCACCCAGGTCGTAGATCTCCGTAAATTCAAGACACTCCGCCGGGAGGTTCGTGGCTGATGCATAGAGCTTGCTGAAGGCCGGGCCGGGTTCATCGAGGTTGACCTCGGGGCCTTCTATTGATGTCCACGAGTCGGACGCGATATCGTATACGTCCAGGCGGTTGGTCATCTCTATGTGCTCAATGTGGTAGTACCAATAGCCACCGAAGTAGTATATCTTTCCATCGTAAAGAGTGGCCGTGAAGCGGGTCCTACCGATGCCGCCGGGTGTGCCGGGGATCCCGATGCCGTCCTTCAATATTGAAAGCCGGTTCCCGAAAGTGTTTCCCTCTTGCTGAACGAGCCCGCTCCACCGGTAGACGCCATTGTCGTAAACCACGCTTTCGCGGGAGCGCTGCCCATCCGGAATGTCGTTGCTCAGTTCGAAGCTCCAGGAGCCGGCGATGGTGTCGTAGACGGCCTTGCCCACTCCGCCTTCCGGACCTTCAGCCTGCATCGGTGCAAAGACGATGCTGTCGCCCGCCACCATTGCCGTTGTCAGGTCAAGTCTTCCTTCGTACGGAGTGGCCTGGCTCCACGAGTCTTCCGCGATGTCGTAAATGTCTACCGAACCGTCGGATGTGCCGCCGCCCCAGTAATAGATCTTTCCGTTGTGAGCGACAGCGCCGGGGTTAATCCTGGATTGGCCTCCGGGCTGCGCTGCAATCCATTCATCTGCGGTGAGGTCGTAAACATCCAGCGCGGTTGAGTCGGAGCCGCCGCCCCAAATGAAGAGCTTTTCGTCTACTAAGATTGCCGTTGCATTGCACCGGGACGTCCCTCCCGGTGCGCCCTCCCGCCAGGAGTTGGAAGCGATCTCGTAGATGTCCAGCTTGTTGCTCGTTCCAGGGTACTCTCCACGTCTGAAGCCGCCCCACACGTAGAGCTTCCCGTCATGGATGACGGCAGTGTGCTCTGCCCTGGGATAGCCGGCCCGGGAGACCACCACGGTTCCCTGGCTCACCTGTGCTATGAGGTAGCTGCTTTCGTTGGTGGGAAACCGGACCTGCCGGAGGACTCTAATCTCGGACCAGGGGCCGAAATCGTTGTAGACCGCGGAAAAGCCGCCTCTAGTCCTGAGACCGTTGCGGGCGAGGTCAACATTCTCGCCGCCCGTGAGGCAGTTCTCGGGAAAGTGAAGGGGATTGCGGCGATGATCGCAGATTCCGCCGGTCCAATCGGAGAGATTAATCACCCTGTAAGTTTCGCCGGTGCCGGGATCCATAAGAATGCCTCTTAGTTGGTGGGGGGAGGGGGGATTTCAGAATTCGCCCGTTGGTAAGTGAATGGATACGAACGCGAATCAGAATCACCTGGAAGGCCGCAGCTCCAGGCCGGGGGGATCGGCTTCACCCAAGAGTCTTTGCCTCTCCATCTCGTAGAGTTGGGAATACTCGGCGAATTTTCCATCCGCACCGGGAGCGTGGCGGTCCCTGAGAAAAGCCTGCTTGAGCGCGAAGTAAACGAAAAGCATATCGTGGGCCAGGGGTAGGGCCGGATTAGGGTTCACCGGCGAGCAGGTGAGATCATCCGGCAGGAACGAATGATACACGCAAAAACCGTTGTCAGCGTCTGCTGCGGGTGCGGGCCAGACGTGGAGGACGCTGTTCTGAACGACGTAATACCTTGGCGTTCCCAGGCCGCTGGAACCGATCTTCAATTCCTGGTAATCCCTGAAACTGCCCAGCGGGGTCATGGGCGTTTTGCAGCCGCTGAAATGCACCTGATGCAAGTCCTGGAACCTTGGTATCGCGGCAAGAAGATCCGTCTCGCTGACTCCCGAGGCCGCGGGAATCCAGGTTTCCCTCCGCCAGTAGTTCTCTTTGGCAAGGTCCTCCTGGCAGCGATTGATGGCCCTGAGGATGAGCTCGTCTTCCAGGAAGCCGCCCGTGCTGTCGTTGAAGAGGTCCCTTACCGTGTCCACAATGTTGCCCACCCTGCCGGAACACTCCGAGACCCGTGCAATATCCAGCGCCACGGACACGGAAATGCTGAAGACCTTGACTGGATTGGGATCTTCACCCGACGCGACTGAGACTCGTTTCAAAGTTACTACCAGCACGTCGCCCGGTTGAATGGTTCCATTGCCGACCTTGCCGTGTGCGGACGCTCCAGTAACCGCGAAAGTCCTGACCGTAAGCTGATCGGGAGTCGAGACCGAGGTGAGCTGCCGGCCGAAGATCTCCACCAAAGACTGCTGATCCGTGACGTTCAGCCCGGGTCTGAGAAGCAAGGTCTTCACCTGCCACTTGTGCCGGCCGGAAATGGAAGGGGTAGACTCATGCAACCTGACAAAGAAGTCCTGCCCGGAAAGGTATCCGTCGGGGACTTCCAACGAGAAGCGAGCCTCATCGCCGACCCGCCATTCCGTGTACGCTGCCTGTGAAACAGCATCGTAGCCGTTGGACGGGACGGCCCCGGACGATGGAACCAAAGCTTCAATACGTATTACGGACATTCTTAACCTCGTTGCGCTCTTGGCAACCAAGCGGCGACCAGCGGGAGCCGCCTATTTATTGGGAATGTCTAGGAAAATACTCCCGGGGGACAACTTTTCTGCAGAAAAGTTTTCCCCCGGACCCTCTTTCCAAAGACTCCCAACATATCGGCGGCTTCCGTTGGTCGCCGCCAAGAATCTAGAGTTTTTGGGGAGGGGCCCAGGGCAATGCCGGTGACTTATAGCCGTTGCCAAAAGTAGTGTCCGATAATTCGTATGCTCTGGTGGGGCGGGCATCTTGCCCGCCATTCACAAAGAAGCAGAACGGCTAAAGCAAGTATTCGCTCAAACTGGAGGGTTGCTATTTAGAAATGTGCCCTTGGGGAGGGCAGAACGGCAGGCTGGAAGCCTGCCCTACCAAAGCCCCCTTCGACAAGGGCCTCTCCTTAACACCAAATCGGTCAAAACTTTTGGCAACGGCTATAGTTGACCTACTGCGTGGAATAGGACTTCCACACTTGCCAAAGGTATCGGGCAAGCCCTAATATACAAGTCGAGGAGAGCCTTGGCCCGGACGGAATAACCGGATGGAATGCGTGAACGAGACTCTCGAGGAGAAAAATTGGAAATCGGGCATCGAACAGTTCCCG
>Ga0172371_10005040_pt1 | contig 19711 bp, 16 predicted proteins | sample Lak12m_FD_114543 | JGI IMG/M metagenome (GOLD analysis project Ga0172371, IMG submission 114543) | Freshwater microbial communities from Kabuno Bay, South-Kivu, Congo - kab_022012_12m | ecosystem: Environmental > Aquatic > Freshwater > Lake | place: Democratic Republic of the Congo: South-Kivu... | reverse complement strand
GAGCTCTGGGCCCTCGGCTATCGCCATCAACTGGCGACCAAGTTGATCTGCTGTTTCGGCGCCGCCTTTGAATTTGACCTCGGACTGGCGAGGAGGGCGCCGCGTCTGCTGCAGGCGATCGGTCTGGAGTGGCTGTGGCGGCTCATGGGCCACCCCCGACGATTGGGCCGCCGTTACCTGATTGACGACCCCTACTTCGCGCTCCTCCTGCTTCGCGAACTGCGGCAGCGACGATGATCCCCTCTCCCCCCCCCACCAAGGTGCTGCACATCATCAACGGCGAGTACTACGCCGGTGCCGAACGGGTACAAGACCTCCTGGCCGCCAACCTCCCCGCCCTGGGCTACGAGGTGAGTTTTGTCTGTCTCAAGCCGGTCAGCTTCCCAGCGGCCCGGCGCTACCAGGCGGCCCCCCTCTACCGCCTGCCCATGGGATCGGCCTTTGACCTACGGCCGATCCCGGCCCTGATCCGCCTCATCCGCCAAGGCGGCTATCGCCTGCTCCACACCCACTACACCCGAGGCAACCTCTTAGGCGGCATTGCCTCGGCCATCACCGCCGTCCCCATGGTTCAGCACATCCACGGGGTGATCGGTTTCGATTCGCCGACCAGGATCAAGCGGGTACTTAACCGGCTGGTGGAACGGCTGGGGATGCTTCAGGCCCGGGAGGTGATCGTGGTCTCCGAGCACCTCCGGGCCACCATCGCTGCCCCTGCCGCCCTGGCCAAGAAGCTCCGGGTCATCCATAACGGGGTGCCCCCTCATCCTGGCCTTGCCCCCCGCACCCTGAGGCAGGCCTGTCCGGTAATCGGCACCGTCGCCCATTGGCGGCCAGGCAAGGGCCTGGAAGACCTCCTCCGCGCCTTACACGATCTTGCCCGGTCGGGGATGGACTTCGCCCTCCACCTGGTGGGCGGCTTTCTCTCCCCGGGCTATGAGGAGGGGATACGGCAACAGGCCGCCGACCTCGGGCTCCTCGACCGTATCGACTGGCTCGGGCCGACCACCGCCGTCACTGACTGCCTGCGAGATATGGACCTCTTTGTCCTGCCCAGCCTGAGCGAGGGGCTGCCGATGGTGATCTTGGAGGCCATGGCGGCCGGGGTGCCGGTGGTAGCCACCGACGTCGGGGGGGTGGGCGAGGCGATCCGCCACCAGGTGGATGGGCTCCTGATCCCACCCCAGGGGCCGGAGGCCATGGCCGACGCCATCCGCACCCTGCTCAACGAGCCAGGGCGATGGGCGTCCTACCGCGCGAGCGCCCATTGCCGTCAAGCAGACCTCTTCTCTGATCGACACATGGCGACGGCCGTGGCCGAGGTCTACACCCGCCTTCTCGCGCCAACCGGCTCGGAGGGGCAGGCAGGATGAAGGCCCAGACCCGCGCCCTCCTGCGCCAATCGCCACAGCCGGTGGCCATCGTCCTCGGCCTTGATAGCGTCACCAGTCTGGGGGTCATCCGTAGCCTGGGCCACCGGGCCATCCCGGTGGTAGGGGTCGGGCGTCCGGGACAGACCCTGGGGGGCAGCTCACGGTACTGCACGCTCTGCGAGGCGGCCGAGACCGAGGCCGAGGTCATGGGGGTGCTGCTGGCGCTCAGTCAGGAGGCCTGCGCCCCGCCGGTGGTCTTTGCCGAGAGCGACGAGCACCTTCTCCTCCTCGATCGCCACCGGGACGCGCTCAGTGGCCTGCGCTGGCTCCCCACCCTCGACCGGCCCCTTCCAGAGCTGATCAACAAACGAACCATGCTCGCCCTGGCCCGGGAGGCGGGGCTTCCCCTACCGGTCACCCTCTTCTCGGACGAACTCCCCCGCGAGGCCATCGCCCAGGGGGCGGCCTACCCCTGCTTTGTTAAGCCCCTCTACACCCAGGGCCACTACCGGAGCAAGGGGGAGGTCGCCACCGGCCCCCAGGAGCTCCTCCGCATCGTCCAGGACCCCCGATTCACGGGCGGCTACCTGGCCCAGGAGATCATCCCTGGCCCGGTCTCGAACCTCTTCTTCTTCCTGACCTACTGCGATGCCGCCTGCCGTCCCTTGGCCACCATCACCGGCCACAAGCTGCGACAGCTCCCCCCCGAGTTCGGGATCGGCACCCTGGCGCAAAGCGAGCGCCATCCGGAGGTCACCCGCCTTTCCCAGGCCTTCCTCAAGGGGATTGGCTTCCACGGACTGGCGGATCTGGAGTTCAAGTTCGACCCCCGAGACCAGCGCTACAAGTTCATCGAGATCAACCCCCGGCCCTGCGGCCTGATCGAACTGGCCAGCGCCGCCGGTCTCGATATGCCCTATCTCGCCTACCTCGAACTGACCAACGGCACCCTGCCCGCCCCCCTGCCGCAGGCCCCAGACGGACTGGTCTGGATGTCGCTACTCGACGACCTGACCACCTGCCTCAAGTACGGCCAGGGCCACAGGGTGACCCTGCTCGGCGACTGGCTCTCCCGGCTGCGCCGCCACGACTGTGACGCCCTGTTCGCGGTCGAGGACCTCAGGCCCTTCCTGTTCCGGGTCTGGTCGCTGATTGTCAGACAGGTGACGGGCCATGCCGGTTAAAAAGCGGCTCAAGAACCTGCTGGCCCGTGTCTTTGTGGCGGGTGGGGGATGCGAACGTCTGCGACGGCGGCAGGCCGGGCGGCTGGTGGTCATTTACTACCACCGCCTGGTGCCCGAGGGGGGGATGATCGACGCGAACCTACCGGGGATGTACGTTAGTGAGGGGGCCTTTGCCGAGCAGCTCCGGCTTTTGCAGGAGAGGTACCACCCCATGTCGGAGGAGGCGCTGCTCGCCGCCTGCCGTGGGGATACCCCGTGGCCGAGGTACCCAGTGGTGGTCACCTTTGACGACGGCTATCAAGACAACCTCACCCTGGCCGCCCCGATCCTTAAGCGATACCAGGTGCCGTGGCTGCTCTTTGCCACCACCGGCTTTATCGACAACGAGGTGACGCCCTGGTTCGACACCCTCTTCCTGCTCTGCCGGGGGCGGGACGAGTTGCGGTTCCAGGGGGAGGTGATCGCCTGCGAGGGGCTGACGACCGGCAGGGGCTGCGCCGCCCACCGCCGCCTCTTCCGGCAACTGGCCGCCCTGCCGGGACCGGCGAGGGAACGGTGGCTCATGGCGGTACTGGCGGAAAACGGGGTCGACCGCCAGGCCCTCAGCGCCGGCCTCTTCGGCACCTGGGACGGGCTGGCGGCCCTCGGCCCCAGTGTCGGCATTGGCGGCCACACCCGAAGCCACCCCTTTCTTTCCCACCTTACCCCGGAACAGGCTACGGCCGAGATCGTCCCGGCCCGTGACCGCCTGTCCTCACGCCTGGGGCGGAGAATCGAGACCTTTGCCTACCCCACCGGCAGGCGCGAGGACTTCAACGCCGAGACTATCGCCATCCTAGAGCGTCACCACTTTACCTGCGCCTTCACCACCTGCTACGGGATCAACGACCTCTCCCCAGGCCCGGATCGCTACCGCCTGCATCGAATCGGCATCGACTACTTCGACACCATCCAGACCTTCCACATGAAGATCACCGGCGGCTGGCGCTGGTTCGCCGCCAACCGTCCCTGAGGTTATCCGGCATCCCTCCTAGAGCAAGGGCGGGAAATGGTTCGGCCATAGGTGTTTACGAATGACCCGCCAGGCCCGAATCCCCCCGAGGCCCGCCCGCAACCAATCCCCTGAGCCCAAAAAGGCGATCAGCGAGGCGGGGGTGTACTCGGCCTTGGCCATCGACATGTAGAGACAGTAGCAGATGCCGTTTAATTGCCCGATCTCCCCCGCCCGCTGCGCCCTGGGGCGGGCGGTAAGCTGCCGGTAGAGCCCCTGAACGCGTCTGAGGTCGGCGGCGGTGATGGTGTTCGGGAGTTCCACCGCCAGGCCGGTGCTGCGAGCGAAATCGGCGATGATCTCCCGTCGTAGGCCCCGGGCAACCGTGGCCTGTACCTCAGCGTAACGCTGCGAGACCGAACCCTCCGACACCCGGGCCCGAAGCAACACCCTCTGGACGTTGGACAGGCGACCAACCTGGGAGAGCTCGAACCAGAGGCGGTAGTCCTCGCAGTGGGGGTAGCGGGGATCATAGCGCAGGCCGTGGTTCACGAGGGTGGCTCGGCGGACGAAGGAGGCCGGGTGGGAGAGGGGCGGCTCGACCACCATGCGGGCCAGGAGGGCTTCATGTCCTGCCTCCCGCAGGTGGTAGCGGGGGAGACGGTGGCGGGCGAAGTCCACGGTCCAGGAACTACAGGCCACCACGGTTGGCCTTGCCTCCATCAGCCGATACTGGCAGGCAAGGCGATCGGGCAGGGAGAGGTCATCGGCATCCATCCGGGCCAGGTACCGACCTCGCGCCAACTCGATCCCCCGGTTCAAGGTGAGGATGAGTCCCAGGTTCTCGGGGTTGCGAAGCAGGGTGATGCGGCGATCAGCAAAGCTGGAGACGACTTGGACGGTCGCGTCGGTGGAGCCGTCATCGATGATCAGGAGCTCAAAGTCGGAGAAGGTCTGAGCCAAGATACTGGCCACCGCCGGGCCAATGGTGGCGGCGGCGTTATAGGCCGGCATCAGGACGGTGATGGCCGGTGACGGAGGAGGCATAGGGCTATCCTTCACCGGCCTCCCGCTCCAAGACCTGAAGCAGGTCGCGAGAGCGGATAGGGTCGAACTTGCGGGCGAAGAGGGAGGGAGAGCGCTGGAGGGCCGGGAGATCGTCCAGGGTCAAGACCTTGGGCAGCACCTTCCCGGCGGCGTTCCAATCGATGTAGTGGCAGCCGTGGTCGTTTGCGGCGAAGAAGTCGGCAAGCGAACTCGCCTGCTCGAAGTCGTGCGAGATCCGTTCGGCAAAGGGGGATTGCTTGATCAGGGAGTGGAAAAAGGTCTCGTCGGGGATGCGGGTGTAGCGATGGTAGGCAAGATACCCCGGGTTGCGGGAGACGAAATCCAGCAGAAACCCGACGCAGGCCGCCGTCAGGCACCACCAGTTGGCACCATGGTAGATGGGGATCGGCGGCGGCGTCAGGCGAGGGATCCGGCCAGAGAGCAGCCACAGGTTGAGCCGGCGAGGGATCGGCAAGTCCAGAAAGTAGTAGCGCCGGATCGCCAGGCCATGGTTCTTGCCCACCGGGTCGCTAAGCCGCCGGTCGACCCGCAGGAACTCCTGCCCCCCGGCCAACCGCTCCCGGATAGCGGCCAGGGGCTTGATGGGAGCGTCCATCCCACTCAGCAGACAGTAACGGTCGAAGGTGCCGGTCTGAGTCGCCTCGGTGAGCAGGTTGAGGGTAGCCTGCACTAGACTGAAGCCCCCCCAGGAGACCTTGATCCGGCGCTGGCCGCTCAGAAAGCGCACCCCCGGATGGTCGGCCAAGAGCGCCCGAAAGGGGGCGATATCGGCCTTCAGGTCAACGTGGATAAAGAACGTCGCCCAGTCGCAGGTCAGGCTGCGGACCAGGTGAGCGGTCAACTCCGGCAGGTGATGGGCAAGGATCAGATAGGCGACCTTCATCGTAGCAACGCCAGACTACGGCAGTAGGCATAACGGTAGAGGAGGATAAAGAGGTTCGCCGTCAGGTAGGCAAGGATCAGCGAGGTCATGGTGATCCGCTGGCTAGCAAAGAGGGCGAGGATTAGGGAGAGAAAGAGCGTGGTGCTGTAGACCTCGCTGAAGTTGGCTATCCGGCTGTGGCCCATAACCACCAGCACATTGTTGCCCAGGAGGTAGGAGACCCCGATGATCGGCAGGATCAAGCCCAAGAGGGCGAAGAGGGGCTGGGCCGCCAGGAGCTCTCGACCGGCCAGGATCAAGATTACCGGCCTACTGCTAACAACGATGGCCAGATAGAGGAGGAGACTGAAGACGAAACTGGCCAGGATTACCCGCCTAACCAGCCCCATGTCGCGGTGACGGGCGATATGGGGATAGAGGGTCTCGTTGAGGATATAAAAGGGGATCTTGGCGATGCTGATCACCTTGTTGGCCAGATCGTAATAGGCCACCTCGGTGGTGCCGAGCATGGTGCCCACCAGGAGGGTGTTGGTTCGTTCCTGGATGGTGACCGCGACCTTGGAGACGAAGAAGGTGGTGCTCTCCCTGAGGTGCCAGCACAGGACCGCGGGGGAGACCAACATGAGCCGCACCTGAAAGCGGCGGAAGATCAGCCAGCAGGAGAACGTGCCCCCGGCCAGAAGGCCAACCACCTGGAGGGCCGGGTACCACAGGTAGTCGGCGGGCGAGCGGATGAAGAGGAAGATGAGCCCGGCAAAGGTCAGCTTCGAGGTGATCTCGACGTAGGTGATGAACTGCATCTGCTCCTGCCCCTGATAGAACCAGATAGGGTAGAGGATCCCCTCCAGGCCCAAGAGTAAGGTAAGGAGATACAGGGTGGCTTCCCGACGCAGCGAGGGCACGGTGGTCACCAGGGCGGCGAGCAGGAGGGCGCAGCCGAGGAAGATCAGGAGCTTCAAGAGGAGGACGGCGGAGACCACCTCGGAGAGTTTCGCCGGGTCCTGTCGATGGATGGCCACCTCGCGGGCGGAGGGGACATTGAAGCCGAAATCGATGCAGACGATAAAGAATTCGATCACGGCCCGGGCTAGCACCACCAAACCGTAACTGGTGGCCCCCATCACCCGGATCAGATAAGGGTAGGTGAGGAGGGGGAGCCCGAGGTTGAAGACCTGGAGGGCGGTGAGGAAGGAGAAGTTCCGGAACAGGGTGCGATGGCGGCCGATGACGGCAGACAGGCGGCTCATACGCCCTCCCTGATCGCCACTCCTGACGACCGCTTGGCCAGGATAGCGACATAGACCCCCAGGTACCACAGCACCCGCACGTTGCTGAAAGGGTTGCCCATCAGCGAGATGACGGCCAAGCCGACGACATAGGAGGTGATGGCTTGGCAGAAGAGATCCCCCCGGACGCGCAGACCTCGCCGCACCACGGCCAGGAAAAATCCGTAGAACAGGAGGGCCGGGGGCAGGCCATAGCGGAAGAAGAGCTGCAGGAACTCCATGTGGGCGCTGTTGACCCATAGACTCTTGAGCGGCAGTTCATAGCCATAGCCGGCGATCAGGTTGGCGGGCGAGAACCGGTAGAGCACGGTGGTGAGCAGGGTACGGTAGATCCCAAAACGGGTCGAGAGCAGGGTGTCATGGATGGTCGGTCTGGTACTCAGAAGGTCGCCCAGGTTTTGGAGCATGGCCACGGTGGGGGAGAATTTGGCCCGCAGGCCGGGGAGCAACAGAAAGGCGAACACCGTTGCCCCCACCATGGCCAAGACCATGCGGTACTGACGGCGAAAGAGCAGGAAGCAGAGGCACATCAACAGCGCCGCCGCGATGGTGGCCCTGAAGTTGGTGGCCGCAAGGCAGACGAGGAGAAAGAAAAAACCGATCAACAACGGTCCCCGGCGTGCCACCCCTTGGCGATCGACGAGGGAGAAAAGGTAGGCGGGGATAAAGCAGACCAGGAGATCGGCGGCAAAGATGATCCCCCCCTCCCTCTCGCCCAGGTAGTAGCCGCCCAGGACCCTGGTCAGGCCGCCGAGCCGCACCGTATGGCCGGTGACCATATCCCTCAGGAACATGGCCAGGGGATAGAGCGACCCGATCACTACCCAGACCAGCACCTGGCGGAGGTCCTCTTCGGTACGAAGAAAGTTCTGGGCAAAGAGACAAATGGCCCAGAAGGTTAAAAATTTCAACCAGTCCCCGAGGTGGAGCACCGGGACGGCTGAGGTGAAGAGGGCCGGGAGGCAGGCCAGAATGAAGAGCAGGTAGTAGTTGGTGAGCCGCTCCCGAAAGAAGAAGACATCGGGGTGGGCGATATCGAGCTTCTTGAGCAAGAGCACCCCAATCAGGATAAACGGCACGAAGATGCCGATCCCCTGCAGGGCGTTGGTGCCCAGGATCGGTAGCGTGAGCAACTTGCAGACCTCGAAGTTGTCGATGATCGGCCGGGAGATCAGGAGGAAGCAGAGGGCCTGCTTCGGCTTGAAAAAGGCGAGGGCGGTGAGGGTAAAGAGGAAGAGGGTGACAACAAGGAGGAGGAAGGCGGTCATGGGTCAGATGAGCCGGTACATCCACTCGGGAATCACCTGATGCACCCGGTTTAAGACCACCCCGCACACCAGGCACTCGTTGTTGCGTAGCAACGTCTGGGCCTTGAGCGCCACCTCGGCCTGCACCTTGAGTGAACGTACCACCAGGAACAGACCATCCGCCGCCGCCGCCGTGGAGAGGGTATCGGTGGAGGCCATGATCGGCGAGGAGTCGATGAGGACGCAGTCATAGCGCTCCCGTGCCTCATCGAGGAGGGCCGCAACCCGGCCTTGCAGGATATTGCCCGCTAGCTCTTGATAGGCCTTGCCACAGGAGAGGAGGTGGATGCCGGCCTGGGTTGCGTGTTCCTGCACCGCCTCGCTCAAGGTCGTCAGGCCAAGGAGGACCTCGGCGAACCCCACTCCCGGTCGAAGCTCCAGCATCTGATGGAGCGCCGGGGCGTGGAAGTTGGCATCGATCACCAGCACACGGCACCCCGGTTGGTAGAGCTCGAGATAGTTGGCCAGGTTAGCGACCACGGTAGAAACCCCCTCCCCGGATCGACAACTGGCGAAGATGAAGGCCTTGGCCTGGCCATTCTGCCGCAGGTGGGAAATAGTCTTGCTGAGATCCCCCAGTTGCTTGCGGTTCTTGAGGTCAAGATATCCGCCAACGGCAAGCCTCGGGCCATTGGCCTTGTGCATCGCCTCAAATATTCTCCCCATCCCCTGCTCCCCCTATGACAAATGATGACAACCCCATTTTTTTCCGTGCGTGCGCACAAACCGCAAGGGGCGGTTCGCGAACCGCCCCTTGGCTCTCTTCTGTAGCGTAAAGGCCGGACCCGCCCGGCTAGACCACTGGGGCAGTTGCCGAGCGCCCTACTTGATCTCCGAGAAGGTGCTCACCACCGACAGGCCGAGGATCTTTTCGATATCATCGGCAGTCTTTAGCTTGTTGTCGATGGACTCCAGGATAAACGGCAGACACAGGGCGGCAAAGGCCCCGGCAAAGAGCGACGAAACCAGAAGCAGCAGGCGCTTGGGCGAGACCGGCTGCTCGGGCAAGGTCGGCGGCGAGGAGATGCTCACGTTGCCCAGGTCGCGGGATGACCTCTGGGAGAAGATCTTGGCGTCCTCGGTCTTCTTGGAGTAGAGCAGATAGCTCTCCTGGTAGAGCTGCACCTGCCGCTGCAACTCGTTCAACTGCTTCTCCTTGCGATTCAGCTCGTTGGCCTCGTCACGAAAGAGGTTGACCTGCTGGGTAAGGGCGTCGATCTTGATCCGCTGACTCTCAAGCTCCAGCTCATCGGTCTTGATCGCCTTCTCGATCTCGGCGCGGATGGCACCGCGCAGCATGGTGATCTGGTTGTTGACATCCAGGTAGTCCCGGCTCTCCTCGGTAAAGGTCTGCCGGATCTCGCTCTGCTTGATGAGAAGGGGGACAATGCCCTTGTTCAACTCGATCACCGCCGGGATCTCCCGCATCTCCTTGGTCAGATTGCCATCGATGTCGTGGCTGTCGGCCAGGATGCGCTGTTTGAGCATCCCCGCCCGGCTGGCCGCCTCGTCGTAGGAGATCTCCATCAACTTCATGTCGTTCTTTAACTTGGTCAACAGCTCGATGTTGGACTTGTTCTGCACCTGGAGGTTGACGATATCCTCCTTTTGCTGGAATTCGTTCAAGGTCTTCTCCGCCTCGTCCAGCTTGGCCTTGTACTCCTTGGCCTGATCGGCATAGAAGTTGACCCCCTTCTCCTTGGTAAAGACCGTAGCCCGGTGGCGCATGTACATCTCCAGCACCTTGGAAAGCAGCACCTGTGCCCGACCTGGGTCTTCGGACTGCAAGGCAACGCTGATCACCGAGGACTCGACGATGGGCGCAATCCTGGTCGACTGCTTGAGGAGCATCATCTGGGCGGTCTGGGGGGAGGAGGGCTGTGGGGTCAACCGGAGGAGACGGAGGATGCCCCGGCCGATGAGCCGGGGCGGGTAGGTGATTATGTCCAGCAAAGAGCGGGTGCCCCGGCCGCCCGCATCCGGGCCAAGGGCGGCCACCGTGTCCAGCATCACCGCCTTGCTGCCCAAAAGTTCCATCTCGGTGTAGATGTCCTGGCTGGTCACCGGCGCCACCCTTTTTTCCTCGTTGCCCGCCGAGATCACCTCGCCCTCGTTGGTCTTGGGAAGCACCAGGAGTTCCGCCGTACTCTCGTACTTGGGGGTGGCGCTGTAGGCGTAGCCCATGACCAGGCCGACGATGAGCAAAAAGAGCGCTATGGCCTGCCGCTTCCAGAAGAACCAGATGCGACAGAAGTCCCGCGCCGACTGTAGTTTGGTGATCGCCATAGTCAAAATCCTTTGTTTTGGGTAACTGCCGGGGAGGTGTTGTTGCGCCTTCCTCCACCGTCAACACGCGTCGGCACTACGACGCCCTGCTCAGGAAAAATCGCCAATCCACCTACCTGACCACCGGTCGATGCTCAAGCATCGTGCCACCGACGTTGTAACCGGCGGTGAAGAAGGACGGCAGGAGCTTGGAGATGTACTGCTCGACAAAGAGGTCCCGACGGGCGATGGCGCTCTTCGGGACATAGACCACGTCGTACTGATGGAGGACCAGGTCTTGGCTGATGTCGCCGGAGGCGTAGACCTTGGCCAGATCGACCAGGCGTCCCCATGGCCGCCGCTGTTCGTCGCGGCTGATCACCAGGACGGTGCCCCGCTCGGCGCTGTTAAGCAACCCTCCGGCCCGGGCGATGATCTGGCTGACCGTATTCGGCCCCTCCATCAGGTAATAGTCGGGCTTGCCAACCTCGCCGCTCACGTAGACCAGGTTGGCCTTCATCTGCCAGAGGACGATGGAGAGGGTGAGGTTGCTGATGATCTTGCTGTACTCCTCGGTGATGGCCCGTTTCAACTCGGGCAGCGTCTTGCCCCGGGCCATGATGTCGTTGATGATCGGCATCGAGAGGTAGCCGTCCGGTCTAACGGTGCTGAGCTTGCTCTGGCCGCGCTCCGAGGTGGTGATGGCGATCTTCAGATAGTCGATGGCCCGGTTGCTCTGGGTCACGGTGACGGTGATCGAGGGGTCGCGGAAGTCACGGCTGTAGAGCGTGACCAGCTTGTCCCGAATCCCGTTGGTGGAGAGCCCCAGCACGTCGACATCGCCGACTCGAGGCAGGGTGATATGCCCGTCCGGCCGCACGGTGACATCGCGGTTGACCTCGCTGTGGTAGGCGCACTCGACCTTGAGGATGTCGCCCACCGCCAGGTGGTACTCCTTGGAGTCCGGCTGGGGTGTGTCGTGGTAGATGATCTCCACCACGTCCCCCGGCCCGAGTTCGTACTCGTACTCCACCTTGGGCATGGGCCGGGCGTAGAGGGTGTCTTCGTTGATTGCCACCTCCGGGGGCCCGGCGCAGGAGGTGGCGAGGAGGACAAGGGCGAGGCTGAGCACGGTCATGATTTTGTATCTCATCGTATCTCCAATCATTCTCTTCACGCCGCTCCCTGGTTGAGGAAGGGCAGATTCTTGAAATCGATCCCCCGCAGGGCCTTCACCGCCTCTTCCCGTTCGGCAAAGGAGCCGACGAAGACCCGAAAGACCTCCCGCGTCCCCTGCCGGGAGGCGGTGAAGAAGCTCTCCCGCCCCTCTTGCCGAAAGCGCTCCTGCACCCGGCGGGCGTTATCCCGGGTGTAGAAGGAGGCGTAATGGATGTGGAACCTGCCGTCGTCGCCTTGCACCACCATCGACTCCCGGGTGATGGCCGGGAAGCGTACCACCTGGCCGGCGTAGAGCCGGTCGATGTCCATGAGCCCTGCGTTGGCGGTCTGGATCAGGTCGAGCACGGTCTCGGAGACGGCCCCGTAGCGCTGGGTGGCTAGGGAGCTGAGAGAAAAATTGGGGGGGATGCGCACCACCTCCCCAGGCATCGGTTCGGTGGCGGCCGGGGGCGGGACGATGGCGACCGGGGGCACGGGGTCGACCTCCTCCGGCGGTGAAACGGATGGGGCAGGGACAGCGGCGGCGACCGGCGGGGGTGGCGTAGCCGCAGCCACTGGTAACGGGGCGGGTGCGACGACGGGGCGAGCGGCCTCAGCCAGGCTCGGGGGGGCAGAGGCGACCGTCGCCTGGGCTACACCCCCGCCCCCGGGGGACGGACCCCTCCCGTCTTGGCTGTTGATCCCAGCCACACCCAACCCCAGACAGAGGAGCGCCAGGCCCACCGCCACGGACCAGCGGGGCCAGAGCAGGGGCGGCAGGGGGGTGAACCACCGGCGGGGGCGGGTGCGCAGGCGGCCCATGTCAGCCAGCACCTCACGGACGATGCGAGGGCCGATCTGCCGGGCCTCCAGGGCGTAGCCGGTCACCAGGGCGTTATCGCAGAGCTGGTTGATCAGCCGTGGGGTCCCGCCGCTTGCCTGCCAGATCATGGCCATGGCCCGGCGGTCGAAGAGTCCACGGTCGGCACCGGCCTCGGACAGGCGGTGGCCGATATAGCCCTCAGCCTCCTTCCGGCTCAGGGGCTTAAGCTCACGGTTGACCACGATCCGCTGCCGAAACGAGCGCTGGGAGTCCCGCTCCAGGAGCGGGTAGATCTCGTTCTGCCCTACGAGGACGATCTGCAAGAGCTTGCTCGTCTCCTCCTCCAGGTTGGAGAGGAGGCGGATCCCCTCCAGGGTCTCATCGGGCAAGAGGTGGGCCTCGTCGATCAGCAGCACCACCCGTCGCCCCTCGCGGTGCAGATCGGCAAGCCGCGCGGCCAGGCGATCCAAACCGGCCAGGCTTGCGGGGGCCTCATCAGCCGGGAGGTCGAGTGCCCGCCAGAGATGGGCCACGATCTCAGAAAAGGGGGCCCGGGGGTTGGCGATGGCAACCACCCGGTGGCGAGGGTCGAGCTCTCGCACCAGGGCCCGCACCAGGGTGGTCTTGCCAGTGCCTACATCACCCGCCAGGAGGATGAACCCCTTGGCCGATTCCACCCCGTAGATCAGGGCGTAGAGCACCTCCCGGTGCTGCTTGGAGAGGAAGAGGAAGGCGGGGTCCGGGGTGTTCTCAAACGGCCGCCGCCGCAGGTGATAGAAAGAGGTGAACATCAGTCGTCCGGGGAGAGGAGTTTGCATTCGAGGCGACGATTTTTCGCCCTGCCAGCGGCGTTGTTGTTGCTGGCCACCGGTTGGTCGGCGGCGTGCCAGGAGACTTTGATCCGCTCCTTGGCAATCCCCTGACTCACCAGATAGGCTAGACCGGCCTCGGCCCGCTGGCGGGAGAGCGTCTGGTTGTGGGATAGTGTGCCGGTGCTATCGGTGTGTCCGCCAATGGCGAGCCGCATCCCCGGGTTGTCACGCAAGAGGGACGCCAGTTGATCCAGAAGCGCCTGCCCCTCCGGCTTTAAGGTGGCGCGGTCGAAGTCAAATAGGACATCGGCCGGGGCGCTGCCCGAGGCATCCAGCGCGGGCACAGGTCTGTCGCCCTTCTCCTCCTGGTGGGCGGGACGCAGAAAGACCTGGCGGACGAACTCCTGCATGGCACGGGGCGGCAAGAGGGCGTCGCCATTCACGGCCACTCCGCATCGGCTGGCCAGGGCGATGGCGCCGAGGACTTGGGCGCCGACGGGGTCATCGCCGATCTGTACCGTATAGAGGCAGATCCGGTCGCCATAACGATCAGCGAGCTCTTTGGCCGCCAAGACCTCGTTATCCCCCATACCCTTACCGTCGCTGACGATTACCACCCCCAGCCGCCCCTCGGCGGCGAACCAATCCTTGCTCGCACTGAGCAGGGTCTGATCGAGAGGGCTTGAGCCGTCCACATCTATCACCTTCTGCAGGGCGAGGTCGAACGATTCCTTGGCATAGGGCCGAGGGCCATAGGTGGTGGCGGAGTAGACCGGTGCCCCAAAGGTGCGAAGGGAGGCGGTAAAGTCGACGGCCGGGATAGTGCGGTTAAAGCAGCGGCCGATCCCTTTGGCAAATTTGAACTTGGTGTAGAGAAAGTCGTGGTGGCAGTCGGCACACCCCTGGGAACTAGCCTCCGCCGCAGGAACAGCGGCCTTCCCCCCGTGGGCCTGGGCATGGGTCACCGCGTAGGACTCGTCACGGAAGGGGTCATGACAGGTGGCACACTGGGCAGAGGGAACGTAGACCTCGGTCATGGAGGCAGAGGGGTCGAAGATCATCAGGAAGTGGCTCAGCTTGCCCTCCACCACCCTCGCCGACAGCGGTTCTGGCTGGCACTGATCAAGTTCGACGGTGTGGAAGGTGGTGGCCTCCCCCGGCATGGCACTCTCCCTCCCGACAGCAGGGGGTGAGGGGTGAGTGACACACGCCGACAGGGTCAGCCAACAGACAAAAAACAACAGACGGCTCAGCAGGTGATGGGGCATCGTTTAGGCTCCCTGATCGGTTGTTCCGTTTTTTTTTTAAGTGCCTCTATCCCTCTGGGGGAGGGACATTTGAACAGGTAACTTGCCTTGAGGCATCAGTCTAGCAAAATGCGCTTAAACAAACAAGGGGTTGTAGGCTTTATTCTGCAATTCCTTGATTTTTTGGAGATTCCAAGTGGAAAAATGTCAACATGCTGAAATTGCTTGTTTTACCTTTTAGGCCTTGTCGGCCATTTCAATGTCCATTGACACCATGGTACTGTGACAACAAAGGCCGGGCCAGCCCGGCGAGACCGCTGGATAGTTACGGGGCACCTACTTCTTAAACAACGAGGGGACGATGAAGTTTCGCTGCAAGAGGGCATAAAAATCGGTGCGGTTGCGGTCGGCGATACGGGCTGCCTGGCTGACATTGCCCTCGGTCATCTTCAAGAGGCTGATGAGGTAGTCCTGCTCAAAACGCAGGCGGGCCTCGGCGAAGCTGGGGTAGGGCGTAAAGGTCTTCTTGACGGTCTGGGCCATCAGGGGCGCGGAGATGATCGGGCCGGTGGCCAGGGCGACGGAGTGCTCGACTACGTTGTAGAGTTGGCGGATATTGCCTGGCCACGGTTCGCCGATCAGCATCTCCATGGCCTCCGGGGCAAAGCCGTGGATGTCCTTGTTGGCGTCCTTGGCGCTCTCGCGCAAGAAGTGATTGGCGAGCAACGGGATGTCTTCCGCCCGTTCGGCCAGCGAAGGCAGATGGAGGCTGACGACGTTTAAGCGGTAGTAGAGGTCTTCGCGGAAGCTCCCTGCGGAGACCATGCTTGCCAAGGGGCGATGGGTGGCAGAAAGCAGGCGGATGTCGATGGGGATGGACTCGGCAGAACCAACCGGCCGGACCAGACGTTCTTGGATGACCCGCAGCAGTTTGACCTGAAAGGCCAGCGGGGTATCGCCAATCTCATCGAGGAAGAGGGTGCCGGAGTCGGCGGCTCGAATCAGCCCGTTATGATCCCGCACCGCCCCGGTAAAGGAACCCTTGACGTGACCAAAGAGCTCCGATTCGAGCAGGGTCTCGGGGATGGCCCCGCAGTTGACGGCAACGAAGGGGGCGGCCCGCCGAGGGCTGGCCCGGTGGATGGCGCGCGCCAAGAGTTCCTTGCCAGTGCCCGACTCGCCGCTGATTAAGATATTGGCCCGTCCCTCGGCCACCAGCCTTGCCTCGGCCAAGATGTCGGCCATCACCCGACTTTGGGAGATGATGCCCCTCGACCAATCGTCTTTCCCTTCAGGGGCAGGGGCTTGGTTGGCCCCACTGAGGTTGACCGCCCGTTCGACCTCGCGGAGCAGGGTCTTGCCGTCTATGGGCTTGGTCAGGAAGGAGAAGACGCCACGTTGGGTCGCGGCAACGGCATCGGGGATGGAGCCATGGGCGGTGATGATGATCACCGGCAGGAAGGCGTTGCCGGCCCTGATGTTTTCGAAAAGTTTGAGCCCATCCATGCCCTCCATACGCAAGTCGGTTATCACCAGGTCGGGGCGGATAACCGGTAGCAGGCCGAGGGCCTCGTCGCCACCGCTTGCCTGATGCACGGCATACCCCGCGCCGCTTAAGCGGATGGTCAACAGACTGAGGAGATCGCTGTCGTCATCGACGAGCAGAATGGTGCGTTTGGTGGGAGTCATAAGCGATTGTTGGCTGTGGTTTTGAGGTGTGTGCTGATTTTTCTTGGGGGCCATCTCTCGCCTCAGCGAAACCGAAAAACCACCACGACTGTCTGGTCAAGGCTTGCAAAATGGCGAGGATCAGGCTAAACAGTCGCCATCAATAACTTTATCGTTTTGTACCGGTTGCGGGGCAGCTCGGGCAAGGCGACTCCTTAGGAGGACTTCACTATGCGGTTGTTGGCAAAGATCCCTCAGCTCTGCCTGTTGTTTGCTCTGTCGCTCAGTCTTGGCTGTAGCTCGCGGGAGTATGTCCGTCATCTCCCTTCGGATGCCAGCCTGGTCACCCCGCAACAGACCACCAAGACGGAACTCAACGCCTATCTGGGGCCGCCCGAGAAGAAACAGGCCTTGGCCGATGGCCGCGAAGAGTGGACCTATTTCCAACAAAATAAGAGCATGATGCGCAAGACACCTTACTTAGGGGCGGCCTTTGATCTGGGCTCGGAGCATTACGATGTGATGGTCGTGATCTTTCAGGGGGAGGTGGTTGCCTCCTGTCAGTATCGGATGTTCACTAAGGAAGAGTTTGATCAATCGCACATCGATACTGGTCTCAGGCCCGATGCCAACTAACTACGCCACGGCCAGGGGGAGGATGATCCGCGAACAGTTGATCCCGCGTGGGATCAGCGACCCCGCTGTCTTGCAGGCGATGGAGCGTGTCCCCAGGCATCTCTTTGTCGAGGATGCCTTGCAGAGTCAGGCCTACGGGGATTTTTGTCTCCCCATTGGTGAGGGGCAGACCATCTCGCAACCCTATATCGTCGCCCTGATGAGCCAGAGCTTAGGGCTTGGCAAGGGGGCCACCGTCCTGGAGGTTGGCACCGGCTCCGGCTATCAGACCGCCGTGCTCTCCCTGCTCTGCGGCAAGGTCTACACCGTTGAGCGGCTGAAGCCCCTGCTGATCAAGGCCCGTCGTCAGTTCGATCAACTCCACTATCTGAACATCGTCTGTAAAGTCGATGATGGCACCATGGGCTGGAAGGCCAACGCCCCCTATGAGGCGATTATCGTCACCGCCGCTGGCCCGGCCGTTCCGGAGGCCTTACTCGAACAATTGGCCGATCCCGGGATCTTGGTCTTACCGGTAGGAGATCGGCAAGGTCAAGAGCTGGTGGCCATTGCTAAGCGGGATGGCCAGATCGAGCGCCGCACCCTGGAGTGGGTGCGCTTTGTCCCCCTGATTGGCGCCCAAGGCTGGCAGGCCTGATTCCCCGCCGTTCCTCCTCCCCTCCACGTCCTCCCTCACCCCTTGCCGCCCGCCCCACTGCGGCTGAAGCGGCGCATGCCAATACTGAACAAGAGGCCGATACCGGCCAGGTTGGTCAACAGCGACGAGCCTCCATAGCTGAACAGGGGCAGGGGCATCCCCACCACCGGCAGGAGACCAAGCACCATCGCCAGGTTGACAAAGGCCTGCCAGAAGAGCAGGCTTGTCACCCCAAAGGCGAGAAAGACTCCGAACTTATCCCTGGCGCTTTGGGCGACTTTGAGCCCGAGAAAGACCAGAAGGAAGTAGCTGACTAAAAAAAACACCGATCCGGCAAACCCCCACTCCTCGGCCAGCACCGAAAAGGCGAAGTCGGTATGCCGCTCCGGCAGAAAATCGAGGTGGACTTGGGTGCCGGCCAAGAATCCCTTGCCAAAGGTCTGCCCCGAACCGACGGCAATCTTGGATTGCATGATGTGATAACCGGCGCCTAAGGGGTCATTCTCCGGGGCCAACAAGGTCTCTACCCGCTGTCGCTGATAGGGCTTCAGGTGTTGCCAGCCCAGGGGGATGAGGGGCAGTATCAGCACGGTCAAGAGGACTAAGGTCTGCCAGCGCACCTTGGCGAAGAGGGTCATGGAGACAAAGACAAAGACCAGCATCAGGGCGGTGCCGAGATCAGGCTGTTTGGCGATGAGCAAAACCGGTACGAGCAGGAGACCGGCGGGGGCAAGGAGGTCTTGCAGGCCAAAGCCCTTGCCAATCTCCTGACGGCAATAATAACTGGCCAAGGTGATGACCATGGTCAATTTGGCCAACTCCGAGGGTTGGAGCTTGATCACCCCAAGGTTGATCCAACGCTGGGCCCCCATCGTCGTCTTGCCAAAGAGGGCGGCGGCCAAGAGCAGGAGGAGGACGGTGCCGTAGATCAGGTAATTGGCCTTCAGCAAAAAGCGGTAGTCCATGCCGATGAGGAAGAGGATGAGGCCGATGCCTGCGAGGTAGTAGTAAACCTGCTTGAGATAGGGTGGGGTGCCGAAATAGCCCGTATGCGAGGCGCTGTAGAGGTTGATGAGCGAGATGCCAATCACCACCAGCGTGTTCAGCAGAAGCGCCCAGTTGAAGTGGACGAAGAGCCGTTTATCGAAGTGAAACATGGTTATTCATCCTCTATCAAGACCTCTTCTTTGATGTCAACGCCTTCCTTAAAGTACTCCTTGAGCAATTTGCGGGCGACCGGGCCAGCGCCTGAGGCCCCATGCAGACCGTGCTCGACAAGGACGGTGATGGCGATTTCTGGTTTTTCGGCGGGGGCAAAGCAGGTGAACCAGGCGTGGTCGCGGTACTTGTAGGGGATGTCCTTTTCCTTCAAGTGCTTATACTGCTCGACCTTGACCACTTGGGCGGTGCCGGTCTTGGCCCCCACCAGCATGGTCTTGGAGCGGGCGACGCTGGCTGTGCCGTGGGGTGTGTTGACCGCCGCCACCATGCCGGTGCGAATCTGGGCCAGCGACTTGGCTGTGCCGAGGGCATGGCCATCGACTATCGGCTCATAACCTTGGGCCACCTTGCCATCGACGTCCATCACCGCCTCAACCAACTGTGGCCGGTAGCGGGTGCCGCCATTGGCGATGGTGCTGGTCATCAGACAAATTTGCAAGGGGGTGGCTAGGTCGTAGCCTTGACCGATGGAGATCGACATGGTCTCACCCTCGTGCCAGGGTTGGCCGTAGCGTTTTTTCTTCCACTCGGAGCTGGGCACCACCCCGCCCTTCTCATTTTCCAGCCCGACGCCAGTCGGTCCCCCCAGGCCAAGGCTCTTGGCGTAGAGGGCAAGTTTGTCGACTCCCACCCGCATGCCAACGCTGTAGAAGAAGACGTCACAGGACTCGGCTAAGGCCCGTTCGAGGCTGACCGAGCCGTGACCATGTTTCTTCCAACAGTGGTAATCGCGGCCCTTGAAGGCCAAGGCCCCGTTGCAGAAAAATGGAGTGTCGTTGGTGATCACCCCCTCAGTCAGACCGGCCAAGGCCACGATCATCTTGTAGGTCGAGCCGGGGGGGTATTGGCCTTGGGTTGCCTTGTTGGTCAGGGGCTTCAACTCGTTGGCCTGCATCTCGTTCCAATTTTTGGTTGAGATGCCGCCGATAAACTTGTTCAACTCAAGCGGTGGCGAACTGGCCATGGCCAATATCCGCCCGGAGTTGACCTCCATCACCACGGCAGCGCCGGCACGCTGATCCAAGGCCTCCTCGGCGGTCTCTTGCAGGTCACGATCGATGGTCAGTTTGAGGTCTGAGCCCGGCAAGGGCTGTTGTACCGAGACCTCGCGTTGTTCAAAGCCCTGGGCATCGACCTCGAGATAGCGTCGTC
>Ga0172371_10005039_pt1 | contig 19715 bp, 19 predicted proteins | sample Lak12m_FD_114543 | JGI IMG/M metagenome (GOLD analysis project Ga0172371, IMG submission 114543) | Freshwater microbial communities from Kabuno Bay, South-Kivu, Congo - kab_022012_12m | ecosystem: Environmental > Aquatic > Freshwater > Lake | place: Democratic Republic of the Congo: South-Kivu... | reverse complement strand
GCGCATTGAAATCCTTGACGGAAGGCTGCTTTGTACCGATTGCCGCAGGTGGAGGTGTTCGTACTATTGAAGATGCGCGTACACTGTTGCGCTCGGGAGCTGACAAAGTTGTTGTCAATACTCCGTTATTTAGAAATAAAACATTGATTGATTCGCTTTCAAGCGAGTTTGGTCAGCAATGTGTGGTTGGATCAATTGATATAAAGCGGTCAATGGCTGGTGATTACCAGGTCTGGTCGGATTCAGGGAGCCAGAGTATAGCAGGATCGACAGACGAATGTTTAGCTGATGTTATAAGTCAACCGGTTGGTGAGATCTATCTTAATTCCATGGATCGTGACGGTACCGGGCAAGGGTATGATTTGAGCTTGCTCGATCTGTTGCCGGCGGATATGCCGAAGCCGGTTATTCTGGCAGGCGGAGTCGGTAATGCAACTCACCTTGCAGAAGGCCTTGCTGACTCGCGAGTTGATGCAGTTGCAACAGCACATCTGTTTAACTTTGTTGGAGATGGTTTAAAAAAAGCCCGCCACGCGCTTATTTCCGGAGGTTTTGACCTGCCGGTGTGGGATATACAGCTTCTTGAACAGCATTTGCAGTCAATAGAGCAGGGTGATTAATCGTATTCTCATCATCGGTCTTGGAAGTATTGGCAAGCGTCATCTTCGAATAGCAAGAGAGCTTCTTCCCTTTGCGCATATCCGTGTTTTGCGGCATCAGAAGCCTGTTCTGATTCCCGAATATGCTGATGGAAGTTTTTCAACAATTGAGGAGGCTCTTGCCTTTGCTCCCGACATTGCAGTAATAGCCAGTCCGGCAACTTTGCATATCACTTCCGCCCTGCGATTAGCTGAAGCCGGAGTACACCTTCTGATCGAAAAACCCTTGTCAGCATCGACTGATGGTATAGCAATTTTACTTGAAACCTGCCATCTTCGGGGAGTTACATTGATGGTTGGGTATAACCTTCGATTTTTCCCCTCCCTTCAACAGTTCAGGACTCTGCTTCATAAAAACTTGATTGGTAAAGTCATATCATTTCGAAGCGAAACAGGTCAATATCTACCTTCCTGGCGTCCTGATGCTGATTATCGGGACTCTGTTTCAGCTCTCCGTGAACTTGGAGGAGGCGTGCTGTTGGAACTCAGCCATGAACTTGACTATCTGCGCTGGATTTTTGGTGAAGTTGAGTGGGTCAGGGCAACACTTTGCAGACAGAGTAATCTTGAAATCGATGTTGAGGATACCGCACATCTTGTTCTTGGCTTTAACGTGTCTGAGGATGGCTTTTGCCTTGTCGGAACCCTCAATATGGATTTTGTACGTCACGACACAACGCGAATGTGTACGGCAATTGGTGAAAAAGGTACACTTCGATGGAATGGTGTGACAGGAGTTGTTGATCACTATCCGGCAGGAGCGTGTGAGTGGAGTGAACTTTTTCGGTATAAGCAGCAGCGGGATGATAGTTATCTTGCGGAGTGGCAACACTTTCTAAAATGTATAGAGGGTTCGATAACTCCGATGATTTCCGGAGAGGATGGGTTGCAGGTTTTGCATATGATTGAAGCTGCTCGCCACTCTTCTTCATCAGGTATAGAGATTCCAGTTAATAAGAGAGAGCGCATCGTAAAGGAAAATGAATGAACGCAATTGCATTTATCTTTGCGCGCGGAGGCTCTAAAGGGCTGCCGGGCAAAAATATTCGAATTCTTGGAGGAAAGCCGCTTATAGCATGGTCTATAGAGCAGGCTATGTCAGTCAAGCGTATTGATCGAGTTATTGTTTCAACTGATTCAGAAGAGATTGCTGCAGTAGCGATAGCGTATGGTGCTGAAGTGCCATTTATGCGGCCTGCCGAACTGGCTCGTGATGAGAGTCCGGAATGGCTTGCCTGGAGGCATGCGCTCAATTATCTGAAGGAGACCGAAGGCGTATTACCGGATGCGATGGTATCCGTACCGGCAACAGCGCCCCTTCGTCATCCGGTTGATCTGGAAAACTGTCTGGACGAATATGAAAAAGGCCAGGCGGATATGGTGATCACGGTTAGCGATGCACATCGAAGCCCCTACTTCAACATGGTTACTTCCAATAAAGAGGGGATGGTTTCCCTGGTCATACCGCCATCATCAGCAATATCGCGGCGCCAGGATGCACCGGTTGTCTATGATATGGCGACAGTTGCCTATGTTACGAGACCGGAGTTTGTCATGACTCATAACTCAACATTTGAAGGAAGGGTTCGTGCTGTCCATGTTCCGTCGGAACGAGCGATTGATATTGATACGCTGCTTGATTTTCAGATCGCAGAATGTCTATTAACCATAAGAGCGGAGAAACGGTGAGTACCATTAAAGATCTCATGAATCTTAAAGGCCGAAGGGCGATGATTACAGGAGCGACCGGATATATCGGCCGTGTCATGGCTGAAACCCTCGCTGAATTGGGTGCTGATGTAATGCTTGTCGATCGTCCGGGGTCTGACTTCAGGACGGTTACTGATGAGTTGATTCATCGATGGAAAGTGAACATAGAGCACCATGCATGTGACCTGGAGAAAGATGGGGACCGTGCCGGATTGATAGCGCAGCTTAAGAGTAGCGATAAAGGGCTTGCTATTCTCATCAACAATGCCGCCTTTACCGGAACCTCTGAACTGCCGGGGTGGGCCGTTCCGTTTGAAGAGCAGAGTGTTGCAACCTGGCGACGTGCTCTTGAAGTCAATCTTACGGCGGTGTTTGACCTCTCAAAAGGGCTGACACCACTGCTCAGGACGGCAGACGGCGCCTCTATCATCAATATTGCATCGATTTATGGAATGTTTGGTCCGGATTGGTCACTCTACGAAGGGACAGCCATGAGCAATCCGGCCGCATACGGCGCATCCAAAGGGGGGCTTATTCAATTTACCCGATGGCTGGCGACTGCCATTGCGCCGGATATTCGCGTCAATGCCATATCGCCTGGCGGGGTATTCAGAAACCAGCCGGAAGCGTTTGTACAACGCTATATCGCTAAAACCCCATTGGGTTGTATGGCAGCAGAAGATGATTTCCGTGGTGCGGTTGCTTATTTTGCGAGTGATATGTCGAGGTATGTGACCGGCCAGAATCTGACGATTGACGGAGGCTTTGGGGTGGCATAGCCGGATTATTCTAATCCTTAAATGATTATTTCTATTCCGTTCGAATAAAAAAATACAATTGATGATACAATTTGGATTACAGGAGAATATATCCTTACCGCTCATATTTATAGATGGTTTGACGCGTTCCGGTAAATCAGGATTTAGTGGAATCATTTCATCTCTTGAAAATATGGAGAATATTCAGTTTTCAACCGAGATGGAATTTATTCTTGCTGGTTTGGCATTAAAATCCATAGATATGGAATATGCAAAGGCCTTTCTTAGAATATATTTAAACGAGAGAAGCTATAATCTTCATTTGTCAAGAAATGTAAATTTCAGACCTGGTGATCAAACAGGTGTGGATAATTACCCGAATCCTCAGATTTACTATGATCGTCTGAAGGAACCTGAAGGCGAAGTTGCTGTAAATAAATGCCGGAACAGTAAAAATTCATTACCATTTATTACGCATGATTTTTTTGTCAATCTTGACCTTCTTGATCAGATGGAAATGAATTACAAGATGATTTTATTGTGGAGGCATCCTGTTGATAACATATATTCATGGTGGACTCGAGGCTGGGGCGACAGATTTAACAGTGACCCAAGGGCCTTTTCCCTTCTGGTAAAGGGAGAGGGTCAGCTATACCCCTGGTATTCGGCCGGGATGGAAGAGAGAATAAAAGGCCTGAATCCCATGGAAATGTGTGTGATGAATGCTACCTCGTTATTGGAGAGGGGTATCAGGCAGTATAGAGCGTTTGGGTTCAAGGACAAAATACATATGCTTACGTTTGAGGATTTTTGTGAGAATTCAGCAGAAGAGCTGGAAAAGATATGCCTTTTTTTAAATACGAAGATTACGCCGACTACCTCTGGATACCTTGCGAAAGCGCATTTTCCGCGCGCCCTTGATCCTGCTGATCAAAAGAAAAAAATCGATGAATTTAAAAATGGTGTGAGTCCGGAAATATATCAATTGCTCGAAAAATATTCTGAGGACTATGAAAATAATCTCTATGGTCTGAGGTAAAGAGGTATGAACGGAATATTTTTTCGGGCAGAGTTCGGGATTGTATTAATTTGATTGAAACGGGTTGCTGATGGTAAAGCATATTTCCTCGAAAGCGAGGTCTCTGAAAAGTCTGGAAGGCAAGCTCTCTGTGTTCCATATTCCGAAATTTTTATTTTTCGAAGTATCTGATTTTGTTGATAGAAAATCAGATTGGGCAAGGGATATATCATTATTGTTTAACGGGCGCGTCGTAGCAATCAGATCCTCTGCCGCTGATGAAGATTCCGAGCAATTCACGCAAGCAGGTCAATACACATCAGTGCTGAACGTGCCTTCCGGTGATCATGAACACGTTTGCTCCGCCATTGAAACAGTAATTGGCAGCTATGTACGGCATGATCAGTATGCGGGTCATGATGAGGTCATTGTTCAGGAGATGGTATCGAACACCATCATGAGCGGGGTAGTTTTTACCCATGATCTGAATACGGGTGCGCCATATTATGTCATCAACTACGATGATGTCTCCGGGTTGACCAATACGGTGACTTCCGGCGGTGGCGAGTACTCCAACCGAACACTGTATATTCATCGCGGAGCAACAGAATCCCTCCGTTCAGAGCGTTTTCACCGATTGTTAGAGGCGATACAGGAGTTGGAGCTCATCATGGGCAGCCAGTTCCTTGATGTAGAATTTGCGCTCGCAGAAGACTTGACGCCTTACCTGCTTCAGGTTCGTTCAATAACCACACAACCTAACTGGAACAGGGCAGTTGCCAAACGTGTTGATGCCGCATTGCAAGGCATTCAGTCATTTGTGCGTACACGAATGCAGCCTATAAGAGGTATTTACGGCACTACCACTGTGTTTGGCCAGATGCCTGACTGGAACCCTGCGGAGATGATCGGGCGTGCCCCCCGGACGCTGGCGTTTTCGCTTTACCAGACGCTGATTACTGATCATGCATGGCGTATTGCCCGAGAGACGATGGGGTATGCAGTTCCCGCTGGTCAGCCTTTGATGGTCTCTCTTGCGGGTCAGCCATTTATCGATACCCGGTTGAGTTTCCATTCCTTTTTACCTGAAGGGCTTGATGCATCGATTAGCCAGAAGCTGGTTGATGCATGGGTGACTCGCTTGAAAGCTTTTCCGGAGCTGCATGACAAAGTGGAATTTGATGTTGCCATTACGACGTACAGTTTCGATTTCGATGAAAAAATCAAGTCGCTGGTCGGCTCTTCACTCACACGGGAGGAACGCTTTATCTTCAAGGAAGTTTTGCGTCAACAGACTCGTGCAATGCTCGCAAACAATGGTCCGGGCGGTATTGATATCTCGCTGGCAAAAGTAGAGGAGTTGAGCCGGAAACAGGTTACAGCGCGACAGATCTCTTCAGGGCTGGATATATCCTCCCTGTTTGAAATGATCGATGACTGCATTCGTCTCGGAACCGTGCCGTTTTCTGTTCTGGCACGTCATGGCTTTATTGCCCGTACAATACTCTATTCGCTTGTTCAACGCTCTATCCTGTCGATGGAAGATGTTCAGCTTATTTTCTCGGGCATTCGAACAGTCGCAAGTACACTGGTAAATGACATGCGGCGTTTGCAGCTTGGTGAGTTATCGCTTTCCGATTTTATGGCTGAATATGGGCATTTACGTCCGGGGACCTACGATATCCTGTCACATCGATATGATCAAATGCCTGATTTTGGTATACATGATATACAGGTTCGCCCCATGCAGGAGCATAATGAGTTTATGCTGAGCGAGCCGCAGAGGAGCGAGATTGACCTGCTTCTTCAGTCCGAAGGTTTTTGCGAACTTGATGCTGTCAAATTGCTCGAATATGTTAAAGCCGCAACGGTAGGGCGGGAGTATGGCAAGTTCGTGTTTACCCGATCTGTCAGTGACATTCTTGAACTTATTGCCTGCTTTGGTGAGACGCATGGTTTGAGTCGCGATGAGATGTCACATATCTCGATTGGCAATATACTCGATGTCGTTATGAAGAGCAGTGAAGGAAGCATTGAGGAGCGTCTTCGCAGGATAGCCAAAGATGAGTGCGAGAAGCACGCATTTAGTGCTGCGATACGTTTGCCCCAGGTTTTATTCGATGAAGCGGGTGTTCATATTGTTCCATTTCAGGTCAGTCACCCGAATTTTATTACGCACAAGAAAATCACGGCTCCTTGTGTCTCTCTGTTTGCCGGGCAGACAGTACCCGCGCTCACTGGGAAAATTGTGCTGATTGAAAATGCAGACCCGGGATTTGACTGGATTTTTGCCCAGCAGATTGGCGGGCTTATTACGAAATACGGCGGAGCGAATTCTCACATGGCGATACGTTGTGCGGAGTTTGGCATTCCGGCTGCCATAGGATGTGGTGAGCAGCGCTATGAAGTGTTTATTAACGCTAATCAGATTCTGCTGGATTGCGCCGCAGGGCTGATTAATTCCTTGCATTAAGCGGAGAGAGGTATGGTAGTATGGATAATCGGATTGTCCGGGGCGGGGAAAACAACATTAGCTTCCGAAATCATTGAACAGGTCCGTTGTTTTCAGCGCAACGTTGTACTGATTGACGGAGACATGGTACGTGAAGCTTTTGGCAATGACCTTGGTCATACCATGGAAGACCGGCTTTCAAACGCACGCAGAATTTGTGGCATAGGCAAAATGCTGGATGATCAGGGAATAAATGTGGTCTGTGCAATTCTCTCCCTGTTTCCTGAATCTCGCGCATGGAATCGTGAGCACCTGAAAAACTACTACGAAGTGTTTATCGACACCCCTCTGCAGGATCTGATCATGCGTGATGCAAAGGGAATTTATCGAAAATTTCAAAGTGGCGAAATTCGCGAAGTGGCAGGTATGGATATCGAATTTATCCGGCCGGATAAGGCGGATTTAGTCATTCACAACATTAACTCCCGCCAGGAGCTGCTTGGTTTCGCAAAGGATATAGTAGAAAAGATCAGGGAGGAGGGACATTGAGTTACCTGTATAGTCAGTCTAACCGCCTTGAAGTACCACATAACTACATGTATACCCGTTTTGAGGGTGAGGCGCTTTTGCAGGCATACCACTCCAGCAGGGTAGAGGTCATGTGCCGTTGTGTTTATAGAGAAGATGACGCTGCTGCGCCGGATGATATGCTTGTTTCCGGGGCCCTGCCTGTACTTCAGGAGCTGTTTGATGCCATTTCAGTTGACTGCGCTCAAAGCTTCACCGCTCTATTGGAAGGCGGACACATGAAAATCATCAATAAAAACAACACCGATCGGTGTTGTTTTATTGATCCGGCAAAGCCCTTGCATCTGATCTCTTTGACCGGGACGGTAAGAACCCTTGAACTATTGCACGCATTGATAGCCGTTCAGTTGACGGGTAGTCCGGATTCCATTACGAAAGTCTGGCTTGATCGTTTGGTTCAGCGTTTTGAGGTTACCAAAAAACTTTACGAATTCTATCCTCCGGGCTTCAGAAAGGGTGAGGGCACCAATAGATCGGCTCGTTTATACTGGTTGTTTTCTCTGGCTTTGTGCCTGTTTTATATCAGGTCAAACGAAATAAAATATTTAAGCACGCTTTTGAAGGTTTCCGATCTGCTGTGTTCACTTCCCGTAAACGAGTTGACAGGGCAGATTCCTGAACATGGGTTGTTGATTGTTTTAGCCGCAGAGATTGTTAGTATTCAGCAACTTGCAAGTAAAAAAGGGGTATCATTTGATCCTGACTGACATTGGCATGATCGCAGGCGATACATCCAGATCAAGAGCATACCTGCAGGCATTGGCGCGAAATAATCTCTTGCCTGATTATGTGCTTGTGCTTGAGGACGCGCCTGACAAAATATTGCCGGGACAATTGGGGAGATTCCGATCCGGTAGTGAGCGCGAACACATCAGCGAAGTTGACGAATGCTGGTGTGAAGCCAATTTTGATTCAACGCTCCCGATCAAGGATCTTCTGGACACTCTCGGAATCTGCTACGACCTGTCCGCTACAAAGGATATCAATGATCCGTCGGTCATAGAGACTCTCCGGCAACGGACCGAGTCTGTTTTCATTTACTCCGGATTTGGCGGTGCATTGTTAAGAAAAGATGTATTAAGTACAGGAAAGCATTTTCTCCATGTCCATGGGGGCTATCTTCCCGACTACAAGGGAAGCACAACAAATTACTACAGCCTTATAGTTGAAAACAGACTTGGGGCATCTTCAATTTTTCTGAATGAGGAAATTGATTGCGGTCCGGTGCTGCTTCGGCAAAAATTTCCGCCGCCTGACAATCGACAGGAGATTGATCATATCTACGATTCAGGAGCGCGCGCCAGGGTGCTGGTAGAGACCTTAAAAAGGTATATGGAACATGGGCGCTGGGAATTTGAACTTACCGATAATGCCGGAGGTGAGACCTACTACATTATTCATCCGGTTTTAAAGCACATAGCAATACTTGACAGAGGAAAGAGTGCCGAATGAGAATAACCTGGCGTGCTCATAGCGTAAAAGAATACTGGGCTGCAAGGTGGGACGATATTCCTGCGGATGCGCCCATGGAGAATTCGGAAGTGTATCCGCTGAAATATGCCCGGATGACTGTGAAAAATAAAACGGGCAAAATACTTGAGGCAGGCTGCGGTGCCGGTCGTCTTTTACGTTACTACCATGACAGAGGTTACGATATTCTTGGCATCGATTTTATAGATGTCGCAATCAAAAAACTCAAGGAGATTGATCCAACACTACAGACAGAGGCAGGGGATATAACCAATCTGAGATTTGCGGACAACTCCTTCCGCTATATTCTTGCTTTTGGTCTGTATCATAATCTGGAGCATGACCTCGTTACAGCCATCAGGGAGACTTATCGGGTATTGGAGAAGGGCGGACTGGTTTGTGCTTCCTTCCGTGCTGACAATATTCAGACAAGGCTGACCGACTGGATGACCGATAGAAAAACAGGGAAAAACGGAAGCGAAAATAAAAGGCGGGTTTTCCACAAGATGAATCTGACTCGAAGCGAGTATGAGCGACTATTCAACAGTGCGGGCTTCACCGTTGAATATATTGCTCCGGTCGAGAATATGCCAATCCTCTATAAATTCGCGCTTTTCCGCGCGGTTGAACATAAACAATTCAATGAAAACAAGGCGCGTGCTGAAGGTTATCGTTTATCGTGGTTTGGTCAGCTGCTGCAAAATATGTTAATGAGGTTCTTTCCCGATCAGTTTTGCAATATCTATGTTCTCATTGCAAAAAAATTATGAACATTCGCTCTGAAATGATTGTAGGTATAACACAGCGCATAGACTTCATTTCAGGGCGAAATGAACTCAGGGATGCTTTGGATCAGCGGCTGGCTCTGTGGTTGAAGCAAGCCGGTTATCTTCCTGTCCCCATACCAAATACCCTGCTTGATGAAAATAATCCTGATGATTGCTCACTTGAAAAATGGCTGTCAGCCGTAAAGCCCGGAGCTATACTCCTTTCAGGTGGTAATGATATTGGAGAATATCCCTCAAGAGATTCGACCGAAAGCTATTTACTATCGTGGGCAGTATCCGGCGGTATTCCGGTTTTAGGAATTTGTCGGGGCATGCAGATGCTGGCGGTGTGGGCTGGTATTACATTGGGCAGGAAAGAGGGGCATGCAGGAACCTGCCATTCTCTGCTTGCTTCTGACATAAATGAGGAGTGGCCATCTGAAGTAAACAGTTATCACAATTGGGTGGTGCCTGTATGCCCGGACGGGTTTCTGGTGACAGCACGATCGGAAGATGGCACCATAGAGGCAATAAAGCACGCTGAATTATCATTTGAGGGATGGATGTGGCATCCGGAACGGGAGAGATCATACACTCAGCAGGATACCAAACGGCTAAAGGAGTTGTTCAATGGGTAAAAACAGGGGATTGAAAGCAATTATTCTTGCGGCCGGTGAAGGGACTCGCCTCCGCCCCTACACGCTTGATCGTCCCAAGTGCATGGTAGAGGTGGACGGTCAGAGCCTGCTCGGCCGCCAGTTGGATGTATTGGCAACCGAATCGATTCAGCCCGTCATTGTCATTGGAGGCTATCGCTCGGAAATGCTGGAACGGCCAGGTCTCACGCTTCGATTAAACCCAAGATATGCAGACACGAACATGCTCTGGACTCTGTTTTGTGCTGAGGATGATCTTGACAGTGATCTGCTTCTGTGTTATGGTGATATTGTTTATTCACGTGAAATTCTCCGGGCAATCCTGCAATCGAAGGCTGACATTGCCGTGGCGATCGATTTGGATTGGGAGTCCTACTGGCGTGCTCGCAACGAAGACCCTCTGGATGATGCCGAAACACTCAGGCTGGCAGCCGATGGCAGAATTCTGGAGATTGGTCAGAAGCCCGAATCACTGGCCGAAATTGAAGGACAGTACATGGGTTTGATGAAGTTTTCGGCACAAGGTCTGCAACAGTTGAAAAAGACGTTTCATGATGCGAAATCCGTTGGATCACTGCGTGGAAAACCGCTGGAGAAAGCGTATATGACCGATATGCTGCAGGCGATGATAGCTTTGGACATCAGACTTGATGCCGTACCGGTTCATGGCGGATGGGTTGAGGTTGATACGGTAGAGGATTTAGAAAGTGCAATAACCCGCCAAAGACTTGAACGAATTGCAACGCTTTGACAGAGGCATGTCGAGTACTGTGTAAATCGTTTTATAATAGAGGGATAGCGTGATATTTCTGTGTATTTTGTGCGAGGGGAAACTTTAATTATTCCAAAAATCCTTGCATCTTGCTATAGCTTTTTCATTTGCCGTTCGGCGGCAAACCCGACCTGAACAACTGAAGGATGAAGCTGGCCGATGTCATGCTCTGGCCTGCTGCTGATGCACTGAAGCCGGTTTCCGGCCTTCTTTATTTTTTACCGGACACGACTGTGCTGCTATGAATAAAAATCTCTTTATCGTTATCTACCCCTACAAATTCACAGAGTTTCTGTGGAATCTTTTTGAGCTAGATGAGCTGTCAAGGTTTACGGAAGTCCAGGTCTGGGATATTTCTAAAATTTTAAATCCCGGTTTTGCCAATAGCATTGAGGCTCAGTCGTTTTGTCGTAAAGAGGTGGTGCAAATTGAGTCAATCTCTGCTTTGCTTTCACAGTTTCATTCCTTTGTAAAACAGAACAAGGAAAGCAACATCTGCATATTAAATGAGGTATCAAAAAATTCTCCAGTTGGTTTATTGGTTGAATTGATACTTGGCTTGTATGTCAAATCAACAGATGCAAAGGTTTTTGATCAATTTATTGGCGGGGTGCCGATTTTATACCCAGGCGAAATTGCCGCTCAAAGATCGGAGGCTCAGGCTTTCGGGCTTTATCGTAAAATTATCCGGCTAATCAAGTATTCGACCAACTTCAAGGATATCGCTTTTAAAGTCAGTGCTTATACTTCAACCCTCATCGGGAAACTTATCCCGACAACCTTGACACATCGATTTGTTGCCGGCACGGCCTGGCACGATTTCGCATTAAAAAGCCTTACATCGGATACAAAAATTATTTTCGGTCACAGCTATGACTACAGCAGCTATGTGACGGCGGCGGCAATGCCATTTGTGGAGAGCGACAAAGGGCGAAAATCGGCAGTATTGCTGGATAGTGCAGGCCCCTTGTTTAACGGGGATGCGGCATTAAACAAAAGAACGCTATTTTTAACGTCAGATGTCTGGTATCCGGCGTTATGTAAATTTTTTGATTTTTTGGAGCGTAAAACAGGGGCAATCGTGGAGATAGCCGGTCACTACAAATCAAATCATATTTCACCGGCGCCCTGTTTTGATAATCGTATCGTAAAGTATGGTCTGACGCGGGAAATGGTACAGCAATCAGAGTATGTCATAACCCGGTGCAGTACCGCAGTATCATATGCGGTACTCTACAGAAAGCCGGTTGTCTTCATCTATTCTGCACAGTTGAGCCATGATAAGCAAGCCATGCTTGATATCAATGGAATGGCTGAGACGCTTGGTGCCGTACCCGTTAATATTGATGACTATCCTGACGATATAACAAGTTATCTGAAAGTGGATGAAGCAAAGTACGCGGCCTACGAGAGTGAGCTGCTGACCTCGGATCCGCTTGGCAGGCCGAATTTCAGGATTATTCTTGAAGATATCATGGGGATTTCACCAGAACCGGCTTTATCCGGCGAAATGAGTAATCAGAGCACATGAAACTGACCATTACTCTTACACTCAAGGGGCGTGAGGAGTTTACCTACCGCTGGATGGAGTATATGAATGCAATGCACTGTCCTTACAGGATAGTGATAGCTGATGGTGGTGATGATAAAATACTTGAAGCACATCTCAGGGATTATAAGAATTACCGCAATCTTGAGTATGAGTATATTCGCTACCCTTTTGATGCCACACTGGACGACTATTTCAACAAATTGGAAAACGTTATTTCAAGGGTTGAAACCGACTACATTCTGCAGGCAGATAACGATGATTTCTATCTGTTGGAACGCATTCCCGAGTTGATAGCATTCCTTGATGAACACCCTGATTATGTTGCAGCACGCGGCGTATTGGTTAATTTTGAGGTGTATGACAATAAAGGGATTACCAAGGCTCAGCTCAGGGGACTTCGTTATCAGGCTTTTGCTGTTGATGCGCTATCCATAGAGAATGATTGCCCATTAAGCCGAATTGATGAGGTATGCCATGGAATGGCTGATTATGATTATTACAGCAACTGGTATTCAGTCACCAGAACCGGCGTACTTCAAAAGATATGGAAAGATTTGCTGACCCTTCCGATAAGGGAGGTCATCGTTCTGGAAATTCTCACCCATGTCATGTTGATGCATGCCGGCAAGCTTAAAGTAATATCTGCCCCATTCTATGTGAGGCAATCGAATACCTCTGAATTCGGTGAGACCCTGATTCTGGATAATCAGTTTCTTGAGCGCTGTCTATCCAACAATGCCTTTTCGGATTTTTCAATAGCCGTCGACCGGTTTTTGGGGTTTACGACCATTGAGGAGAGAAAAGCGGTGTTGAAAAGCATTGCCGGATGGCTGAACAGCTTTGTTTTCTATAATCGCCGTGGCGGTCAGGTGCGTGCCGGATTGTTTTTTCGATTATGGAGTTTCATCAAGCGGGATCCTTATTTTGGGCCTTTTGTTAAAGATGTTTTTGGTTTGCTGAAGAGCATTGCTTTGCAGACCCCCAGAAGGAGAGGTCTGCGAATTGAAGCAATAGAGCCCTTTGTACTTGAATGCAACCACACCAAAGGTCGTGCGCATAAATGAAACAGGATGTCTTGATTGCAGGGGGAGGAATCGTCGGTCTGGCCACTGCTCTGCGTATTATGCAGGTCAGGCCGGGAACACGTTTGACCCTGGTTGAAAAAGAGCTGGCTGTTGCGCAACATCAGACAGGCCATAACAGCGGTGTGATCCATTCCGGACTCTATTACAAACCCGGTTCGCTCAAGGCTCTTAACTGCATCACAGGCTATCAACAGATGCTCGCTTTTTGCCGTGAGCAATGCATACCGCATGAAATATGTGGAAAGATTGTTGTTGCAGCAACATCCGCAGAACTGGCCGGTCTGGAAGAGTTGCACCGTCGGGGTGTGGCTAATGGTTTGAGCGGACTTCGATTTTTACAACCTGCCGGGATTCGTGAAATTGAGCCGCATTGTAGCGGACTTCGCGGTTTGTTTGTTCCGCAAACCGGAATTGTGGACTATGGTGCAGTGGCGAGAAAATATGCAGAACTTCTTGTTGACAGCGGCGCTGATATTGTTTTTGGTGAAACTGTGGTGGATATCAGGCGGCAAGGCAGCATGGTTGAGCTTACAGGGAATAGCCGACAATGGAGAGGAGATGCCGCGGTGATTTGTGCCGGACTGCAATCTGATCGACTGGCACTCCGCTCAGAGCTGGATTTACCCTTGCGCATCCTTCCGTTCAGGGGCGAGTATTACCAGTTTAGCGCATCTGCTCCCCGGATGGTTAATCATTTGATTTATCCCGTGCCTGACCCGGCTTTTCCGTTTCTTGGTGTTCACTTTACCCGCATGATAGGTGGTGGTATTGAGTGCGGTCCCAATGCGGTTTTTGCTTTCGGGAGGGAGGCCTATAAAAAAACCGATCTCAACCTGCCTGATCTGTTGGAAACGCTTGCGTGGCCGGGCTTTGGTATAGCCGCAAAAAAATACTGGCGTACCGGTCTGGGGGAGTATCACCGGTCGTTCAGTAAACAGGCATTTGTTCAGGCACTCCGGAAACTTATTCCGGAAATAGAAAAAGAGCATCTTGAACCCGGCGGTGCGGGTATCCGTGCACAGGCTTGTGACCGGCGGGGTAATTTACTCGATGATTTTGATATTCGTTATCATGGCAATATTATTCATGTCTGCAATGCGCCTTCGCCCGCAGCGACATCATCATTAGCCATTGGTAAAACCATTGCAGACAAGGTGTTGACCATTTTAAACCAAGGAAGAAAAAAAATATGACAAAAACGCTCTGCAGAGTTAGTGGCACTCCGCTGACAAAAGTTCTTGATTTCGGCATGCAACCTTTAGGTAATGGCTTCCTTGAACGCAGGGATTTCGAAAATGAATATTTTTTTCCGATGGAAATCGGCTATTCGGAAGTCAGTATGATGTTCCAGTTGATTGAACAGCCTGCGCCGGAAAAAATGTTTCATGATCATTATGCTTTTTATTCGAGCTCATCCAGCTTTATGGGGAAGCATTTCGGGCACTTTGCCGATCAGGTTATCCGGTCAGGCTATCTTGCTGAAGATGATCCTTTTGTTGTAGAGCTTGGTTGTAACGATGGCATCATGCTGAAGCATTTTGCTGCGCAAAATGTTCGACATCTGGGCATAGAGCCATCCCTGAATGTGGCGCAGGAAGCCAATAAGTACGGAGTGCGTACCCGTTCCGAATTTTTTTCAGAGGAGCTGGCCGAAATCATTGTTCGCGAAGAAGGTCAAGCTGATGCCTTTCTGGCAGCCAATGTCATGTGTCACATTCCGGACATAACAGGTGTAGTCAAAGGGATAAATAAACTGCTCAAGCCAACAGGTGTGGTTATGTTCGAAGACCCTTATCTGGGTGATGTAGTTGCCAAAACCTCCTATGATCAAATTTATGATGAACACGTTTTCCTCTTCTCGGCTCTCTCAATCCAGTACCTCTTTGGGCTGCAGGGCATGGAGTTGATTGACGTGCTGCCGCAAAAAACCCACGGTGGTTCAATGCGCTATGTGCTTGCCCATCAGGGCGCTTATCCAGTCAAGGAGGCCGTCAGGCAACTTCTCGCCAAAGAAAAAGCGCAGGGGCTCGATCGATTGGCTACCTTTAAAACATTCAGGGTAAACGTAGAAAAGTCAAGATCAGATTTGCTCGCGTTGCTCCGAGCGATGAAAGCGCAGGGCAAAAAGGTAGCCGGTTATGCCGCAACTTCCAAGAGTACCACGGTTCTCAACTATTGCGGAATTGGCCCTGACCAGATTGAATATATTTGTGACACGACACCGCTCAAACAGGGTAAATTTTCCCCCGGTGTACACATTCCCATTGTACCCTATGAAGAATTCAAAAACAATCCACCTGACTATGCCGTACTGCTGGCATGGAATCATGCTGAAGAAATTATGACCAAAGAAAAGGATTACGTAGCCCGTGGCGGAAAATGGATAGTCCACGTGCCGGAAGTAAAGGTACTCTGATGATACTTTGCGCAAATCCCTCCGCCCAGTTTCACAGCTACAAGGATGAAATTGAGGCAGCAGTGCTAAGAGTGCTGCGGAGTAATCGCTATATATTAGGTGAAGAGGTCGAAGCCCTGGAGAGTGAGTTCGCCGAATATATTGGCGTACAAGCCTCAGTTGGCGTGGCCAACGGTACCGATGCCCTTGAAATTGCTGTTCGTGCGCTTGATATCGGGCCGGGCGATGAGGTGATTACTGTCTCACATACCGCAGTAGCAACTGTTGCTGCCATTGAAGCGGCAGGAGCAATCCCCGTGCTGGTAGATGTTGATCCGTTTTTTTATACGCTTGACCCGGCGAAACTGCAAGCAGCATTAAGCCCGAAAACCAGGGCGGTCATTGCTGTGCATCTTTATGGACAGGCAGCAGACCTTGATGCCGTTGCTCAGTTTTGCGACGCGAATAAACTCGCTCTCATTGAAGATGTATCCCAGGCCCACGGCGCAACATGGAAAGGTAAACGACTTGGCGGCATCGGTCACATTGCCTGCTTCAGTTGTTATCCCACAAAAAATCTGGGTGCCGCAGGCGATGCAGGTTTGATTACGACCAACGACACCAGGTTAGCCGGCAAGGTTCGTATGCTCAGGGAGTACGGCTGGCAGCAACGTTACATCAGCGACTTTGTGGGACGAAACTCGCGTCTTGATGAATTGCAGGCGGCAATTTTGAGAATCAAGCTGCGCCATCTGGACGCAGATAACGGCAGGCGACAGCAGCTTGCTGCCCGATACAGCAGAGATCTGACCGGGCAGGCATTGCAGTTGCCACAGACTCGGGCAAATGCGGAGCATGTGTTTCATCTCTATGTGATACGAACCGGCCATCGCCAGTCATTAATAGAGCATCTCAAGAGGCACGACATCCAGCCGGGTATTCACTACCCCATACCGGTGCATTTGCAGCCGGCCTATTACAATCGTATTCGCACGGCGGCGGGGATGAGTGTTACTGAAAAATTGGCCTGGGAGGTACTCTCTCTACCTCTCTACCCTGAATGTCCGGCAACAGATATTGCAAGGGTCATTGATGCCGTTACAAGTTATTTCGTCAAATTTTCCGGTACATGATCATTAACACGACACCGCTTAGCGGACTGTTTGTTCTAGAGCCAAAGTGCTATCAGGATGAGCGGGGTTTTTTTCTGGAAACCTATCAGGCTGATCGTTACCGCCAGGCAGGCATTGAAGAGACCTTTGTGCAGGATAACCAATCCCGTTCGCTAAAAGGGGTGTTGCGCGGCATGCACTTTCAGATTAAGCGACCGCAGGCTCAGCTTGTAACGGTGATGCGAGGTCGTGTTTTTGATGTGGGCGTGGATCTACGGCCTTCCTCGCCAACCTTCAGCCGGTGGTTTGGCGTCGAGCTCGGCGATGATGGCGCACGGCAGATCTATATGGCTCCCGGTTTTGCCCATGGATTTTGTGTGCTGAGTGACTGGGCCGATTTACACTACAAAGTCAGCTGCAATTATGACGCCCATGATGAAGGTGGCCTGCTTTGGAACGATCCTGATGTCGGTATTCAGTGGCCGGTTCGTGAGCCTTTGGTCACCGCTCGTGATGCCGCTTATCCAGAGTTGAAAGAGTTGACTTCAGCCCGACTTCCGCATAATCCTGTTGATAATTCCGGAAAACCATGACCAATATTGTAAATCAGAGTAAACCTTTTCATATCTGGGAAGGTGTATATCCCGACTTTCGATCCGCAGAGGCTGTCGCGCAAGGCTCTGGTTTTAGCAGTGATGTATATCGTCTTCGATCCATGCAGGCAGCTTCAGATTGCCTTGCTGCGCTCAAGTCAGGCACTCCGATTCCCGCGTTTCATAAACAACGCAGCACTCTTTTGCCGCTGACAGTGGCAATGATGCTTGGCGCGAATGAGAAGATCAAAATTCTCGATTTTGGCGGAGGACTGGGTATTGGTTACATGACTCTCGTCGAGAGCATCCCTGACGATCTGAAAAGGGTAGAGTATACCATTGCAGAGGTTCCGGAAGTCTGTCAGAACGGAATGGATTTCCATGCGGGAAAGGTAATCTATACCCCGGTTATTCCAGCCACCGGCAAATTTAATCTGGTCCATGCCGCATCCTCCTTTCAATACGTTGAACATTGGCAGGAGCAGTTAGAAAAGTTTGCAGCGTTTGAGCCGGAATATATGTTACTATCGGATGTATTTGCCGGTTCTATCAAGTCGTATGTTACCCTGCAGAACTACTACGACAGCAGGATTCCTCACTGGTTTTTGAATTTACAGGAACTGCTGGAAATCTTTGAACACCATGGTTACCGGCTGGCCATGAAGAGTTATGCCACCTCCCGCAGACTGGATACTGAGGACACATTGCCAATGGCCAATTTTCCAGAAGCTTTTCGATTACAACAAACCCTGCATTTGCTGTTACAAAAAAAATAAGAGATGGACATTTTAGAAAGGCTGAAAGGAAAAACTGTAGTCGTTACAGGTGCCAGTGGGTATATTGGCTCTGTACTGGTTGATGCGTTGGTAAGGCATTCCTGTAACGTGGTCCGTGTCAGTCGCGTGGATATGGTGCCGTTGGCTGATACCAAAACAATTACGGTCGATATCCGCAATGCTGATACATGGGCTGAAATTGTTGCGCCGGCTGATATTATTTATCACCTTGCCGGAAGTACCAGTGTCTATGCGGCAGCCAGGAATCCTGCTGAAAGTCTGCACTCAACGCTTCTGCCCTTGAATCATCTTGTCAGGGCTGCAGCTGAGCAGCAATGCAAACCGCGAGTTGTTTTTGCTTCCACCGCAACGGTTTACGGCTTTACACCGCAACGCCCTGTTTCAGAAACTATTGAGCCAAAACCAACAACAGTTTATGATCTGCATAAACTGTTTGCCGAGCAGCAACTTGCTTTGGCTTCGCAGCAAGGTATACTCGAAAGTGTTTCGTTGCGTCTGGCAAATGTATTCGGTCCGAGTAGCAGTGTGAGTTCAGCAGATGATCGGGGCATTTTGAACAGAGTAACAGCTATGGCCTTGCAGGGCAAAGATTTGATGGTTTACGGGGGAGGCAATTATTTTCGTGATTATGTCTATATCACCGATGTTGTCAATGCATTTCTTTTTGCGGGTATCTGCCCGCAGCTCGGCGGCAAATCTTTCAATATAGCAAGCGGAAATGGCAGAACAGTCAGAGAGGCATTTGAGCTTGCTGCCGCCCAGGCAGGTAAAATAACGGGTCACTCTGTAGCGGTTGAAAGTACACCGTGGCCAGCAGGCGTTGATTCGATTGAATTCAGGGAATTTACAGCTGATATCGAAAAATATACCACTGCTACAGGCTGGATTCCTGAGATTAATCTTGAGCAGGGAATAGCCTTGTTAGTCATTGCATTATTAAAAAAGGATAAAAAAGTATCTTGACTAAACCCTCACATCCAATAGTTGATATTATCCGCAAGCTTGTATGTCCGGGTGGTTACATTAATACATAAAGGTTTTTTACAATGATTGTACATCCATACACCACTGTTTCTTCGGTGTATTTAGTCAAATTGCCACACTATTTTGAGGATAACGGTGATCTTGTCGTGATGGAGGGGTTGATCAATGTTCCTTTTGCCATTGCCCGTGTGTTTGTGGTTCGTACACCGGAAGGAGCAGTTCGAGGTCAGCATGCCCACAAGGCGTGTGCCCAATTTCTGACTTGTCCCCGTGGTTCTGTGGAGGTTGTATGCACTGATGGCACTGATTCCGCCGAATTTGAGCTTAATCATCCCAATGTGGGGTTG
>Ga0172371_10005035_pt1 | contig 19717 bp, 23 predicted proteins | sample Lak12m_FD_114543 | JGI IMG/M metagenome (GOLD analysis project Ga0172371, IMG submission 114543) | Freshwater microbial communities from Kabuno Bay, South-Kivu, Congo - kab_022012_12m | ecosystem: Environmental > Aquatic > Freshwater > Lake | place: Democratic Republic of the Congo: South-Kivu... | reverse complement strand
CTTTTTCTTTTTGATTTTTGTTTTAGCGACCATTGATTAGTGTTAAAATTTAGGCTGTCTATCCAAAGCCAAAATATCCTTTATTTTAACACTTATCAGTGGTTTACTAAATACCACTTAAATACCTGCCTCGCCGGCAGGCGGGCTAAATACTAAATACCAAACGATGAACATCCGATTTCTTTTCAAGGAAGTCAAAATTGACGACCGGACACACAATTATGTCGAGGAAAAAATCGAAAAACTGGGGAAATTTTTTCGCTCGTTCAAAGAAGACGCTGAAGTGAGCGCGGAAGTGGAAATAGACTTGGACAAAAAAGGGAAATTTCGGGTTGAAGTGATGCTTTTCACGCCATATGAGAAATATCGCGGTGAGGACACGACTGAATCCATTGAGGGATCGATTGACAGCGTCTATGAAGCGTTGGAACAGCAAATCATGAAAGACAAGGAGCGCTTGATCACGATGACGCGCCGCGGGGGTCGGTCAATCAAGAAAAAAATGGTGGTGGACGAAGATGCTAGGTTTTAGTTTTTTAGCTCTCTCCCTTTTCTAAAGGGAGAGCTGGAGAGGGATTTCTGGGATTCAATATCATAAAATCCCCCTTAATCCCCCTTTAATAAAGGGGGAGACACGGGACACGCAATTTTTATCATGCGCAAAGTATTTTTAATTGCTTTTTTGCTTCTTTTTGCTTTTGCTGCGAAAGCACAGGATTCTTTGAACGCGGAAAAAATCACCAGCTTCAACGGAGAAATAAAGATAAATTCGGACAGCTCGATCAATGTTACGGAAAAGATTGCCTATGATTTCGGCGAAAACCAAAAACACGGAATTTTTCGTTTTATTCCAGTGAAGTACAAAGCGCGGGGCGGGAATTTCAATCTGCGGATTTCAGACGTGAAAATTACGGATGAAAACGGCGCGGCGCAGAATTTCACGACAACAAATAGCGGCGGAAATATCAAATTCCAAATTGGCGACGCGGACAAGCTGCTGAGCGGGCAAAAAAATTATGTGATCAGCTACACGATTCGCCGGGCGGTGAACTATTTTCCCGACCACGACGAACTATACTGGAATTTCACGGGCGACCAGTGGCAAGTGCCGATCGAAAGCGCGATCGTGAAAGTGAACTTGCCCGAGGCAGCCAAAGAAAATTTGCAGTACAAATGTTATCAGGGAGTCTTCGGAAGCACCGCGGAATGTATTGCCGATAAAATAGAAGGAAATACTTTATATTTTGAAGCAAAAGGATTGATGACGGCCGGCGAAGGGATGACCATCGTCGCCGGTTGGCCGAAGGGAATCACGCCCGAGCCGACGGTGTTTCAAAAAATATTTGATACGGCGAAAGATAATTGGACTTTGTTCGTGCCTTTTCTGGCTTTTGTGTTGATGTTCCGTCTGTGGTATAAAAAGGGCCGCGATCCGAAGGGGCGGGGAACGATCATTGCTCAATACGAGTCGCCGGATGGACTCGCACCGGCCGAAATTGGAACAATGATTGACGGATCAGCGGACAACAAAGACGTGTCGGCAACGATCATTGATTTGGCTGTGCGCGGATTTTTGAAAATCAAACGAACAGAAGAAAAAGCGTTTCTCGGTCTGGGAAAAAATGTCGAATATATTTTCACAAAACTCAAAGATGAAGAGCCGGAACGAAATTTTGAAAAAGAAGTGATAAAAGGAATTTTTGGTTCCGGAAAGGAAAAGAAGTTGAGCGATTTGAAAAATGAATTTTACAAAACTCTTGCTGAAGTAAAAAACCAGCTTTATAAAGATGTAACCGAAAGGGGCTACTATGTTTCCAATCCAAACAGCACGCGCATATTGTGGGTTGTGTCCGGAGTCATTGCCGGAGGATTTCTGGCTGGAATTTTTGGTTCATTCCAGGGAGGATGGGGAGTTGCAAGTGGGATAATTTGCGGAACAATAATCCTGATTTTCGGCTGGCTGATGCCGGCGGTGACGAAAAAAGGCGCCGAGCTCAAGGAGAATATTTTGGGGTTCAAAGAATTTCTCGCCGTCACGGAAACGGATCGGCTCAAATTCCACAACGCGCCCGAAAAAAATCCCCAAATGTTTGAAAAATTTTTGCCCTACGCAATGGTCTTGGGCGTTGAGAATGAATGGGCCAAACAATTCGAAGGAATATACAACCAGCAGCCGGATTGGTACGAGGACTCTTCGGGACGGATGTGGAGTGCGCTTGTCCTTAGCAGCATGGTTTCGGACTTCAACAGCACTGCGATGACGACAATGTCCAGTCAACCCTCATCAGCGGCCGGCGGCGGGAGCGGGTTTTCCGGAGGCGGGGGAGGCGGCGGCTTCGGCGGCGGCGGGGGAGGGAGCTGGTAATATCCGCGAGTAAGCTTGACATATTTGTCCTAATTGTGCGTAAATAGTGATATAAATTTAGTTTAAGGAGGCGGATTGAGATGCTTCAATTTATTGTTGTAGCACGGGACTGTCATAGGGGTTTACTTGGTAGTCTTGACGCGCTGAGCGAGGCCTTTGCCTTATTGCCTTGCCCCGAGGGCATGATAGTATCCATCCCTTCTATTCAAGTGCAGGGAAGACCCGGGTTTATCCATGGGGTCAAGGGGAAAATGGACACCAGATCCGGGACAATAGAAATTGAAACGGATCCGCGGGGAGCAAGTTTGACACTGGTGGCAAAGAGTATCAACCTTCGCCCAGAAGATGAAAAAAGGCTCTTTACCTTTCTCTATGCTTACTTTGGGGCAAAGGAATTAAGCCTGTCTTAGGAAGCTAATAGGTCCACAAGAAGCGCGGCTCATACATTGGGTCGCGCTATTTTTTTGGCCAAAATGAATTCCATGCAACAGTTGAGAAATCTGCGCTGTCGTCTTTGAAAATTATTTATTTTTTCGGTCTTCTGTTGTACGGGATGAAAAAAATCTGCTATTATTTGAGTAGTAAAAAAATATGCTCAATTCAAAAAGATTATATATTGCCATAGGCCTTTTTTTTGTTTTGGTCCTGCTGGAATTTTATTTATTCAACCGGCAGACCAGTTTTTCGCATGGTGCGGGAAATATACCGCAAAACATTGAAATTACAGAAGGCGAGGGAGTGGAAGATATCGGGCAGAAGCTCGAAGACGCCCAACTCGTGAAAAGCAAATACTATTTCGATTTTTATATCTGGAAAACGGGAAGCCGGGGAAAAATCAAGGCCGGAAAATATGAGCTCAAGGGAACAATGACGATTCCGGAAATCGTTCAGGTTCTGTCGCTCGGAGAAATTATTTCGAATCAGGTGAAGGTGACTTTTCCGGAAGGGACAAGCGCCGGGGGCATGGCGGAAATTCTCACGCAGAAGGGCTTTGACGGAGATACATTTTTGGCAGACATTAGGTCCGGTTCGGAAATTGCTGCAAACTATGCTTTTTTGAAGGATGTGCCAAAGAATTCAAATCTGGAAGGCTTTTTGTTTCCCGACACATACATTTTTTTCAAAGACGCGAAGCCTGAAGAGATCGCGGATCGGATGCTTCAAAATTTCGATGAAAAAATGACCCCGAAAATGAGAGAGGATATCCAAAACGGGGGCAAAAATATTTTTGATGTTGTCACGATGGCGAGCATTCTGGAAAAAGAAGTGCGGACGGCGGATGATATGAAAATCGCGAGCGGGATCTTCTGGGACAGGATCGGCGTGGGTATGCCGCTCCAAAGCTGCGCGACAGTCGCCTATGTTTTGGGCAAAGAAAAAAAACAATATTCGGTTGAGGACACGAAGACGCCTTCGCCGTATAATACCTATCTCAACAAGGGTCTGCCGCCCGGCCCGATCGACAATCCGGGGATGAACTCGATCCTTGCGGCGATATACCCGACCAAAACGGACTATAATTATTTTCTTTCCGACCCCACGACGGGAAAAACCATTTTCTCGCGTACTCTCGAAGAACACGCCGCCAACAAGGCGAAATATGGGTTGTAGGTTTTGTTGAGAGATTTCAACTTGAAACTTTTGGCTCCGGCTGAAAGTTTCATTTTTTATTCAAGAAAATAAATAATTTTGACATTTTGGTTTGAATTGGGATATATTTAGCAAAATGCAGATCATTAACAATACACAAAGATAATCTTCCTCAAGGGGGTGTGTGATCATGAAAGAAGAAATTGTTTATTTGCCAAGTGTGATTATCGATACCCATTGCCATGGCCGGGATATGTTGCAATCGCGCAAAACAACCGTGCTGGAAACTTTGCGCGAAGCCAGGAATGGCGGCATAGGAGTTTCTTTTTTTATGCCCAACACCGATCCGCCGATCACTGATCTGGATACTCTGATATTTTATATCCAGCTGATGGCAAAGGCGGAAACAGAGCTGGGTCTCCAGCAACGGCAGTTCGTTTATTTCGGTGCGACAGATTCCAATCTTGAGGAATGCCGTCGAGCGAACAGCATTTCTGGTGTAGTCGGGATAAAAGTTTATCCCAAAAGCAAAAAAGGGGAAACAGTGACGACCGGAACAATAGGCGTTGCCGAAAACAGCACAATCATGAGATTATTTGAGCTGTCGGAGGCTTGCGGAAAGCCCGTCGCTTTTCATTGCGACGATCCGGAGATTGTCGCTCGCGAGGGAAATACGATTCGAGCAGAAGCGACTTATGTGGAAAAGATTTTATTCCTGGCAAGCAATTTTCCACGTGCAAAAATCGTGATTTGCCACGTATCCTGCCGTGAAAGCGCAGGCCTTGTTCTGGCGGCTCAGAGATCGGGAATGCAAGTGGTGCTCGAACTGTGTCCGCATTACCTTTGGTTTGATTCAAACGGGACTCACTGGGATCATGCTATCGATCCGGTATTCTATCATTGTTTCAACAATCTTCGACCAAAAGAACATCGGATATTCCTCACGGGTCTTTTGGGCGAAGACAATCCGTTTATCTTCGTGGGTTCCGACAATGCGCCGCATACAATCGCGGAAAAATTGGCAAAGGGTTATGAGGGCTGCCTTCAAATCAGCATATGGTCCCAGTCATCACAACATTGGCGAGGCAATTGAGACTTGGCGCCGATCAGGTTGCCAAACTTCTTTGTTTGAACGCGTTCCGATTTTTTGGAATCTCGATCACGGAGGAAATTATTCCATACAAACTTGAAAAAGGAATAATCAACAAAAAATACAACAATGGTGTTGTGGCCAACCCGTGGACCGGCGCAGAGCTATATTTTCCGGTACCAATCAAGAAATAGGAGGGAGACATGATCGATCTGAGAGACGGAAAGAAGATTTCGAATGTTGTAATTTCGACTGCTTTGGGTCATTCCGGCGGTGGGATGTTTCCCTACAATCTCTTGCCCGCGTATCGTTCGGTGATGCGGCTGGCGCAAAAAACCGGTACGACGATTTTTTCAAAATCGGCGACACGGTTCAAGCGGGTGGGAAATTTTGTTCTTGGCAATCCGTTGACGTGGCACTATGTCCGGCGCATTCGCGGAAGCTTCAGCGGGATGTTGAATGCTTATGGTCTCACCAACGAGGGGGTTGAGGTCGAGGCCGCGGGAATACTCGAGGCCACAAAATCCGGCTTCAATGTCATTCCGAATTTTTTTCCCGAATTTTCGAAGGGAAGGGAAGTGGCGATTCGGGAGACTCTCGAAGCTGTCGAAATCTATTCTCGCATTCTGGGTGATCGTTTTTCTGCGATTGAGCTCAACTATTCGTGTCCCAATTCGGGGTGTGATATTCGAGCCAATATGGAGGCATGCGCCGAATGCACGCGGGCAGTGAAAAATTTTCTTCCCTGGCTCTTCGTGATAGCCAAGATCGGCTATGATCATCCGTATGAATTTTCCCAAGAGCAGGAGCGATCCGGTGCGGATGCGATCCATGCGATAAACACCATTCGCTATCAGGTTATTTTCAATAAGCCATCGCCATTCGGGCAAAAGGGAGGTGGAGTTTCCGGTGGGCCTGCGAAAATGAGGGCAATGGAATACAATAAAAGCCTTCCGAAGTTAGTCTCGGTTCCGCTGATCTTTGGCTGCGGAGTTGAAGATTTTATTGATGTCTGCCGATATATGGACATGGGAGCGGATTCCGTCAGTATGTGCTCCTTACCCATCAGGAGGTCGAGAGTTGCGCACGGCGTGATTAACCATTTCAATAATCGCTAATCGCTATTTAATTTCTAGCATCTGATCTGATCGGTATATGCCGGTTGAGTCAGATGCTTTTTTCTTTGTCTACTTGACAGTATTTTCCCAATCTTATAGACTATCAAAGTCGAATTGAATAAACATTTTCCGCAGAAATTGGGTTTATCCCGTTGAATTCGCCAAAGGCGACCATTCAACCGGGACACATAATTCCCAACCAGGAAATAGCAAGCTTTTATTGTTATTTTTTAAATTCTGCGGAAATGCAGATTTTTGTTTTTCTTTACGAATTACGAATCTAATACGAATATACGAATATGCTTACCAAAGATCAAAAAAAAGAACTGGTGAAAAATCTTTCTTCCAAAATCAAGGACGGAAAAGTTCTTATTTTTTCCGATTATGCCGGCACAACGGTCGGGAAAATGAAGGATTTGCGCGATGAGCTGCGCGCGTCTGATTCGAGCTACAAGATCACGAAGAAAAAACTGATCGATCTGGCCCTGAAAGACGCGGGCATCGAAGCGAGCGTCTTGGATCTGGAAGGCCAAATCGGAATCGCGATCGGGAAAGGGGATGAAGTGTCAGCGGCCAAAGTGCTCGCAAAATTCGCCAAAGAAAACAAGAATTTCAAAATATTGCAGGGAGTCCTCGAAAACAAAGTGATCAGCGACAAAGAAGTGCTGTCTCTCGCGACACTTCCAAACAAAGACGAGCTCCTGGCCAAACTGGTCGGAACAATCAATGCTCCGATTTCCGGATTCGTGAACGCACTTGCCGGGAATTTGAAGAATTTGGTCGGCGTGCTAAAAGCCATTGGCGATACAAAATAGTAAAATCATAAATCATAAATCTAAAATTATGACCGAAAAAACCACAGAAGAGAAGAAAGCTGTTGAAATTCCCGAGAAGTTCAAATCTCTCGTGAGCGAAATCGAAAAGATGTCGGTTCTCGAACTTTCAGAGCTGGTGAAGGTTCTCGAGGAAAAATTTGGCGTGAGCGCAAGCGCTCCAATGATGATGGCCGGCCCCGCCGCAGGCGCGGGAGGCGAAGCCGTTGAAGCCGCTCCCGAAAAGAGCGAATTCGACATCGAACTCGTGGCTTCCGGAGATTCCAAGATCAACGTGATCAAGGCGGTGCGTGAAATCACCGGACAAGGCCTCAAGGACGCCAAAGACCTGGTTGATGCGGCTCCAAAAGTGATCAAAGAAAAAGTCGCCAAGGCTGAAGCGGAAGATATCAAGAAGAAACTCGAGGAAGCCGGCGCGACCGTCAACTTGAAATAAATATCGGAATATAGCCCAAAGAAAAAAGACGGGGCATTCCCCGTCTTTTTTGTATGATTTCCAATGTTGCTTATTCAATCGAAAACTTCGAGACCGAATCCGTTTTTTGCAGATAGATAACTTTATTTTTTTCGTCAGCCACGATATTTTTGATGCCAGTTATTTGCCCGCTGAAATATTGCGCGGCGATTTTTCCGTCTTTGGCATATTCCACAATTCGGTGATTTTTGTTGTCGAGGATATAAATATTTTCAAATCCCGGAGCGGTATATATCGCGTCAATGCGGAGGGGTAGCCGGGGTTTTTGAAAGTCAATCGCGCTGTCGATTTTTCCCTTGAGAAGAGGAATGACATTCAAATTGTTGATCGTGAAAATATCTTCGTTGATCGCGAATTTATCCGCTCCTTTCAAATCTTGTCCGCTTTTCAGCCAATCCTGCTTTTCGCCGAATCCGCCCTCGGCGCGGGGATAACGGTAAATTTGGTTGGCAGCCGCGTCTAAAATATAAATATAGGTTAAGTACGCTTTTATATCACTCGCATTCAAATTGCCGGGGAATGAAATGGCGTTTTCCTGGAATTTTTTGTTTGAAGGCGTGAAAGAAATGATTTTTTTGTCAGAGGTCAGAATAAAAATCGTATTGAGATCCGGCATGGCGGCCGCAAGCGTGAATTTTCCGCTATCAATCGCGCTGTCGCTTTTTTCCGTTGCACCGCTTGCCGGGTCAATTTTCAAGATAGATCTGTTTCCAGTGAGAGAAAAAAACATATCATTCATGAAGATTAGCCCGCTGCTGCCGGCCGGCAAAGCGGCGATATCGGAAATACTTTCGATGTTTTTCGCGTTTATGTCAGTGGGCTCGGCGGCTGGAACGTCGCTCGGCTGGGCGCTTTGGACGGACTGAGCTTGTTTGACCGCCGCATTCTGCCGGATAACGTTCCTGATGAGAAGGAAAGCAATGAACGCAAGAACAACAAATATTCCGGCGGCCGCGACGATTTGGGTGTTCTTTTTTCGAAAATCAATTCTTTTTATTTTCTGCGTTGAATGGACAAGCGTCGATTTTGTCCCCGAAGGAAGTTTTTTCCAATCGATCCGGCCAAAAAGGCGATAAATTTTTTTCCAAACGAAAAGGGCGCCATTTCTTGCGTCAGAAAAAGTGTTTTTTGCTATAACAGAGGCTTTTTGAGCGAAGCTTTTTTTGGGGATGATGTCTTCAGATTCAGAAACAAAGAGATAATTTTCTTTTTTGGCAGACGGCCCGCTTGGAATCGGCGAAGCTGGCGCGGGAGAAACATAGGCTAGTGGCGGAGTGCTGGCGGGAGGAATATTGCCAGGCGGCATAATTGCGGAGGATATGCCCGGTTTTTGCCTCTCCGGCAAATCGCTGATGGGGCGATTTAGCTCCTCTTTTGCGGCTTCTTCTTCCGAAACCATACTTACGACGATTGCTCCTGAGAGTTCGGAATTGGCCGTAAGGGAGGCGGAAAGAATTTCGGGGAACTCTTCTCGGGAAAAACGGGCGGCATTTTGGCGGATTTCCTCAAAAGAAAATATTTCAAGCAGATCCGACGTCGTGAAAACAAGACGATCGCCAAGCTCGACTTTGCCGCTTGAGATATCGGAAAAAGTTTTGACCGGATGCGAATCGACTTCCGCGGTGTCTTCGTCCAAGCCGGCTCCGATGTCTGCGAGCATTCCTCCCCGCAAAAGCAATATGGAAGTGGTTCCTAGTTTTGAAAAATGAAGATTGTTTTTCTCCAGCGCTCCTCCCGCGAAACTGATATGTCCGATCCATTTCACACTGCCCTGTCGGGCAAGTTCGGCAAGAGCGAGGTTGGCCTTTTTGAGGCTGGCCTCAAAGCTGTCGTAGGCCGGCCGGGAGGGTTTTGAGAAATATTCTTTTTTGATCACAGAGGCGAGAAGATTGGCGACAAAAGATGATTCCGGTGAGGTGTCGGAAATTTTGATCAATCCGAAGACCGTTCCCAGCTGCTGCTGCTCGAAATTTTCAGGCGGATACGCAAAAACCATCCCAAAGGGAGCAAGATCCCGATTGGTGGAGACGAAAATTTCCCGAAAAAGCCCCTTCGGACAGCCATTTTTCCTTTTTTTGGGCGATATAGGCATAAATTTATCCCCTCACCAAAGCAAACATTTGATATATCGACTATTTTTGTAAGAAACTTGACTTCGAATTGAAGACTTTGGTGTGGGGATTTAGGTCATTATAGGAAAGAACGGGGAAAAATACAAATTTTGAGAGGAAGAGAGGCAAAAATGCGAACACTCCAAAAAATGGACTTTTTCAGGCATTTGGTTTATACTGGTATTGTCTAAATCGCTAAAAAAATTTTTATGCCCGAGATATTTTCCCAACTTTTTGAATCGAGAGTGAGGGCTCGTCTCATCAAATTCTTCATGCTGAATGACAAGCGCGAATATTTCCAACGGGAGGTTGTCGAGAAAAATAAAATGAGTTCCATCCAGATCACGAAAGAGCTGAATCGCTTTGAGAAGATGAGGATGATCATCGTGCGGACGAAAAAGGGGAAAAGGTTTTTTCAAACAAACACCGGTTTTATTTTCTATCCCGAACTCAAAAATCTGGTCGTGAAGTCAAACACTATGCCGGAGTGCCGAAGTCTTTCCCAGATCAAAAATCTCGGCAAGGTGAAACTGGCGCTCATTTCCGGCGTGTTTCTCAATTATCCCAAAGGCCGGGCAGATCTCTTGGTCGTTGCGGATGAAGTGAGTCGGGCAAAACTCAAACATTTGCTCGAAAATCTTGAGGCCGAGGTGGGAAAAGAGATAAATTATTCTCTTATGGGCTCGGACGAGTTCAAGTACCGCACGGATATGCTCGACAAGTTCATAATGGAATTTCTGGAAAGTCCTTATGAAGAAATCATCTGCAAAGTGCCGAATTTGAAAGAAATCGCGAATCGCCGAGCCAAATAACAACACGAAAACAAGCCGAATAATCCAAATTTTCTTGAAATTTAAGATTATTTCAAAAATACTTTGCCGCACCACTCGCGATTTCCAGCGAAATCGCTCGTTGCAGAATTTGCTCGTGATTTCACTTCGTGAAAACCATGCTCACTCGCAAATAATGCTGCTGCAAAGTATTTTTGAAATAAAAATATTTGGCCGAAGCTAGTTCAGCATAATGATGAATATAACAACAATTGTTCTGGTACTTTTCATCTTGGTTCTTGCCGGATTTATTTTTTCTTTGCGAAAAAAAATAGAGGATTCGAAAAAAGATGAGTCGGCGGGCAATGACGATCGGATTGTGAGCAATCTGACGAACCAAATTTCTCTTTTGTCGCAAACTTTGAGTACGATCCAAAAAAGCGTCGACCAGCGGCTGGGAGAGAATACGGGACGGCTTGATAACGCGGCGAAATCATACGGCGAGGTCCAAAAACAGTTGACGCATCTTCAAGACGAGGTTCGGCGGGTCCACGAAGTCGGAAAAGACATTTCGTCGCTGCATGAGATCTTGCGGGCTCCCAAAGTACGGGGCGTGATGGGAGAGATTTGGCTCGAGAAACTTCTCGGCCAAATGCTTCCGCAAAACCACTACGAATGCCAGTACGCTTTCAAAAGCGGCGAAAAAGTTGATGCCATCATTCGGCTCCAGGACCATATTATTTCAGTTGATTCGAAATTTCCGCTCGAAAATTTCAAGAAAGCGATTGAAAGTCAGATCGATGAAGAGAGAAGCAGTCTCAAAAAACAGTTCGGGCAGGACGTGAAAAAACATATTAGCTCCATTTCTGACAAATATATATTGCCCGGAGAAGGTACGATGGATTTCGCGTTGATGTATATTCCCGCGGAGAACGTCTATTATGAAATCATCAATCACAATTTTGGCAGCGTGAGTCTTTTCGATTACGCGGTTGAGAAGAAAGTGATTCCTGTCTCTCCCAACACGTTCTATGCCTATTTGGGGACGATCATTATGGGGCTCAAAGGACTGCGGGTTGAAGAAAACGCCAAATTCATCCTTCAAAATTTGAGCAAGCTCATGGTTCAATTCATGAAAATCAGGAAAGATTTCGAATCTTTGGGCAACCATATCAGAAACGCGCAGAACAAGTTTGAAGCCACGGACAAGCGGTTGGGGAAATTTGAAAACCAGCTTGAAAAATCAGGCGACAAAGAACTCGAAGAGATCAAAAGTGTTGTTTTAGATGAAGTAAGCGCAGATGAATAAAAACTGGCGGTCAAAATTCATGGACAGGGCGAAGCGTTTTTTTTGGCATGGATTTTGGACCGATCCGGTGATATTTTTTTCGATCGTTCTTGCGATTTTGACGAATGTCGGTCTTTGGATCGCTCTTTTCCGAACGGTTGTGCCAACCGAGTCTCCCATAATTCTGCATTACAATATCTATTTCGGAGTGGACGCGGTGGGGAATTGGAAAAGCTTGTTTTTCATGCCGACGCTGGCCGCCGTACTTCTTTTTCTGAACCTGGTGCTTTCAAGATTTTTCTATTACAAAGAGCAGATGCTTTCCTACCTTTTCGCGGGAGCGGCGCTGATTTTGCAACTGCTGATGGCGGTGGGGGTGATAAGCGCGATACTGATAAATTTTTAGAATTTTTGTCATTGCGAGGGAGTATAGCGACCGCGGCAATCTCGGGATTGCTTCGCTGCGCTCGCAATGACAGGAAATTTATGTTCCAATATCCCGATCCCAGGACAACCAATCCGCGTGATCACAAGCTCCAGCGGTTTTTTGAAATGATCCCTGGCATCATCACTTGGTTCACGCTCATCGGGATGTTTGTCTTTTCTTTTCTCATCCCGGTATGGATCGCGGTTTTCATCATTGCTTTTGACATATATTGGCTCTATCGGACAGTGTATATTTCTACTTATTCCATTTTAGCGTTTCGCAAGATGAAAAAGCACAAATTGATCGACTGGATGGAGGTGTGCCGGCGTATTGCCGATCCCGAAAAATTCTTAGGTGAAATAAAGGACAGAACAAAAGCTCTGAAGAACAAGAAAAATTCGAAACTGCCCTCCTCTTCGGCGGGCAAGCAAATCGGCGCGTATGAAGAACTGGCGAAAGAAGTTAGGGCTGCCGCGAAAAATAAGGAAAAATTTCTGGATTGGCGCGATATTTATCATGTAGTCATGCTCCCGACGGCCGGAGAAAGCCCTGAGATCATCGAGCCGGCCATTCAGGCGGTTCTCGATTCGAGTTTTCCCAATGAACAATTCATCATCCTTCTCGCGACGGAAGAAAGGGAAGACGAAAAGAAAAGAAATCACAAAATTAACTATCTCAAGAAAAAATTTGAGGGAAAGTTTTTTGATTTTCTCTCAACGGTGCACAAAGTGGAGCCGGGCGAGATGAAGGCCAAGGCCTCGAATACGACCTACGCGGCGAAGTATCTGAAAAAATATCTCGAAGAAAAAAAGATTCCTCTCGAGCAAGTGATTCTTTCCAATTTCGATTGCGACACTTGCGTCAACAGCGAATATTTCGCGGCGCTGACTTTCAGATATATCACCGAGCCCAAGCGCTTGCAGTTTGCCTATCAGCCGCTCCCGATGTACCACAACAATATTTGGGATACGAACGCGTTTGTGCGAATCATCGTCACGGGCTCGAGTTTTTGGCATATGGTCGAAGCAATGCGGCCGGAGCATATGGTGACCTTCTCGTCCCACTCGGAAGCTTTCAAGACGATCGTCGATGTCGACTATTGGCCGGTGAACGTGATCTCGGAAGACTCGATCATTTTTTGGAAATGCTATACATATTTTGACGGGAAATACAAAGTGAAGCCGATCTATCTTCCGGTTTCGCTCGACGCGGTGCTGGCCGACACCTATTGGCATACGATCCAAAACCAATACAAACAAAAGCGGCGCTGGGCATATGGGATCGAAAATTTCCCGCTCCTCGCGCGGGCGTTTCTCGCCAACAAAAAAATTCCCTTGAGAAAAAAAGCCAAACACCTCTTCACAATGCTTGAAGGACACTGGTCCTGGGCAACAAACGCTTTCGTCATTGTGCTGCTTGGATGGCTGCCGGTCATGATTGGCGGGCCGAAGTTCAACGAGTCGGTTCTCGCCCACAACCTGCCGTATATGACGCGCTATCTCATGAATGCGGCGCTCATCGGCTTGGTCGTTTCGATGTTTTTGAGCCTCTTGCTCCTTCCGCCGCGCCCCAAAAAATATTCGCGCAAGCGCTATATCTATATGTTTCTCCAATGGTTTTTGGTCCCGATCACAGCGCCGTTCCTCGGCGCCGCGCCGGCTGTCGATTCCCAAACGCGGATTCTCTTTGGCAAATACTTCGGCGAATTCTGGGTGACGGAAAAGGTGCGGAAATAAATTTGTCGAGGTCTCACCTCGACAACCAAGCTAAAATAAAAAAATGAAGGAGGAAAATCATGAGTCTGTCGAGGTCTCACCTCGACAGGAATCTTGTATAAAACCGGAGAGTTTCATAACTGGAGAGTTCTATCATATTTTTAATCGCGGAGTTGAAAAGAAGACCATATTTCCACAGGAATCGGATTACTGGAGGCTTATCAAATCACTAAAGGAATTTAACACCACAGAACCGGCTTATAAAATAAGTCGCTTGAACGAGAAAGGTATCACATCGGATACGAATCCTCTTGTAGATATTATTGCCTATTGTGTAAACCCAAATCATTTTCATCTGCTCTTAAAACAGAAAGAAGAAAAAGGTGTAACTGAATTTATGCGGAAGCTAGGCACTGGTTACACAATGTATTTCAATAAAAGATACGAGAGGTCGGGGGTCCTTTTTCAGGGAAAATTCAAATTCACTCATATTGAAAGAAACGAACAACTTCTCTATATGTCTGTGTATGTCAATTGTAATTCTGAAGTTCATGGAATTGCCAAGGCGGAAAGCTATAGATGGTGCAGTATGCCGGAATATTTAAGCGGAGAAAAATTATTATGCAAGAAAGATATTATCCTCGATCAGTTCAAAGATATCGATGAGTTCAAAAGTTTTGCTAAAGAAAACACCGTTTTTGCGGAGGAAAGAAAAAAATGGGAAAATGCTATAATTGAGTAGGGTCTGTCGAGGTCTCACCTCGACAAAATATAATATAAAAAAACGGGGACATCTCGGATGAAATGTCCCCGCGGGGGCGATGTTGGCTATTAGCTATTAGCCGATGATTAATGGACGTCCGCCGCCCCCTATAAACGACATTACGTCATCTTCGGCCTGCATCACATGTCCCGTTGCTTGAATAAGCACCGCACGGGTGTTTATTAACAAAGCCCGCAAAGCTTCGTCGCAGCAAGGAGTGATACTATTCGGCATACAAAGTTCTACGCCGAGAGCCCTTGCTTCCAGCACTAATTCCTCGAGATGATCTAAAACTGGATCGCCAGTGAGTTCTGACATAAAATCTTCCTCCTTGTGATATTAGCTTATTTAAGCCATTATTATTGCGATAATTCTTACTCGCAGTGTTTCATTCTATCACTTTCTAACCAAAAAGTCAAGTGGCGCTGAAATTCGTCCTCCCATTTTTATATTCTTTCATCATCTCGGTCATCGCGATATTCTTTTTGCTGCGAAACCTGTCGAGGTCTCACCTCGACAAAAAGAGGCTTGGCGGAGTAGCGGTGATCGCGGTTTTTGTTTTGATATTGCTGCTTGATAAAAATTTAGTCATCACCAAACCGATTGCGGGGATTTTAGTCGGGGGATTGATGATTTTATTTCTTGGCCTTTGGGATGATCTCAAAAATTTGAGCTGGAAATGGCAGATGTTATTTCAAATTATCGTCGCGCTTGTTGCAATATCGTTCGGAGTTCGCAGTGAATTTATTTCAAATCCGTTTGGGGGAATAATTCTCCTAACTAGCCCAATAGCATACATTATACTTTATACATTATACTTTATACTGTTCGTAAATTCGCTCAATTGGCTCGATGGGACGGATGGACTGGCGGGCGGAGTGACGCTGGCGTCGCTCGGGACGATATTTTTTTTGAGTTTCAAACCCGAAGTGAATCAGCCGGCGGTAGCAATCCTCTGCGCCATTGCAGGCGGGGCGGTGCTCGGGTTTCTCGTGTTCAACTTTAATCCTTCAAAGATTCTGGCCGGGACGAGCGGAGCGTGGTTTTTTGGGTTTATTCTAGCCAGCCTATCCATCTTTGCCGGAGCGAAAATCGCGACCGTGATGATGGCGACTCTCATCCCAATTCTTGATCTCGCACGAGTAGTTTTTGAGAGATGGCGATCCGGTCAATCGATTTTTCAAAAAGACCGGCGGCATTTGCACTATTTGCTGCTCGAAAGGGGAATTGGCGAGCGGAAAATATTCTTTCTCTATTTTTTCGCGAGCATTTTGATCGGAACCTTGGCTCTCAATTTGAACGGAATCGGAAAATTGGGTATGATGACTGCAGTCGGAGTGATATATATCTTGTCATTGCGAGGAGCATAGCGACGAAGCAATCCGGAATTGCCTTGAAATCGACGAGATTGCTTCGCTTTGCTCGCAATGACAACAAAAAACCATGCAAAATAAAACCAAGATCAAAATTTTCATCGGCATCATCTGCGCAATAATCGTCGCAATTCTTGTGAACTATATCTTGAGTGAAGTAATTGCTCTCAACGGGAACAAAATTGACCGGGTGTATATTCGCGATGTGCTGGTGAAAGCCGAGGTCGTAAATACGGAGACCAGAAGAGAAAAGGGATTGGGAGGGAGAAAAAGTTTGCCTGAAGGGAGAGGAATGCTTTTTGGAATGTCAGAAGACAATACCCAGAGTTTTTGGATGAAGGGGATGCTTTTCGCAATCGACATCATTTGGATCGAGGATGGGCGGGTGATTGGGTGCGAAAAGAATATTTCTCCGAGCGACCAGCGAACTTTTGCTTCTCCATCCGCCGCGGGGTATGTCCTTGAGGTTCCGGCGGGATTTTGCGATCGACACAGCGTAAAAGTCAATGATGAGGTAAAGATATAGAAAACCCCCCTCTGCCGCCTGTCTGCCGGCAGGCAGGGCAGGCAGGCTTGCGGAATACAAAACTATTTGCTAGACTTTGGAAACTTCATCCCCGCACCAATTTTTGGAATTTATAACAATATTTTGGAGCAAAATGCCGGAATTGGCGTGGGGGTAAATAATCCGCTAAAATCATACTATGCCTAAATTCAAAATAACCGAAAAAACAGTCAATTTTCTTCTCATCTTCATCTTGGGATTTTTGGTGGGAGTCGCTCTCAAATCTGAAGCGCAAAAGAGAATCACGATCGGGTTCAATGACTATCTCGTGCCGAAATACAAGCAAGATATCAATTTGATGGCTCCGGTTGTTCCGCAAAACCAAGCGCAGCCTCAAGGTGGCCAAAACGCGGCTCCGCAGGATCAGTCAAGTCCGCAACCAACGCCGGACAATACTCAAAACCAGAACCAGCAATAAGCATAATCAGCTAAAACTCTAACCAAACAAACTATGGCCGACGAAACCAAGAACGAGGAGGGGAAAGAAAAAATGGAGACAAATGAAGAGCAAAAGAAAGTTGACTTCAAAAAGCGAACCAAAAACTATTTGTCCATCATCATCCTTTTGGCCGGGCTTCTGGTTGGAAGCGTTTTTGTGGATGTGGCGCAATTCGTGAGCCGGCAGGGACTTTCGCCGCGGGCGATGCGTCAGCTGGAGGTGATTCCTTTCGAGGGACGGACGTGGGTTGCCTACAATGAACCGGTCGTCACCGTCCAGGTGGTGAACGACAAGAGCTGTAAAGAGTGTGATGTGACGGACGCGGTCAAGATGATGAAAAAAGTGATGCCGACACTGCTCGTGAAAGAAGTGCAGTTCGACTCCGAAGAAGGGAAAGCGTTGATCGACCAAATGAAGATCAAGAGTCTTCCCGCCTTTGTCTTTGATGAAAGTGTGACAAAAACTGACATATACACCCAGGCTCAGGATATTTTCCAAAAGCAGGGAAGCAATTATACAATCGATACGGCCCAAATTGGCATTCAGCCAGGAAAATTCCTGACCTTGCCGCAAATCAATGACGATGATGCGCAAATCGGTCCAAAAGACGCGAAAGTGAAACTTGTCCTCTTCAGCGATTTTCAGTGCCCATATTGCGCCGCTTTCTATACGCAGGATCTCAAAAAAGCGATGGCTGATTACAAAGACAAGGTCCAGTTCGTTTTCAAGGAAGTTCCGCTTTCGATCCATGACAAGGCAGTGCCGGCGGCGATGGCGGCTGAATGCGCCAACGAGCAGGGAAAATTCTGGGAAATGGCGGACAAACTCTATAGCGACCAAAAGACCTGGAGCGCGGCCAAGACTTTCAGCGCGACACCTTATGCGAGCACTATCGCTGGTCTCAATACGGCCCAATTCAACCAGTGTGTGTCGTCCAAGAAATTTCAGGACAAGATCAACGCTGACAACCAAATGGCGGCTGAATTTGGAATTTCGGGCACGCCGGCTTTCTTCGTGAACGATCAGTTCTTCGGCGGAGTCGTGCAGTACGACCAATTGAAGAAAGCGATTGACGATCAATTGGCGAAATAGCAATTAGTAGCTGGTATCTTGCATAGAAATCGGGCCACGCGGCTCGATTTCTTTTTGTATTTTTTTATCTGTGATATAATTAGCATATGAAAATCGGAAAGAAAATTTTCGAAATTATTTTCCACGCGCGGGGAGGACAAGGGGCCAAAACGGCCGCCGAACTTTTGGCGCAGACGGCGCTTCGAGAAGGGAAGTTTGTGCAGGCGTTTCCCGACTTCGGCCCGGAGCGAACCGGCGCGCCGATGAAAACGTTCGTGCGGATTTCCGATGAGCCGATTCTCACTCACGAGCCGGTTGTTGATCCGGATGTTGTTGTGATCATGGACGAAACGCTTCTTGGGATCGTGGAAGTTTCCAAAAATTTAGATGAGCAGGAGAATTTGATCGTCAATTCGACAAAAGACCGGGAAGCCATATCGCAAAAAACAGGATACATAGGAAATATTTTCCCGATTGACGCGACGGGACTGTCTGCCGAGATCATTGGTGAACCGCGGCCGAATACGGCGATTTTGGGAAAATTGGTGAAAATCACGGAAGCCGTGAAGCTCGAGAGCGTAATTGGAGTTTTTCGGGAGAAATATATTGATAAGATTGGTCAAGAAAAAACAGACAAGAATATTTTGGCCATTGAGAGGGCATACGATAGTTTATAGAACGAGGATTTATGATTTAAGATTTATGATTTAAGAATGACCGAAACTTGGAAAGAAATTGAAGAAGGCGCGGTTATCAAGCATGATATTGTCAAATCGCCAAAAACTGGTGATTGGCGGTATATGAAACCGCAAGTGGACAAGAAAACCTGCATTGGCTGCGGGTTGTGCTTTGACCATTGCCCTGAAGCGGCGATTGACTATGACAGCGAACGCAAAGCGGATATCGATTTCGATGTTTGCAAGGGCTGCGGCGTTTGCGCGACCGTTTGCCCGCAAAAAGCCATAAAAATGGGGAAATAGTATAGAGTATTTAGTATTGAGTATAGTGTATGGAGGGGAAAATAAAATCATTTACGGATTTGATTGCGTGGCAGGAGAGTCATAAATTGGCTTTGATGATTTATAAGACGACAGAAGATTTTCCAAGAGAAGAAATATTTGGTTTGACAAATCAGATGCGAAGGGCAGCTGTGTCAATTACTTCAAATATCGCCGAGGGATTCAGTCGAAAAACTGCAAAAGAGAAAATCCAGTTTTATTCAATAGCTATAGGATCTCTGACAGAGCTGCAAAATCAATTAGTTATAGCCAGAGATATAAAATATTTATCAAAAGATAATTTTGAAAAAATTGCGAAACAAACTATCTTAGCGCACAAGTTGATTTGTGGATTAAAGAAAATAAAAAATGCCTAATACTCAATACTCTATACACAATACTAAAAATATCGCTCTTACTGGTGGCGCGGCGGCAGCGGAGGCTTTGAAGCAAATCAATCCCGATGTGATGCCGGTCTATCCGATCACGCCCCAGACGCCGATCATTGAAACGTTTGCGAAATTTGTGGCAGATGGCGAAGCGGAGACGGAAATGATTGAGGTTGAGTCGGAGCATAGCGCTATGAGCGCGGCGGTGGGCGCCAGCGCGGCGGGAGCGCGCGCGATAACAGCGTCAAGTTCACAGGGAATAATGCTGATGGCCGAGATTTTGCCGATCGCGTCTGGGATGCGGCTGCCTATAGTCATGCTGGTTTCCGCGAGAGCG
>Ga0172371_10005032_pt1 | contig 19730 bp, 15 predicted proteins | sample Lak12m_FD_114543 | JGI IMG/M metagenome (GOLD analysis project Ga0172371, IMG submission 114543) | Freshwater microbial communities from Kabuno Bay, South-Kivu, Congo - kab_022012_12m | ecosystem: Environmental > Aquatic > Freshwater > Lake | place: Democratic Republic of the Congo: South-Kivu... | reverse complement strand
GCTCGGGAATAGCATGTTGAGGTAGATCGAAAGAGGGGCTCCATGGTGCCGGAGGAGGGACTCGAACCCACACGACCTTGCGGTCACCAGATTTTGAGTCTAGCGCGTCTGCCGATTCCGCCACTCCGGCATCGAGGGCAGGCGAAGTACTGTAGCGCAGGGCGGGAAGGATGCCAGGAATGGGGCCGTCTTGTCTCAGGTTCCCGTGGCGCTACAGTAACGGGCTCTGCCGGTTCCGTAGGCCCTGCGGGGTGTGCAGGCCGGTCCGGCGGGTGGACTCGGGAGCCTATGCAGGACCGCTACGATGTGGTGGTGATCGGGAGTGGCCTCGCGGGGCTGACGGCGGCGAACCGTCTGGCCCGTGGCGGCCATCGCGTGCTGCTGGCCGAACAGCACTTCCAGCTCGGCGGCCTGGCGACCTACTTTCGGCGCCGGCACCATCTCTTCGACGTGGCCCTGCACGGCTTCCCCGTCGGTATGCACAAGAGCCTGCGCAAGTACTGGGGGCAGGCCTTTGCCGACCGGGTCGTGCAGGTGCGCCGGATTGTCTTCGACAACCCGCAGTTCCATCTCGAAACCACCTTCGATATGGACGACTTCATGCGGATCCTCACGGGGCACTTTCGCGTGCCGCCGGAGACCGTGGAGGCCTTCTTCGTCTGTCTGAAGGGGATGAACTACTACGACGACCAGCGCCAGACGGTCCGGGAGCTGTTTCAGCGGTTCTTCCCCGACCGTCCGGACATCTGGCGTCTGCTGATGGAGCCCATCACCTACGCCAACGGGTCCACGCTGGACGAACCCGCGATCAGCTATGGCATCGTGTTCGGCAACTTCATGAGCAAGGGGGTCTACACCTTCCTGGGTGGCACGGACACGATGCTGGCGATGATGGCCGCCGAGCTGCGCGCGAGCGGGGTGGACTGCGAGACCTCGTGCCGGGTGGAGCGGGTGCTGGTGGAGCAGGGCCACGTCGTCGGGGTGGTGGCCAATGGCCGTACGGTGGCGTGCCGGGCGGTGGTCTCCAACGGCAACCTGCTGAGGACCATCCACGAGCTGGTAGGCGATGAGCACTTCGGCGCCGAGTTCCTGGCTTCGGTGCAGCAGGTGCGGCTGAGCCACAGCAGTTGCCAGGTATACATCGGCATCCGGCCGGGCGAACGCCTGCCGGAGATCGGCGACCTGCTGTTCACGTCGACGCATCCGGTCTTCGACTCCGACGCGCTATGTGCGAGGAAGGTGAGCAGCCGCACGTATTCGGTCTATTATCCATCGATCCGGCCGGGAACGGACCAGTACACGGTGGTGGCCAGCATGAATGCCCGCCACGAGGACTGGGACGGCCTGGACCGCGACCCGTACCGTGCGGCCAAGCAGGCGCTGGTGGAGGACACGCTCGACGCGCTGGACCGCTATGTGCCGGGCATCCGGCGCCTGGCGGACTACACCGAGGCGGCCACGCCCAGGACCTTCGCCCGCTACACCCTGCACCCGGGCGGGTCGGCCTTCGGCACCAAGTTCGAGGGGCTGCGGCCCAGCATGAGGTTGCCGGCTCAGGTGGGGGGACTCTTCCACACGGGGTCGGTAGGCATCATCATGTCCGGCTGGCTCGGGACCGTGAACTACGGCGTGATGGTCGCCAACGAGGCGGACAAGTACCTGGCCGGGTGAGGACGTTCGGGGTTCGGAGTTCGGAGGGCCGAGGGCCAGGAGCCAAGCACCAAGGTCCAAGCACCAAGAGTCAAGCACCAAGGTCCGAACACCAGGCTCCGAGCTCCGGGCTCCGAGCACCAAGGTCCGAGCACCAGGAACCGCTCCTGGTCTCGGACTGCGGACGAGGAAGACGATCATGATCCAGCTTGCCTTTGCCAAGAGTTCGGACGGACTGGTTCCCGCCATCGCCCAGGACTGGAAGACGGGGGAGGTGCTGATGCTGGCCTACATGAATGCCGAGGCCTGGAAGCGCACCCTCGAGACCGGCAAGGCCACCTACTGGTCGCGGTCGCGCCAGTCGTTCTGGGTCAAAGGCGAGTCCAGCGGCAACGTCCAGCTCGTGAAGGAGATCCTGGTGGACTGCGATGAGGATACCGTGGTGCTGAAGATCGAGCAGGTCGGCGACGCGGCCTGCCACGAAGGCTACCGCAGTTGCTTCTTCCGCAAGGTCGAGGGTGGCGAGCTGACGGTGGTCGGCCAGCGCGTGTTCGACCCGCAGACCGTCTACAAGAAGTGACGGCCGCGGGGGGCCTCCGCCGCATGCGGCGGCGGTCCGTCCCGCGTCTGCGGGACTGCCCTCCATCCCTGAATGCGTTCCGGCTTGCCGCGTCGGACGTGATCACGTTCCATAACTACAACGACGCGGACTCGCTGGCGGCCCAGATCGCGGACCTGCGCCGGCATGGCCGGCCCCTGATCTGCACCGAATGGATGCGGCGGGCTGCAAGCGACGTGGCCACCTGCCCTCCCGTGTTCCAGCGCGAACGGGTAGGGTGCCTCAACTGGGGTCTGGTGGCAGGGAAGACCCAGACCACCTACCCGTGGGGTGCCAAGGCTGGCAGCCCGGAGCCCGCGGCCTGGTTCCACGACCTGCGGCGGCGTGACGGGACCCCCCTCGATCCTGCCGAGGCAGCGCTGTTCAGGGCCCTGACCTTCGGTGCCGGCTCGCGCGGGCGCTGACCCTAGTGGTCGGCGGCGCCGAGCTTTTCCGCGGCCAGGCGCATGGCCTGGTGCGCCATGCTCTGGATTCCCGCGTAGGTACCGGAGGCCTCGGCGGCCGCGATCATGAGACGGAAGGCAGGCAGGATGAACTGCTTGTACCACTCCAGGCCATCCTTGCGCCAGAGCTTGCCGTAGGCGCCCAGCGCCTGGGAGAGCCTCTGGATGGCCGCCGTGTGCAGGAGCCGTTCCGGCGGCGGCGTGCCGCCCAGGTGGCGGACCTCGGCGCAGTACTGGCGCCAGACACGCTCTCGCAGGTCGGGGGTGATGACCTTCTCCTGGTAGGAATCGTAGAGCAGGGCGCCCAGGTCGTAGGCAGCGCAACCCAGCCGCATGCCCTGGAAGTCGATCAGGTAGGCCTGCCCCTCGACGATCATGACGTTGGCGCTCTGCAGATCGCGGTGCACCGGCACCAGGGGTTGGCGCAGCAGGGCCTCGCGCACGGCGCAGTAGTCGCGAGCCGCCACGCCCCACAGCTCGGGCTTCTGCAGCAGGCCGCCCAGGATGTGCTCGCGGAAGTAGTCCCGCTCCCAGTCGTAGAGGCCCTTGGTGAAACCGCGCTGCAGGGGCAGCTCCTCGAGCCGCGCGGCCTGGTCCCCCAGGACATGCAGCCGGGCTATCTGCTGGACGACCTGGAACAGGTACTCCACCGTGTGGGTGGCGGTGTCGTCCTTCACCAGGACCTGCTGGCCGAGGTCACGGGAGACCAGTTCGCAGGCATCGGCCAGGTGCAGGTGGACCTCGGGCACGCGCAGGCCGAGGCGCTTGAGGAAGTCGGCGATGGCGGCGAAACCCGCATTCTCGCGGCGCTCGGGGTTGTAGGCACACCAGACCCAGGACTGGTTGCCATCGGTGAGCCGGCAGTAGCGCCTGCCGCTGCCCTGCTTCTGGAGGGGCACCACACGGGTCTCGGCGGGGTCCATGTCCAGGGAGATGAAGACGCGGGGGTCGGGCTTGCGGGCCTCGTCCACGGGCTTGGCGGGTGCCACGTCATTGCCCACGAAGATGCCGTCGGCATAGAGCAGGGGCCTGGGCAGCCGGGTGTAGTCCCAGAGCACGACGTTGTGGAGGTGGCTGCCGGCGGGGACGCCGAGCTCGACGCCCAGGCCCAGCGCGCCGGTGCACTGCACGCCGCGGGCCTCCAGCTCGGCACGCCGGCGCGACTGCTCGGTCTGGGCCCGCTGCATCAGAGGGTGGGTACGCAGGGCGCAGTCCACGATCTCGCCGTGGGCGCGGATGTACTGTTCGGCGGTGCCGAGGTCGGCCCAGTAGGCGTCCTCGTCCACGGGCAGGCCCAGCACCGGCAAGCCGGCCTGGATGGCGTTCTGGTAGGCCGCGATGATCGAGGGGGCCTCCTCGTCCTGAGGGAGCCAGTCCAGGGCGTCGCGGCGGAAGATATGGACTCCGGCGAAGGTGTAGCGGCCGTTGTGGTTTCCCCGGCGCAGGTCGAGGATGCGGCCGCCGGGCTCGATCTCGACGGTGCGGGGGCCTTTGCCGGGGACGAGCAGCACCGTGGCCAGGGCCTGGCCCTCGAGGTGTCGGCTCACCAGGCGGCGCAGGTCGTAGTCCAGGACGACGTCGACGTTGTGGACCAGGATGTGGTCCGCCTCGGGGATGAGCTTGGCTCCCTGGCGGAGCCCGCCGCCCGTGTCCAGCAGCCGGTCCTCCGAGGAGACCCGCAGGTCCCAGTGGCTCTCCCGCCCCAGCCGGGCCGCGGCCTCGCAGACGCGCTCCCCCTGGTAGGAGGCGTTGACGGCGATCTCGGTGATGCCGATGGCACTCAGGTGACTCGCGGCCAGGTGCAACAGGGGCACGCCGCAGAACGGGACCAGGGCCTTTGGCCGCGTCAGGGTGGCAGGACGCAGCCGGCGCCCCTCGCCGGCGGCCAGGATGAAACCGCTGATCTTCACGGGAACGACTCCGGGTGCTGTCCGGCACGCCGCCACCGGCGCCGGCCGCGCCCCGACCCCGGAGCACCACCCGGCCCTCGTGGCCGTTGCCAATATAGCCCCCGGGACCGTGGGGCCAGTGGCGGCGGGCGGCGTTTGGGGCGAAATGAGGTATGTTAGCGCTCGGACCGGGGTCCTCGGCGTGCCTCTCGGTCGGGAGGCCGTGGCCATGCCACACACGATGATGAGCCTTGACGAAGCGGCGGCGTTCCTGCACCTGGACGAGAGCGACGTGCGGGCCCTGGCGGTACGTGCGGAGATCCCGTTCGAGACGCAGGGCGACCGCCTGATCTTCCGGCGTGCCCGGCTCAAGGCCTGGGCCTCCCAGCGCATCCTCGGGCTGAGCGGCAAGCCCCTGGCCGAGTACCATCGTCGCGGCGTCTCCCGTGCCCCCGGCCTTGCCCCGAATGGCGATCTCCTGACAGACCTCACGGACCCGGAGTTCATGGAACCCGCCCTGCAGGGCCGCTCCAAGGCCGCCGTGCTCCGGGCCATGACAGGGGTCGCCGAGCGCACCGGCTTCCTCTACGACCCGGATGACCTCCTGGAGAGCCTGCGCCAGCGCGAAGAGCTGTGTTCGACCGGAGTCGAGGGCGGCGCCGCCATCCTGCACCCCCGCCAGCACGATCCCTACACCTTCGAGAGTTCGTTTGTCTGCGTGGGTCGCACGCCCATGCCGATCCCCTTCGGGGCCCCGGACGGCGGCAAGACGGACGTGTTCCTCCTGGTCTGCTGCCAGGACGACCGTATCCACCTTCATGTTCTGGCCCGGCTCTGCCTCTGCTGCCATGCCACGCCGTTCCTGCAGCAGTTGCGCGCCGCGGCCTCTGGCCGGGAGATGTTCGCGGCGCTCAAGGAAGCCGAGGCCATCGTGCTCAAACGGCCCGCCTGACGCCGCGTCGAACCCCCGCCTGGGAGATCCGAGGATGACCGCAACGCCTGCTGTTTCGCCCTGCCTGATCGAGAAGCACCTCCGCGTCCTGACCTGCGACATCGGGGTGCGCCTGGCCGGCTCGGACCAGGAGCGCCGCGCCGCAGACTACATCGCCGAGGCCTTCCGCGCGACCGGCGCCGGCGTGACGGTGGAGACCTTCCCCGTGTTCCAGCGCTGCGTCCGGGAACAGACCCTCGAGGTGCTGGTGAACAGCTCCTGGCGGCCCTTCGCCTGCTCGCTGTTCAGCAGCACGCCTGGCACCGCCGGTGCGCGGGTCGAAGCGCCGCTGGTCTTCTTCGAGGCGCCCACGGAGTACGCGCGGCCGGACCTCTCGTTCCTGCGGGGCAAAGCCGTGGTGCATCTGGGCTGCCATATCGAGTCCAGGGAAGCCTACCGGCGGCTGATGGAGGCCCAACCCGCCTTCCTCCTCTTCGTGGATATCCGTTACCCGGGCACGACGCCGCTGGCGGATGGCATGTTCCCGTCGTACGCTCGGGACCTGGGCGCCCGGCCGACGCTCAACGTCGCCTTCATGGATGCCTGGGAATGGAAGCGCTGCGGGGCTGCGGCCGCGCGGATCCGGGTCTGCGCCGAGGCCAGGCCGTCTGTTTCCGAGAACGTGGTCGCGGAGCTGCCGGGGAGCGACCCGGAGGCCGGGGTGCTCTACGCCGGCGGGCACCACGATACCCAGGCCGATAGTGTCGGTGCCGACGACAATGCCGTGGGGGTCGTGGCCCTGCTGGAGCTGGCCCGCGTGCTGGCGCCTCTGCCCCGCCGCCGCGCCATCCGCCTGATCAGCTTCGGCACCGAGGAGCAGCTCTCGGTGGGCAGCGCGGAGTACGTCCGCGCGCACCGGGCCGAGATCGAGGCCAGCGGCCGCTGCATGCTCAATATCGACGGCGGCGGTTCTCTCCTGGGCTGGACGGAACTCAATGCCAACGGGCCAGAAGCCATGGTGAAGGCCATGGTCAACGCCTTCCGGCAGAGGGACCTGTGGCTGGGGATCGGCCGGGAGGTCATCCCCTACACGGACCAGTTCCCCTTTGCCGTGGCCGGGGTTCCGGGGGTCTGGCTCAGCCGCCGGAACTGCACGGCTGGACGGTTCTTCCACCATCGGCCCGACGACGACCTGTCGCGGGTCTCCTGCGATCTGTTGGCAGCGCTCACCGGGGCCGCAGCCGACCTCCTGGCCGACTGGAGCGCACGCCGGACGCTGCCGTTCGCACGCCGCATCCCGGCGGCGCAGCAGCACGCCATCCAGGCCTTCTGGGAGGACCTCTACGGCGGCTGGGACCGGCGCTGACGCCGGCGGCTGCCCGGCACGGTCGGACGGCGCGGCTCAGCGGCTTCCTACGCCAGAGCTACCGAGGCCCGGGGGCTTCACCCTCCAGGTCTGCGGGCGGCCGCCTCGCCGTGCCGCCGCAGGTCTCGTCGTCTGGCTGCGCTGTATCCCCCAGCCAGGGCTGTCTCGGGAGACCGTCGCCAGTCTCGCGGCCGCGGGACCGAAGTCCGTTCGGCCCAGGGGTCCCAGTCGGAGCTGGGACCTACAGCCGTCGGCGCGCGTCTGGCGTCTGTCAACGCGCCGACGGCGATCTTGGAGCCGCCCTGTCCCCCAACTGGCCCGGGTAGTCATGTCCACCATCCGGCACTAGGTTAGAGCATTTACTCCGGAGCATGCGTGCTCCGTGCGTAAGTGCTATGGGGCTTCGCCCTGACCATCAACAGATTGTGGACCGCTACCAGGATCATTCCGTACTCCGCGTGCGCAGCACGCCTAGGCAAAGCAGCACCGAGGGACCCGGGGCGAGCCGCAACCGCACCGACGGCACCCGGCAACGCGTTGGGTTGCGGCCGGAGGCTGCTTTGCGACGCTGGGCGGAGGGGAGCACAAACGAACGCCGGTGTCCCCCGGATGCCGGGCCAGGATAAGGATGCCACTGCCATGCCGTTTGATCGTGGACCGATGACGTTTCGGATCTGCCACTTGCCGCAACCGCTGCCGAAGGACGCCCTGGAGCGGTTCGCCGCGGCCGCCGCGCCGCCGCTGGAGTCGGTGAAGGACGAGCCCCTGTGGGGCTGGGTCTCGGGCCGGCACCTGCTGGAACGCCGGATCGACCACGAGACCGCCCTCCTCGGCGGCTACCTCCACCTCTGTCTGCGCAAGGCCGAGCGGCGCATTCCCCCGGCCCTGTTGCGTGCGGAGTGCCGTCTGGCGGAGCTGGCCCAGATGGCGGCGAACAAGAGCGAGCACATCGCCCGCAAGGACCGCAAGGCGATCAAGGAGGAAGTCACCCAGCGACTGCTGCCCCAGATGCCGCCGCAGCTCTCGGGGGTATCCTTCACCGTGGACGCTCCCGACAACGTGCTCTATGTCGCGGCCCCGAGCCAGTCTGTCCTGGACACCTTCCTGGGACTGTTCTGCAAGGCGATCGGCTTCGAGCCGGTCGCGCTGACCCCTGAGGTGGCCGCCACCACCCTGTTCAGCCTCAGCCCCGAAGCGGTGCCGCCGCTGAACTTCTCTCCGGAGCTGCCGGACAGCCAGGCCAGTGGCACGCTCGGTCAGAACTTCCTGACCTGGCTGTGGTGTTTCCAGGAGGAACGCCATGGCGTCCTGCCGCAGACCAAGCTCGGCGAGTTCAGCCTGATGATGGATGGACCGCTGGTCTTCGTGGCCGAAGGCCCCGGGGCCTATGAGTCCGCCATCCGCAAGGGCGCCCCGACCATCAGCGCCGAGGCCAAGGCCGCGCTGACGGTGGGCAAGAAGCTGCGCCGGGCCAAGCTGGTGCTGGCGCGGGCCCGTGGCGAAGAGTGGTCGGTGACCGTGGACGCGGACGAGTTCGTGTTCCGTGGGCTCAAGGTCCCCGAGGGCGAGGCGATGGACCCCGGAAGCATCTTCGAGGAGCGCATGGGCAACCTGTATACCTTCCAGAAGGTCTTCTTCGCCCTCTTCCAGCGCTTCCTCCATGAGTTCAGCGAGCCGGGCAAGGTGCACGCTTTCCAGGAGCAGGCCAAGAAGTGGGTTCGGGAACGGGACGGGAAGTGACCATGCGGTACTACGTGGTGACGGCGGCGATGCTCGCGCTGAGCAACGTCTTCATGACCTTCGCCTGGTATGGACACCTGAAGAACCTGGCGGCAAAGCCCTGGATCGTGGCGGCGCTGGTGAGCTGGGGGATCGCCCTGTTCGAGTACCTTCTCCAGGTGCCCGCGAACCGCATCGGGCACAAGGTGATGAACGTGGGCGAGCTGAAGATCCTGCAGGAGGCCGTGACGCTGACCGTGTTCGTGCCCTTCTCGCTGCTTTACATGCGGGAGAAGTTGAGCCTGGACTATGTCTGGGCCGGCGTGTGCATCCTCGGCGCGGTGTTCTTCCTGTTCCGCGCCAAGCTTATGGGGGCCTGAATGCGCCTGTCCCCCGGACAGGGGCTGCCGGCAGCCGGGCGGCCCTCCGCCCCGGGCGGGCGCACGCGGCGCTCCGCAGGACTGGGTAGGTAACGCCATGGCAGCAGGGACCGACCGGCTCAAGACGGTCGCGCGGCGCGTGGCCGGTGAAGTGATACGGGATGCGGTGAAGCGCGCCGCGGCCGAGATCCACACGCCGCCACCCCTGCCGCAGGGCGGGGAGGCGGGCGACCCTCTGGTCGCCGCGAAGGCCGCGTCCCCCCCGTCGCCCGCCTTCGCCGCGGCCGCCGCCCGCCAGCCCGAGTCGGTCGCGACGCCGACGGGAACGCCGGCGGCAGGCGCCCTCGGGGCGGCGCCATTCCGCAGTTCCATCGCCTACTCGGGAAGCCCCCAGGCGTCGGCGTTGGTGATCGCCTGCAACAGCTTCCTGTACCTGGCCCAGACCCTGGAGTTCCTCGAACGGGGCCTCGGCCTGCAGAGCTACGACCTGATCGCGGTGCCCGGCGGCATCCAGTGGCTGGCGTTGCCCGACCTGCTGCCCAAGCACCATCGCGTCAGCCGTTGGGCGGTGGAGTACCTGCTGCGCCGACACCGCATTGAGCGAGTCATCGGGATCGCCCACCAGGGCTGCTCGGCCTACGACGATGAGGGCACCCTGGGCTCCCTGGCACGCCTGGCTACGGGCAAGACGGTTGCCGAGCACCAGCGCGATCACCTGGCTCGCGTCGGCCGCGACCTGCGAGCCGCCTTCGGCGTCACCGTCGAGCTCTACTGGGCCGCCCTCGAGGACGGTCGCACCGTGGTGTTCCAGCCCCTCGACGCCGGCCCCTAGTGCCAGCGGGCGCGGATCTCTGGCCATGGCCATGGGACGACGGCTGGCCGGCGCCACCGAGAGGCCTGTTGGCCCCACGGCTGGCCCGCTGGCAATGGCCATGGCAGCGCCAGGGGTGCCGACATGGCCGGCGGGCAGCGGCCAGCGCGCCGACAGGCTAGCGGACCGGGCCGCCTGCCAGGACAGTCCGGCGGCAGAGCTCGTAGCTGTCCACGGAGATGTCGGGGCCGATGGAGTGCGAACCGATCACCAGGCCTCCGTCCCGGCCGGCAGCCACGGTTGACAGCGCCCAGGCCGGGACTGACATTACTTCCGCTGCGGGCAGGATGCACAGCAAAGCAGCCCTGGCCGCCACCTGGAAGGAAGGAAAGGACCGCGCCATGGCCGACCCCAAGCTTTCGCGCTCGACGTACCTCTCCCGCAATGTCGGCGAGTACCCGACGGCGGTGCAGATGATGGGCCTTGCCTATGAGAAGGTCGAGGACCTGCGCTATGGCACGAATCCACACCAGACGGCGGCTTTCTACCGTCCGGCAGGCCGGCCTGGCGTCATCGGCGGAATGCAGGTCCTCAAGACCGGCAAGAGCGGCCTGTCACAGACCAACCTCGAGGACATCAGCTACGCGCTCAATATCCTCAAGTTCTTCTCGTACCCGGCCTGCGTCTGCATGAAGCACGTCAACCCGTGCGGCGGGGCGGTGGCTGCCCCTGGTGGCACGGCCCTCGAGGTCTACCGGACGGCACGCGACTGCGACCCGCGGGCGGCCTTCGGCAGCGTCGTGGCGCTGAATGTCACGGTCGATGCGGCGACGGCCCGGGAGATCATGACCACCTTCAACGAGTGCGTGGTGGCCCCGGACGTTGATGCCGAGGCACTGGCCATCTTCAGCGACCCGTCCGGCTCCACGCTGAATAAGCAGATCCGCATCCTCAAGTGCGGCAACCCGGCCGACCTGCCGAAGTTCGTCGGTGACCCCGTGGCCGGCTACCAGACCTTCAAGGTCCTGGCCGATGGTTCCCTGGTGGTGGCGGATCCCCTGTTGACCCATGTGCGCAGCGCCGATGACCTCAAGCCGGCCGAGGCCGAGAGCAAGGCGCTGGGCACGGTGCGGAGCACGTTCGCCGCCAGCGCCGCCCAGAAGCGGGACCTGCTCATCGCCTGGTACATGAACATCAGCGTGCGCTCCAATGGCGTGGTCATCGTGAAGAACGGCGGCACGCTGGCCGTGGGCACCGGCGAGCAGGACCGCGTGGGGGCCGTCGAGAAGGCGGTCTCCAAGTACAAGGAGAAGTACGCCGGCAAGGAGCGCATCGAGGGCGCTGCCATGGCCAGCGATGGCTTCTTCCCGTTCCCCGATGGGGTCGAGGTGGCCGCGGCGGCCGGGGTGCGGGCCATCGTGGCCCCGGCGGGCGCCCTCAAGGATGCCGAGGTCATTGCCCGGGCGAACGAGCTGGGCGTGGCGCTCTGCTTCGCCCCCGAGCGCGTGTTCTCGCATCATTAGCCCGACCCATTCACCAGCCCTGCGGCGGCTGGCGGAGAGGTCACCCGAAGGGCTTCGACGTGAGCGCTGTTACGCCTCTTGCTCAGTCCCGCGACCGCGGGATTGAGCAAGCGAAGCGCGCCGGGACCCATGCCGCAACTCGTTGCGGCACGGGGGGGATTGCGAGCGACGCGGCAGCGCTCGTGAGTGATCCAGGCCAGCGAAGCTCCGCCTCAAACCGCCAAGAGCTCCCAGCGGTCTGGAGGCCGGGATCTCCGCATCCCGGCGGCGGGTTACTGAGGACCCGCCCTCCAGGTGTTCCCGGCTTGGCCGGGAAGTTGCCTCAACGGTGCGGATGTTGCCTCATCAAGCGCCTAGTCCGACATCGAGCCTGCAAGGCTCGAGCCCGGACGTCTGGAGTGAGGGACTGTGAGACGCGTCATCATCGTGTGGTTGGCGGCTGTCCTGGCAACCGTGTTCGCCGCGGAGGGGCCGGCCGCCTGGCCGCAGTTCCGCGGGCCTGGGGCGCTGGGCGTGGCCGCGAATGACCCTCGCCTGCCGGACACCTGGGGCCCTGACCAGAACCTGGTCTGGCGGATGCCAATCCCCGGCCTGGGCTGGTCGTCACCCATCGTCTGGGGCCAGCGCGTCTTCGTCACCACCGCGGTCCAGGAGGGCGAAACCGAGGCGCCCCGGCAGGGCCTCTACCTGGGCGGCGAGCGACCGGTGCCACAGGCCTCCTGCCGTTGGCTGGTGCTCTGCCTGGACGCCGGCAGCGGGAAGGTCCTCTGGACCGCTACGGCTCACGAGGGCGTGCCCGGCGGCGCCCGCCACCTGAAGAACACCTACGCCAGCGAGACCCCGGTCACCGACGGCGAGCGCGTGTATGCCTACTTCGGCAACACGGGCCTCTTCACCTATGACCTGGATGGCAAGCTCCTGTGGTCCAAGCGCTGGGACCCGATGACCACGCGCGGCAACTGGGGCACGGCGGCGTCGCCGGTGCTGCACGGCGACCGGCTCTACATCGTCAATGACAACGAGAACCAGTCCTGGCTCGTCGCCCTAGACAAGCGCACCGGCGAGCAGGTCTGGCGCGTCGACCGGCAAGAGAAGAGCAACTGGTCCACTCCCTACGTGTGGGTGAACGAGCGGCGCACCGAGATCATCACCCCCGGCACCGGCAAGACCCGCTCGTACGACCTGGAGGGCAAGCTGCTGTGGGAGCTGACAGGCGCTTCCGGGATCACCATCCCGTCGCCCTTCTCCGCGCACGGGCTGCTCTACGTCGCCAGCGGCTTCCTCATGGGCACGCGTCAGCCCCTCTGGGCTATCCAGCCCGGGGCCAGCGGCGACATCACTCCGCCAGCCGGCGAGACCAGCACCGATGCCATCGCCTGGTGGCTCCCCCGCGGGGCGGCCTACAACCCTTCGCCGCTGGTGTATGGCGACGAGCTCTACGTGCTCCTGGACCGCGGCCTCCTCTCGTGCTACGACGCCAAGACCGGCGAGCCAAGGTATGAACAGCAGAAGCTCCCCGGCAGCGGCGCCTACACCGTCTCGCCATGGGCCTACAACGGGCTGGTCTTCTGTCTGTCCGAAGATGGCGGGACAAGGGTCGTGAAGGCGGGGAAGACGTTCGAGCCGCTCCAGCGCAACGCCCTGGACGAGATGTGCATGGCCTGTCCCGCCATGGCCGACGGCAGCCTCTTCCTCAGGACCGCCGTGGCCCTCTACCGCTTCCAGAAGCTCAGCGGCCAGGCCCCCGCCAGACCGTAACGGTCCCGCCGGGACGCCAGAGCGCGCGCCCGCCGAGCTGACCTCCTCCCTCTACTCCAACAGCTTCAGGTCGCGCAGGGCATCCGACCGCAGCACGCCGGCCCGGGCATAGACCCCGAGCTTGGCGCGCGAATCGGTGATGTCGGGGTTGCGCATGGTGAGCTGGCCGATGCGGTCGCGGGGGCCGAACTCGCCCCTGCCGCTCTCCATGGTGAGGCGGTCGGGGTTGTAGGTGAGGTTTTCGCTCACCGTATTGAGGATCGAGTAGTCCTCGCCCCGGCGCAGCTCGAGCCAGACTTCGCCCGAGACGGCCTTGGCTACCCACTTCTGCAACGCCTCGCGCAGCATCAGGGCCTGGGGATCGAACCAGCGCCCTTCGTACAGCATCCGGCCCAGCCGCCGGCCCATGGTGCGGAAGTTGTCCAGGGTCGCCTCGTTGTGGATTCCAGAGATAAGCCGTTCGTAGGCAATGTACAGCAGCGCTATGCCGGGGGCTTCGTAGATGCCGCGGCTCTTGGCCTCGATGATGCGGTTCTCGATCTGGTCGGACATGCCTAGGCCATGCCGGCCACCGACGCGGTTCGCCTCCAGTACCAGCGCCACCGGATCGCTGAACTCCTTGCCGTTCAGCGCCACCGGCAGACCCTCGCAGAAGCGCACGCTGACCGTCTCCCGGGCAATGGCGACATCGTCCCGCCAGAAGGCCACCCCCATGATCGGCTCCACGATCGCGATGCCCCTATCCAGGTGCTCCAGGTCCTTGGCCTCATGAGTGGCGCCCCAGATGTTGGAGTCCGTCGAGTAGGCCTTCTCGGCCCTCATCCGGTAGGCATAGCCGCGCCCCGCCAGCCATTCGCTCATCTCCTTGCGACCGCCCAGTTCGCTGACGAACTGCTCGTCCAGCCAGGGCTTGTAGATGCGCAGGCGCGGGTTGGCCAGCAGCCCGTAGCGGTAGAAACGCTCGATGTCGTTGCCCTTGTAAGTGCTGCCGTCGCCCCAGACCTCCACCCCATCGTCCTTCATCGCGTTCACCAGCATGGTGCCGGTGACGGCGCGGCCGATGGGCGTGGTGTTGTAGTACCGGCGCCCGGCGGTCTCGATGTGGAACGCACCGCACATCAGGGCAGAGAGGCCCTCGTGAACGAGCTCCTGCCGGCAGTCGATGAGGCGGGCCTTCTCGGCACCATACTGCATGGCCCGGCGCGGGATGTCGTCGTAGTCGGGCTCATCCGGCTGCCCCAGATGCGCCGTGTAGGCATAGGGCACAGAGCCCTTCTCGCGCATCCAGGCAATGGCGGCGCTGGTATCCAGACCGCCGGAGAAGGCGATCCCGACCCGCTCACCCACAGGCAGACTCAGCAGGATCTTCGACATGGTACCGAACCCTCGTGTCGGCAGGCTCCAACCGCTCGCGCCCCCACAACAGAGCAGCAGGAACGCCACGGAGCACTCGCGCCCGGCCAGGCGTAGCAGTTCAGTATACCATAGGCTTCCAGGCCCTGCAATGGCGGGACCGTCCCGGCGAGTAACCACTCAGTCCTGCCCGCCGCGGCGTCAGCCGGCGTTGCTCGGCCCGGTCAGGAGTCCCGGCTTCAGCCGGTCCCCACTCCGCCTGAAGGCGGCACTCCTGGCGTCAGAGCCATCCCGGCCCTTGGCTGAGGGGTTACCCCGGCGATCCCCCCCGCCGGGCACCCCGCCGCGGCCCCCCCCCGGGCAGCGCCCGGCAACGTGGGAGGCGCGCTCCGTCGCGGCGATCCCCTGACGCGGTGACAGCTCACCGCCCCCTCCCGGGCAGCGCCCGGCAACGTGGGAGGCGCGCTCCGTCGCGGCGATCCCCTGACGCGGTGACAGCTCACCGCCCCCCCCGCACGGTTGCAGGCGTCCGGGACGGTATTCGCTCAGTGGCGGCGGCCAAACCCCGGACAGGGTTGCACCGGCAGCATTCCCGTGCCATGCTGTCGGTGCGACCGCGACGAGCGCGGCCGCAGGCCCAGGAGTAGGCGCCGTGGCGACTCGTATCAACGCAATCCTCGGCGGCGTGTTGGCCGCCATGTCACTGGTCCCATTGGCCGGGGCCGCCGAGCGCACGGTGATGGTGCAGGTCACCGTTGACAGCGAGGAGATCGGCTTCGAGGCCGTGCGCGCCTTCGATGGCAACCGCGCCACCATGTGGCATACGGAGTGGCTGGCGGCGCTGCCCCGCCACCCGCATGAGATCACCCTCGACCTCGGCACGGCGCTGCCCCTCCAGGGCTTCGTCTACCTCCCCCGCGAGGGTGGCGGCAATGGCACCATCGGCGACTACGAGTGCTGGGTGGGCGATGACCCCAAGCAGTGGGGCGAACCCCTGGCCAAAGGCCGTTTCCCCCAGCCCACCGCCGAGAACCGCGTCCTCTTTCCGCAGCCGGCCAGAGGCCGTTATCTTCGCCTGCGGGCCCTCAACGAAGTCAACGGCCAGCCGTGGACCTCCATCGCCGAACTGACGCCGCTGTCCGAGGGACTCGTCTTCAGAGCCGCGCCGCCGCCACCCGCGCAGGTCCAGCGCCTCAGCAGCCTCACCGAGGAGGGCCTGGAGCACGAATGGCAGGACCAGTTCGAGGCCTTGCAGTACGAGCTCCGCCGCCGCGGGCGCATGGCCAGCCTGGCAGACCAGGTCTGTCGGCCGGAGGCCTTGGTGCTGGAGTCTGACCGCGACCCGCTGGACATTCTCCTGCGCCGCACGGAGGCCCTGCTGGCGCACCTGCAGCGGCAACCCGGCATCACGGCGGACCTGGCGGCGGCGGCAACCGCCCTGGCCGCCGTGCGCCAGGCGGCCGACGCGGCCGTGCCCCCGGCCGCGGCCGGGGCGCGGCGGGAACTGTTCGCCAAGGCCTGGCGGCTACAGCGCCGCATCGCCTTCGCCAACCCGCTGCTGCGCTTCGACCGGCTGCTCTTCGCCACGCACCACCGCTCGACCTACAACCACATGTGCGACCAGTACTACGGCAGCACCGCCCGGCCCGGTGGCAGTGTCATGGTGCTGGCGGGTCCCTTCGGCCCCCAGCCTGCTGTCCACGACGTCCTGGCGCAGGCCACCGTGGCCCGTGGCCGGCTCGCCGGTCAGCGTCTGGACCAGGGCTCGTTCGTCTCCCCCGAGCTCTCCTACGAGGCCGACCGCATCGCCTTCGCCTACGTCGAGTGCACCGGCGACCCGGGCCACGTGGACCACACGGACCCCGAACGCGGACACTGGCACCCCGGCCGCTCTTACCATGTCTTCACGGCCAACCTGGATGGTACCAACCTGACACAGCTTACCGAGGGTACCTGGAACGACTTCGACCCGTGCTGGCTGCCCAATGGCCGCCTGGCCTTCATCTCGGAAAGGCGCGGCGGCTACCTGCGCTGCGGTCGCGTCTGCCCCACCTACACGCTGCACGACATGGCCGCCGACGGCTCCGACCTCCGGGCCCTGAGCATCCACGAGACCAATGAGTGGCACCCCAGTGTGACTCACGACGGCCGCATCATCTACACCCGCTGGGACTACGTGGACCGCTTCGGCTGCACGGCGCACCAGCCTTGGATCACGACCCTGGACGGCCGTGACTCGCGGGCGTTGCACGGCAACTTCGCGCCCCGCGCGGCGCGGCCGGACATGGAGTTGGACGTGCGGGCCATCCCCGGCTCACACCGTTACGTGGCAACCGCCGCTCCCCACCACGGCCAGGCCTACGGCTCCCTGGTGCGCGTTGACCCGCATGTTCCCGATGACGACGCCATGGCGCCACTGAAGCGCATCACCCCCGACGTCGACTTCCCCGAGAGCCAGGGCGGCCTCGAAGCCTATGGCACCGCCTGGCCCCTCGACGAGGACTTCTTCCTCTGCGTCTACGATTGGGCCGTGGCCGCCCGCAAGCTGGGGGTCGAGCCGAACTACGGCATCTACGTCGTCGACACCTTCGGCAACCGGATCCTGGTCTACCGCGACGCGCAGATCAGTTGCCTGGGACCTATCCCCGTGGTCGCTCGGCCGAAGCCGGCCGTGCCGGCCGACGCGAGCATCACCGTCGCGCGCGGCAGGCCCTTCGGGGAGGCCGTGGCCGGGGACGGACCGGCAGAAGGGACCGTCGCGGTGATGAACGTCTACGACAGCCTGAAGCCCTGGCCGGAGGGTACGCGCATCACGGCCCTGCGGGTACTGCAGGTCCTGCCGATGACCGTCCCGTCGGGGGCCCCGCCCCACGAGATCGGCCTGCGCGAAGCGTCGTCGCCCGACTCCGTCATCCTGGCCCGCAATGTGCTGGGCACCGTCCCGGTCGAGAGCGATGGCAGCGTCCACTTCCGGGCGCCGGCTCATCGCGAGCTGGTGCTGCAGGCCCTCGACGAGCAGGGCCTGGCCGTGCAGTCCATGCGCTCCGCCTTCTACCTGCAGGGCGGTGAACGGCTGACCTGCATGGGCTGCCACGAACCCAAGCACCGCGCGGCTTTGCCCCCGCCCAGGATGGCCCTCGCCCTGCGCCGGGAGCCCTCCAACCTGGCACCGGACGTGGAGGGAAGCAACCCCTTCAGCTACCCGCTCCTGGTCCAGCCCGTTCTCGACCGGCAGTGCGTCTCATGCCACCAGAAGGACCCCGACAAGGCGCCCGTGCTGAGTCGCGAGCCCATCACCCGCAACTGGTATGCCTCCTATAACAGCCTGGCCCCCAAGTATGGCTTCTACGACTACGGCTCCCCCCTGCGCACGACCCCGGGTCGTTTCGGCGCGCGGGCCTCGAAGCTCTACGGCCTGCTCAGCGGCGGCCACCACGACCTGAAGCTGCCGGCCGAGGACCTGCACCGTATCGCCCTGTGGCTGGACTGCTGCTCGGTGTTCTACGGGGTCTACGAGAAGGAAGGCGGGAAGGCCCAGCTCGCCGGCGAGGTGGCTCTGCCGACCTTGGAGTGACACCCCCCCCGGGCGGCAGCAGGGCCCTGCAGGCCCCCGCCAAGCGCCGCCGCTGCCGCCGACCCGCGGAAAACGGCGACCTGGTGGTCAGGCTCGGCCAGGTCCCAGACCACCTGGCGGTGCCCGACGTCACCCTCCAGCCGCTTATCCAGGAGATCAGCCCGATGGCGTCGCCGGCGCGCCCGCCACCCTCGAGCCTCGACCTCTTGCCCCCTTCCCCCCCCATGCCCACCCCCTCCAACGGCATCACCGCACATCGCGGCCACAGCGCCGACTTCCCCGAGAACTCCCTGCCCGCGTCCGGCGCTTCCACACCGATTGCCCGCGGCGGCGGCTGCCGCTCAGCGGCGGTCGTCCCGTTCCCCCGACTGGGGACCCGCCTGCACGGTGATGTTCTTCAGTTGCCGTGAGGAACTGTCCACCGCCTTCACCGCGATGTCCTGCACCTTCGCGTAGGCCGCCTCGAGTTTGGTGGAGAGGTCCCCGAGTTGCTTCTCCTGGGCCTTGACCACGCTCTGGAGGGCCTCGATGCGCGCCAGGAGCACGTTCTTCTCACCGTCCATGCCCGCCTGGAGAAGGCGCTCGGCAGCCTGAGCCTGCGTGCTCAGCCGCTCGGTCACCGCCGCCACCGCCTGACTCACCTGCGACTCGAGCTCCTTCGGGAAACCGTCCACGCGCGCCTGTAGCGAGTCGAGGGTCTGTTCCCGGGTTGCGACCTTGGCCTCCCGGTCGGCGAGCTCCGCCTCCTTGGCCGCCACCTGCCGGGCAAACTCCTCGCGCCGGCCGGCAAGCTCCTTCTCCAACTGCGCCAGCTCGTCCGCCAGCTTGTCCTTGCGCTGCTGGCCCTCGCGCTTGAAGCCGTACTCGAATTCCTCCTGGCGGCGCTTGCGCTCACGCTCCTCCGCCACCCGGGCCTCTTTCGTCGCCGCCTCGGCCACCGCCCGCTCCTTCTCCCACGCCGCCCGGGCGGTGTCGATCTCCTCCTGCAGCGCGGCGCGCTCCGCCGCCAGCTCTGCCTCCTGCCCCGCCTTGCGGGCCGCCATGTCCGCATCGAACGCCTCGCGGCGTTGTTTCTGGGCTTCGATCAGCGCCGCCAACGCCGCCGCGGCCTCCTCGATGCCATAGATCTCCTCCAGCTCGGCCTGCTTGGCCTGCACCGCCTGTTTGACCTGGGAGTACCGGTCCGTCTCCTGACGCAATTTGTCCCCCAGCTCCGCCAACGCCGCGCTCAGCGCCTGCCGCAGATCGCCGATCTTGGCCTCGACCCCACTGGCTGCCACCGCCTCGGCCACCTCCACCGCCGCCTGCCGCCGCTTGTCCTCCTTCACCCTATCCGCATTCAGCTCCGCCTCCTGCTTCGCCTCGAGCTGCTCCCGCAACCGCTGGTATGCGTCCAGAAGCTCCGCTTTCGTGCTCGCCGACGATACCTCCGCCGTGGGTCCCCCGCTGCTCTCACTTCCGGACGCCGGTTTGCGTGCCATCGGAATGCCCTCCTTGGGATGCTCTGCGGCCCCGGGCTGCGCGCCGTGCCGCGAAAGCAGCCTGCGTGTCACCCCGCAGGCCGCGCCAACGGTGGCGATCACTCCCCGAACTATAGACCCCCACAACCCGTCCCTCAATGCCCGGATCCCCGCACGCAGGGCTGTTTCAAGAAACCGTCGGCAGCCTTGCGGTGGGGCCCCGGTAGGTCGCGGCTGCCAACCGCCCGCGTGCG
>Ga0172371_10005031_pt1 | contig 19730 bp, 15 predicted proteins | sample Lak12m_FD_114543 | JGI IMG/M metagenome (GOLD analysis project Ga0172371, IMG submission 114543) | Freshwater microbial communities from Kabuno Bay, South-Kivu, Congo - kab_022012_12m | ecosystem: Environmental > Aquatic > Freshwater > Lake | place: Democratic Republic of the Congo: South-Kivu... | reverse complement strand
CCGATGGTGATCGTGTCGTCCCCCAAGCCCCCGTCGATACTCACCGAAACCACGGCATTCCCGCTGCCGGACGTCCTGTTCAGCGTTATCGAGTCGTTCCCGTCTTGGCCGAGAATGCTTCCGCCAACCGTGCCGTACACCGTGAACGTGTCGTTGAAGACGCCCGTCCCTCCGTCAAGATCGCGGTCGACCTGCCCCTGGTTGTACAGCGTGATTCTGTCCGCGCCCTCGCCGCCGTCCACACTACCATTGACACGACCAGCGACGGTGTTCGAACCGATCACGATGGTGTCCACTCCGCCCTGACCGAAAACGCCTCCGGTCACCGTGCCGTACACGGTTATCGTATCGTATCCGTCGCCGGTCGGATCGCCCGTCGAATCGTCGCCGTAGATATTCGAAACCCTGCCCGCGGAATTGTTGGTGATCGTGTCATAGCCGTCGCCGCCATAGATGCTCCCGACGATCGTGCCATTGTTCGTAACGGACTCGCGACTCGACGAGGTCCCGCCGGCCCCCGCGTCCACGTCTCCTCCCACGGTCCCGGAGCTCGCTATCGTGTCGATGCCGTCACCGCCGAGTATGCTTCCTGTGGCCGATCCCCTGACACTAATGGTAATCCGGTCGTTGCCAAGTCCACCGTCGATCGAGCCTTCGACATGAGCAGCGCCCGATGCAGTATCAACCGTGATGATGTCGTTTCCGCCGAGACCGATCACCGATCCTTGGACTGTCCCCGCGACGTTGATGGTGTCGACTCCGGCCGCTCCGGTCACGTCCTGGGTCACGGTCCCATTGATCGTTATGGTATTGGTTCCCCCTTGCTCAATGATTGCGGTGACCGTCGCGCCTGCGTTGATCGTGATCGTATTGTTTCCCGTTGTGCCGTAAATGTAGACGTTTTCAAAATGCGACCATTCGATCCGCTGGGTCCCGTTCATTGCCCATCCGTTTTCAGGCGTGCCGTTCACCGTGATCGAGCCGACATAAATGTAGAGTGAGTCCGTTCCCGAGCCGCCATCCACCTTCAGCGTGTAATTGCTGTTGGGCCAACGATAGAGTTGGACCTCATCGTCGCCTGCGTCGCCGGAGATGACGCCGATCCGTGTGGACGTATTTTGCACAATGCCGCTCGCGGCGTTGATAATGACGTCGTGCCCGTCGCCGCCGTAGATGTATCCGCCGGTGGTCGCGCTCTGGAGCGTGGTATTATTCGTAATCCTGTCGTTTCCTCCGTGACCGTCCATGTACGTGTCATAGATAATCGGTCCATTGGGGTTCGTTATGGTGTCATCGCCCGCGGCGCCATCCCAGGGTCCAAGCCAGATCGAGGACTGGGCAAGCATTGTCGAGTCGATTAACGCGGGCCTGGAGTCGTCCTGAGTATGAACCTCGAGAACCCAGTCCGCGCCGTTTATGCTCCCCGTGGGATCGTCGCTCGCCTGGACGATCGCTCCCGTGGCCGCAGAAATGGCATTGATGAGTGCAACCCCATCGGTTCCCTTGCCGATTGAGCAGCCGTAGAGATCGATTCGCGCTCCTGCATCGAGAAGGCTTCCCAGCGCTTGCCACGGGCCGGCGTCCGATTGCACATCCGCGACGGTAAATCCTTGAGAAGCCGTGAGATTCAAGGCGCCGGCCGCACCGCTGGAGACAATGGCCACGTGGTCAATCTTGTCTCCGGCCGAGGCCACTAGCGATTTCAACTGGGAGTTGATGGTCGACAGATCGGCATGCTCGGCATCGTACACGATGACCTTCGCGTCCGGTGAGGCGGCTTTCGAGACAGCCTCCACGTCCGCTATCGCGTTCGAGATCAGCACCACGTTGAGGTCCTGGTTGTAAATCTTCCCGAGCGGATCGGCCTCGTGCACAGACGCGACTGCCTCCGCAGCGGCCTGAGTGGGTGCGGCCGCAGCCTCAGCGGCTGCCGCGGGAGTCGCTGTCTTGGCAGCGTCCGCGCCTGCTGGGGACCGATCGTTGTGCTCCGTGTTGTCCTGCGCGCCCGCGGGAACAGCGGCGTCCAGCACGATCCGCTCTTCTAGTTGTTCGAGGATGAATTGTCGGGACATGAACCGACATCTGGGCCTGAACCAGCCCCTCATGGCAAACTCCTTGTCGCCTCGGCGCGCCACGGCCCGGCTCGCTCGGTACGAAATCTCTTCGGATGAAACGACTTGCCCCTGGTAGGAGGTATTACAAAGTCACTTATCGAGGATATGGGATTCGCTGGCAGGAGGTGTCTAATGGTTCCCCCCGCAAGCATACACTATCAGGAAATTGTGAGGTGGTGTCAAGCAAAATGGTGGAAGAAAAGTGAGTATTCACTTGCGCGAGGGAGTAACCTAATCCCGTCCGCCCAAGAGACCCCATCAACTGCACTACGACCTGATCGTCAACCCGGCGAACGGCCATGACCTCGCGGTTACAACGGACCATGAAAGCCTGACACCGAGGAAGACTTACAGGTAGAGGCCGGAGTGACAGATCGAGAACGGAATTCATCGAGTTGGGGACAGAAGCCCGAAGTCCGTGACCGCATTTGGGAAAACCTGTGATTGGGCAACCGAGCCCTCACATCTTGCGAACGTCGTTCCCGGGCATTGCCGGGCAGCCGCCTCCTGATCGATTCCGACGGCAGTGACATAGAGAGGCCGCCGCGCGGCGCCCCTGAACACCCGCACCGCATGGCTTGATCCGGGATCCAGCCGACGAGCAGGTTACGCGGCATGGTGGTCGGCGTTGCCGGAAAACCTTGAGCGTTTCGTGACCGCGTGGTAAAGTCTATTAGGCAGCCTAAAATTTTTACAAGTTCTTTACAACCTTTTACACCACCTTTACGCCTGATTCGGTCATACTAGTCTCAGAAGATTGGTTCATCGCTCCACGGTAACGGAGGGGCCGCAAGCATGGCCCTCTAACCTACGGAAACGAAAGATCGATGACTGGACGTGCTCGGAGACACGTTTGGAATGGGGCCTCGGCGACCGGAGGGAACGAGGCCTCGCAGTCGCGGCAGTTGAGGGAACGACCGATTCCCACGACCGCGCATCCTCGCCGGATTCCATGTTTGCGACGGAAATATCAGGGATATGGGGAGACGAAGCCATGAGAAGAATTCTCATCTTGGGCGTGGCAGCGCTATTTTTCTCTTCTTTGCCCGCCGGCGCCGCAACGAAGGTGGACCCGAAGCTCTACGGATCGCCCGAGGGGCAGGTGTGCATCAAATGCCACGAGCTTAAGTCACCGGGACTGTTCAAGCTCTGGCGTTTGGGAAAAATGGGGCAGGCAGGAGTGAACTGCTACGATTGCCACAAGGCCGAAAAGAAGACCGACAAAACTCCGGGCGACCCGGACGGTTACGATCACCGGGGTTTCTGGATCGCGACCCTTGTGACGCCCAAGGATTGCGCCCGCTGCCACAAGGAGCAGTTCGACCAGCAGCAGCCTTCCCACCACGCCAAAGGGGCCGACATTCTCAATTCCCTGGACAACTACCTGGGAAGCGTTCTTGGCGGGCCGGCTGCGGTCGCAACGGGTTGCCGCCAGTGCCACGGGTCCAACATCCAGGTGCTGGCAAACGGCAGGCTCGATCCCACCACGTGGCCCAACACCGGCATCGGACGGATCAATCCGGACGGCAGCAAGGGAAGTTGCTCCGCGTGCCATACGCGGCACCGCTTCTCGAAGGAGCAGGCGCGGAGGCCCGACGCGTGCGGAAAGTGCCACCTGGGTCCCGATCATCCCCAGATCGAGGTCTATCAGGAGTCCAAGCACGGTATTCTCTATCAGGCATTTAGAGACAAGATGAATATGGATCGTGGCGACTGGGTCGTGGGGGTCGACTATCAGGATACAGCGACCTGCTCGACCTGCCACATCAGCGCCACGCCGAATCAGAAGCCCAATCACGACGTGGGATCGCGCATATCCTGGACGCTCCGCCCACCCATCTCGAAGAAGCTGACTCAGTGGAAGCAGCGCCGGGATAATATGAAGGACGTGTGCCGTCAGTGCCACGGTGATTTCATGGTAGACGGCTTCTACAGCCAGTTCGATGACTATGTCGACTTGTACAACAACAAGTTTGCCATTCCTGCCACGAACGTGCGCCAGAAACTCATTGACATGGGCAAGCTCAGCAAGGCGGACTTCGACGACAAGCTCGACTGGATCTACTGGGAATTGTGGCACCACGAAGGGCGGCGAGGCCGCCACGGCGCGTCCATGATGGGACCCGACTATGCGTGGTGGCACGGCATGTACGAAGTGGCCAAGCACTTTTACGTGCAGTTCCTGCCGGAGGTGGAACGGGTCATGGGCGGCAAGGATCAGGCCGCTCCGCTCCTCAATGAGCTGGTCTTCAAAGACCCTGCGCATCGCTGGTACAAGGAAGGCATGAGCAAAGAGCAACTCCAGAAGCTCGAGCAATTCTATAAGGGGCGGTACGGCGGCAAGGAGGCCAAGTAGGACCGGTTTCCGCAATCCTTCACCGCGGAGAGTTCTTCTTTCCCGCTGAACGGTGACCGGTTTTCTTACCTTTTCCAGACAAGGGCGAATTCATGAACGGAAATGCCAGAATCCCCATAGTCGCTCTCGTGGTCATCTCGCTCGGCCTGATGGTGCTCTTCCTGGAACTGCGGTTCGGCTCCGCGCAGATCCGCTTCCAGGAAGAGGCGGACACACCGTCTCAAGAGCAGAGCAAGGCGGCGATTCGGGAGTTTCCCGTCCCGATCCAGCCGCTGCCGAAAACCATCACGCCGTGTCGAGCGTGCCACGGGCCGGAAAAGGACTTTCCCGTGAATTTCAAGAGACGGGAAGACCTGCTCGTGCACGCGAACGTTAAACTCAATCATGGAGGAGTCCGGGTCTGGTGTCTGGACTGCCATGATCCCGTCCAGCGCAACTACCTGCTCGCTCTCAGCGATGGCAAGCCCATACCGTTCCAGAAATCGTACCTTCTCTGCGGCAAGTGCCACGGAACCAAATACCGGGATTGGCGGAACGGGATCCACGGACGGCGGACCGGTTCGTGGAGCGGCGAGAAGTCCTATTACCTGTGTGTCAGTTGCCATAACCCGCACTCACCCAAATTCAAGCCTCTGGAGCCCATGCCTCCACCCAAGAAGCCCTGGACTCCGAAAGAAGCCGTTGCCAAGACAGCCGCGCATTGAAGGTTCAAGACCATGAGTGATCACACGGACCGTTTGACGGGGAACCGAGCTTTGGAAACCGATGACGGTGCGGCCGCTTGGCCCGAGGAGACCAGATCGCACCCGAACTGCCGCGACGGGAGCGGGACCCTGCCCGACCGGAGAACGTTCCTGCGAGGGGCGGCGAGCGTACTGGGTATGTTGGCCGTGAGCTCTTGCTCCTGGCAGGAGTTCTTCCAGCAGCAATTCCAGAGGATGACCAAGAAAGAGCTCGATGAAGTCGTTGAACGCCTCCGGGCCGAGTACAAGCAGAAATACGGCAAAGATTTCGTGGTCGGGGTGGAAGGGCCCATCGACGGAACCCTCTTCGGATACGGTCTGGACATCCAGCGGTGCATCGGGTGCCGCCGATGCGTGTACGGGTGCGTCGAAGAGAACAACCAGTCACGCGATCCGCAAATTCAGTACATCAGGGTCCTGAGGTTCAAGGACGGGAACATGGACCTGGAGCAGTCCACCATCTACTACGATCCCGAAGAAGTGCCCCAGGCGGGATATTACTATATGCCGGTCCAGTGCCAGCACTGCGCCAATGCTCCGTGCACCAAGGTCTGCCCGGTACGCGCAACGTGGACCGAGCCGGACGGCATCGTGGTGGTGGACTACAACTGGTGTATCGGATGTCGCTACTGCATGGCGGCCTGCCCGTACATGGGCCGCTGGTTCAACTTCGCCGATCCCGTCATCCCCGCGGATCAGATCAACGAGAAGACCCACTACCTGGGAAATCGCCCTCGGATGCGCAACGTCGTCGAGAAGTGCACCTTCTGCATTCAGCGGGTTCGGAACGGACTTTATCCGAAGTGCGTCGAAGTGTGCCCCGTGGGCGCACGTAAATTCGGCAACCTCCTCGACCCGGATAGCGAGATCAGCCGCATCATCAGAACCAAACGGGTCTTCCGGCTCAAGGAAGAGCTCAACACGCAACCGAAATTCTACTACTTCTTCGCTACCTGACGCATGAGGATTACCATGGAGAGATCCGGATTCATCGTCGGACTTGTCAGGAGACTCCTCATCGGACCGCCCCTGTACTATGTCTGGATGGCCGTGCTGACCACCATTGCGCTGACGGGAATCTACGCGTACAGCAAACAACTGCACATGGGATTGATTGCGACCGGTATGCAGAGTTACGTGTCCTGGGGCCTGTACATCGGGAACTTTACGTTCCTGGTGGGAGTCGCGGCCGCAGCGGTGCTTCTGATCATTCCGGCCTATCTCTACGAGTTCGGGCCCATCAAGGAGATCGTGATCGTGGGAGAAGCCCTTGCGGTCAGCGCTCTGTCGATGTGCCTCATGTTCGTGACAGCGGACCTGGGACGGCCGGACCGGATCTGGCATCTCATTCCGGGCCTGGGAATCCTGAATCTGCCGCGATCCATGCTGGGGTGGGACATCGTGGTGCTCAACGGGTACCTGTTTCTCAACCTCTCTATTCCGGGGTACCTTCTCTACAAGGCCTATAACGACAAGCCGGTGAACATGCGGTTCATCTGGCCGTTCATTCTCCTGTCAATTCCGTGGGCCGTGAGCATTCATACGGTTACCGCGTTCATCTACAACGGGCTCGTCGCTCGGCCTTTCTGGAACGCCTCAATCCTTGCTCCGAGGTTCCTGGCCTCGGCCTTTTGCTCGGGCCCGGCCCTCGTGATCCTCCTGTACCAAATCGTCAGGAGATTCACCAACTTCCACGTCAAGAACGAAGCATTATTCAAGATAGCGGAATTCATAGCGGTCGCCATGGCAATAAACCTGTTCCTCCTGGCCGCGGAGTTCTTTAAGGAGCTCTATTCCGACACTCATCACTTGTCGCCCCTCGAGTACCTCTATCTGGGCCTTCACGGGAAGGGAAGGCTCGTTCCGTGGATCTGGACGGCCTTTGCGTTCAACGTCATTGCGTTCGTGATCTTTCTCATCCCTCAGACGAGGAAGAACTTCGCCACCTTGAACCTGGGCTGCGTCCTCATCATCGTGGGAATCTGGATCGAGAAGGGAATGGGCCTCATCATTCCCGGTTTCATCCCTGCTCCGCTGGGCGAGGTGTGGGAATACGTTCCGACCACCATCGAGGTTCTCGTTTCCATGGGGATATGGTCCATAGGACTTCTCATCCTGACGGCGATCCTCAAGGTCATCATTCCCATCGAACTGGGAGAATTTACGAGGAAGGGCGGGGCAGTCGCCCTGGCCGCGGTGGCCGCGGTCGCAATCTTCTTGGCGCCGCTGACCGTCATGGGAGAAGAGCAACCGCCGGGAGCCGGCGACATGCGGTCCCTGCTTAAGGAGCTCAAGAGCTCCGATGGGGGAGTCGCGGCACAGGCGGCCAGGAATATCGTATCCAAGGCGCCGGCTTCCCCTGAAGTGGTGGCCGCTCTCGCTCAGGCCATCAAACACCCCAACGAGATGGTCCGCCTCACGGTCATCGAAGCCCTGTCCGAGATCGGTCCCGACGCGGCGCCCGCGGTGCCGGCCCTTGCGGAGGCCCTGAGCGACAAGGATCCACTGGTTCGGGAGGCCGCGACGCTGGCCCTCTTCGCAGTGGGAAAGTCAGCGACCTCGGCGATTCCTTCCCTGGTGGAGCGGCTCGCGGATGAGAACAACGCGGTGCGAAGCGGCGCAATCCTCGCGCTGGCCGGCCTGGGCAATGAGGCTTTGCCCGCATTGCTCAGAGCTCTGGGGAGCAAGGATGAACGGATGGCCGCTGCATCAGCGCAAGCTCTCGGTCGAATGGGACCGCCGGTGGTTCCGGAGCTCATCGCTGTGCTGAAGAGGGGCGACTCGCCGGCCGCGCGCGCCTCGTGCAAGGCACTTGCGGAGATCGGTCCCGCGGCCGTGGAACCCCTCATCGATTTGCTGAAAACGGGCAAGCCCGACGTGGCCAAGCTCGCGGGAGAGACCCTCGAGGCGATCGGATCTCCGGCCGTGCCGGAGCTGGTGAAGGCAATATTGGACAAGCGGTGATGGGACTATACCGGGAGTTCAGATCAAAAGGCGAACGCAGGGGGAAACCTCTTTGGGCCTGGATTGATCGATTGCTGAGAGCATGTCATTGCGAGGAGCACCGCGACGAAGCAATCTCTGGTTTTGGCAATAAACTCGATGAGATTGCTTCGCTTCGCTCGCAATGACAGTATTTTTCCGGCGCTTACGGAGTTGGGCGACCAAGAATCGCTCAGAGTAGGTTGGAAGAGGGTCCCCGCGGGCCTCTTTCATAAAGACTCCAAATATATTGGCGGCTTCCGCTGGTCGCCGCCTGGTGTTTGCCGGCCCTGACGTGTGCGGCACGAGGGCGATCCCAAGGATCGCCCCTACGAACGGTGCCTACTTGCGCGTGCGTGCAAGGGCAGCATTTTCATACATCGTAGAGCCTGATACCAGGCATGAAGAGCAGGAGGAGAAGACGATGAAGAAAGTCGTCCGTTTCTTGGTTTTGCTCGGTGTTTCCCTGGCTCTGGGTATTCCGTTGCTGTCCCTGGCTCAAAGCCCGGATTGCCCCGACTGCCCGAAGGACACGACCCCCAAGTCTCTGCTCGATCCCAAGTGGAAGGAGTTTGTGGCGCCGCCTTTGGCTCCCGGGGAACGTCCCGATTGCCATCGGGTCCAATTCGGCAAACAGGATTGCATGGAATGCCACAAGAAGGAGACGCCGCAGGGCTATCGGGAGTGGCTCTATTCCAAGCACGGGATCAACAGCGTGAAGTGCGGCATTTGTCACGGAGACGTCAACAACTACCGTGCCCGCCCCGACAAGACCGTCTGCATCGGATGCCATTCTCAGCAGGTCCAACACATGCCTGTCACGGCTCAGGTGACCAATTGCTCGTTCTGCCATAAAGGCCACTGGTTTAACGTTCACAAGATCGCCCTCTACGAGCGCTTCGGTCCGGGAAGATCGGAGCGTTTCAAGGTGCCGGGATTCTAGCATCTCTCCCCTTGATCACGCGGTATTTGGAGGACGCCATGGACATTACTCGAAGAGACATGATCAAATTGTCCGCCGCGGCCTTTGCTGCAGCGGCTTTGAATATACCCTTCCCCGGTGCGGTACGTTCCTCTGACGAGGGGATCGAGGTGGACAACTGGGTCAAGGGCACGTGCAGATTCTGCGGCACCGGCTGCGGCGTATTCGTCGGGGTGCGCAAGGGGCAGGCGGTGGGCATACGGGGGAATCCCAAGGCCGACACGAATTTCGGTTTCCTCTGCGTGAAAGGATTCAAGGGGTACATGAGCATGTACCATCCCGACCGGCTGCTCTATCCCCTGGTCAAGGGCCAGGACGGCACGTTCAAGCGGGTCTCCTGGGACCAGGCGCTCGACGTGGTCGCCAACAAGTTCAAGGATTTGCGGCAGAAGCACGGCAAGGACTCTGTGGCCTATTACGGCTCCGGTCAGTGTATGACCGAGGAGAGTTACACCTTCAACAAGCTGTGGAAGGGCGGTTTGCGCTCGAACATGGTGGAGGGAAATCCGCGGTTGTGCATGGCATCCGCGGTCGGGGGCTATGTGACGACCTTCGGAACCGACGAGCCCGCGGGCGGGTACGCGGACATCGAAAAGGCCAAGACCTACTTCATCGTCGGGTCCAACATGTCGGAATGCCATCCGATCATCTTCCGACGGGTGGCCAGACGTAAGCTTGCAGATCCCGACAACATCAACGTCATCGTGTGCGAGCCGCGCATGACGACGACCGCCAGAATCGCCGACATCTGGCTTCCCGCGGACCCGGGCACCGATCTGATGGTCTTTCACTGCATGGCCCGGGAGATCATCAAGAACGGCTGGACGGACAAGTGGTTCATCGACAATCTCTGCCGTTTCACCACCGGCGCGCAGGACGTGGATTTCAACGCCTACGCGCAATTCATTGAGCAGTTCACTCCCGAGGTCGTCCAAAAGCAGACCCGCTGCCCTGCCGCAAACATCAGGGAAGCTGCACGGCTGTTCGCCACCCAGGGACCGACGATGAGCCTGTGGACCATGGGCTTGAACCAGCGCACCAGGGGCGTGTGGGCAAACAACCTGGTCCATAATCTCCACCTCATCACGGGAAACATTTGCAGGGACGGAGCGGACTCGTTCTCGCTCACCGGCCAGCCCAACGCCTGCGGAGGCGTGCGGGAGACCGGAACGCTCTGCCACCTTCTACCCGGCACCCGTCCCGTGGCCAATCCCGCTGTGCGGGCCCAGGTGGAGAAAGCGTGGAATCTGCCCGCTGGGACCATCGATCCCAAACCGGGATTCCACACCATGGAAATGTTCGCCAAACTGGGCGGGGAAGCCGAAGTGTCCAAACCGCTCAAGGGCATGTTCATCACCACGACGAATCCGGCCCAATCGCTTCCGAACTGCCACAAATACCACAAGGGCATGAAGGACGCCTTCCTTGTGGTTGCCGACATCTTCCCGACCCGAACCACCCAGTTGGCCGACGTGATATTACCCGCAGCCTTTATCTACGAGAAGGGCGGCGTGTACGGCTGTTCCGAGCGGCGCAGCCAGATCACGGAAAAATGCGTTGAACCGCCCGGAGAAGCCAAAGCCGATCTCTGGATTGCGGCTCAATTGGCAAAACGCATGGGGCTCGAGCAGCTCATTCCGTGGAACGGCAACGACGCTCCCGCGATGTACCAGAAGGCGTGGGACGACTACCGCGAATGCGTGAAGCTCACGGAGCATACGCTCTACGGCATCACGTACGACAGGCTCAAGAAGATGGACGAGGGCTTGCAGTGGCCTTGTCCAAACGAAAAACACCCCGGAACCCTTCGGCGTTACGTTCGGGGAAAAGACCCGATCATGGATATGCCGGAGATTGTGAAGGTCCCGCCACAAGCACACATCTATTTCTACGGGGATCAAAAGCACGAGGGAAGGGCGAACGTGTTTCTCAGGCCGTACAAGGGTCCCGAAGAGCCGCCGGACCCAAAGGACTATCCGTTCTTCCTGACTACCGGCCGCGTCATCGAGCAGTGGCACAGCGGGACCATGACGATGCGGGTGCCGGAAATCGCACGGTCTCAGCCCAATGCCTACGTGGAGATCAATCCCCAGGACGCGAAGCAGTACGGAATCAAGAACGGCGATCTCGTCAAGGTGGTCAGCCGCCGCGGGTTCAACATCCTGCCCGCGCGGGTGGTCAAGATCTCATTGCCCGGAATTCTCTTCGTGCCGTGGTTTGATCAAAATTGGGATCGCATGATAAACCGGGTCACCATTGACGCGTTCGACGAGGGGTCCAAGCAGCCGGAGTTCAAGATCTGCGCGGCGAGAATCGAGCGGGTTGGCGACCCCAAGGACGTCGCGGACATGACCGTCATATCCGACGTCAATGCACCGTTCCCCGACAAGGTTTGAGACCGATGGTGATAACCGGTAGCGCGATCTACGTACAACCCGGTTCCGGCTCAACCGTGCTCGAACGGCTCAAGGAGTTTCCCGAAGTCACCTTTCACGTGATGTCGGAGTCCGGCGCGGAGATGGTGGTGAACCTCGAGGCGGAAGATCACCGTGCCCTTGAGGTCCTGTGCGCCCGTTTGAAAGAACAGATCGAAGAAATTGTGGACATCACCCACGTGTACGTCAATTTCGAAGATGAAATAGCCAAGATCCGGGCCGACAAGGACTAAGCGGCGACCACCGGGAGCCGCCGATATGTTTAAAATTTTTGGAAAGGGGGTGCGGGGGGAGGACCTTTTGCCAAAAAGGTCTCCCTCCGCATTCGCCTTTTCATAGAAAAGTCCTAAAGCTTTGAGCAGCATCAGAGATTTCCTTCGGAGAGTCCTTGTCCACGGTCACAATCCGCTGATCGACAACTATGCTCAGAATGTGCTCCGCCCGCCGGGCGCGATTGACGAGCGGAAGTTCATGGCGCTCTGCATTCGATGCAATCGATGTCTCGAGGTCTGCCCATACGGCTCCATCAAACGGGCCGGTCTCGGCGCCACCATCGGAACACCGCACGTGCTGCCGGAGATCAAGGCGTGCTATCTCTGCATGGCCTGTTGCCGGCTCTGTCCCACCGGCGCCTTGGACCCACTGCTCCGCGATCCTGAAAAAGTGGCGATGGGAAAGGCGAAGATCGATGCTTCCCTCTGCTACAGCCATCTCTTTCTCGAGCACGACGTATTGCCGGACGCATCGGGCCGGAAGATCGGAGCCCTTTGTAACACCTGCTACAACGTCTGCCCGCTCCCGGACAGGGCGATTGCTCTGAAAAACAACCTCTTTCCCGTTATCCTCGACGGCTGCGTCGGGTGCGGCATCTGCGTGGAGCGATGTCCCACCCGGCCCGCCCGCGCGGTGAACATTATTCCCACCGGCATGGGCAGGATCGACGAGGCAGGGTTCTATTATCAAAAGGCGCGGGGCCACTATCAGACGACGCAGGCGGCCGGGAAGGATCGCGGATCGAAGGTCCTCAAAGGGGAATCGCTCCTCGAGGAAAAGTCCACCATTGAAGGCCCGCGCGAGGCTCCGAAATTTGAGTTCCCGTACAAGCAGCAAAAGACCATCGAGGGCTGGGACTGATGTACCGGCCGTACCGGAGAGCGAGCCAGGTCGCCGCGTTTGTTCTCATGTTCGTGGTGCCTGTGCTCAACATGTTTGAGATTTATGCAATCACGGGGACGTACTGCGCGATACACATTGGAGGGTTGGGAATAGCCGACCCTGTGGTTATCCTGCAAGCCGTGTTCGCGTCGGGCCAATTGACCGTGCCGTTGATGGCCGCGGCCCTATTCCCCGTGCTGCTGGCATTGCTGTTCGGCCGAGTCTGGTGTGGTTGGCTCTGCCCGTATCACCTGGTGGCGGACGTCGTCCAGTGGGCTCGAACGCAATTCAGAGGCAAGATCCTCCGAAAAGCCACACAGGACCCACTTCCCGTTCCCGCGTCGTTCCGGGCAAATATGGTCCGTTACGCTTTTCTTGCGGCCGGGACCGTCGCAGCCGGTGCGATGGGAATTCCAGTTCTCAACTACGTCAGCGCTCCGGGCATCCTGAGCACTGAAGCCATGATCTTCGTGAAAGAGCGGACGGTTTCGCTGGAATTCGGGTTCATCGCTGCGCTCGTGCTTGTGGAGCTTTTCCTGTTCCCCCGCTTCTGGTGCAGGCTCTTTTGTCCGACCGGAGCCTTGCTCGCTCTTTTTCGGACGAGGTACACCCTGCGGGTGCAACCCGCGGCAAAGTCCCCTCGATCGGCGTGCTGCAAGGGGAACTACTGTTCGGAGATCTGTCCCATGGGTCTCCATCCGTTCCGAGAAGGGGGAAACCTCCTGTGCACCAACTGTGGTGTCTGCATCGACGCTTGTCGCGCGGGAGAGGGAGCCGGGGCCTTACGGTTCAAGGGGTTTTCCTCGGAAGGGTAAGTGCTCTATTTCATAAGTTCGGTTACGGATTCCCGCAGATTTCCGGCGATCGTTGTAGGATGCGGTGAACGAAGTGAACCGCATCGTTTGAGTTCTTTTCTCCACAGATGCGGTTCGCTGCGCTCACCGCATCCTACGCGAATACGTTACCGTATGCCGGCCATGACGCATTCACGCGCCCCTGAAGTAGGTGATGGTGGCCGAAACCCCTGTGCGTTCTTGTTATTGAACCCAACCCGTGATATATTACTGAATATGTTGAAGGGGCGCGCACAACCGGTAATCCACGGCCACTCGCCTGCAATGACCGCGCTTCCGGACGCGAAGTGACGCGTCGCCCATCTCGTGGCTGGATTGTGGAGTTGGCACTGCATGGGAAGGTTAGGGCTTGCGCTGTATGTTGGGATGCTGTTTCTCGCTCTGGTCGCGCCGCCGGCTCAGGGAGCGCCGCGCTCTGCCGACGATCACTTCCGCGAGGGGTACATCGCGTCAACGTCCAGGGACTGGAAGAAGGCCATCGAGCACTACACCCAGGCAATTAGGCTGGATCCCGACAACGCGGACGGGTTCCTCCAGAGGGCGACCGCGCTTGAAATGACGGGCCGTGTGGATGAGGCCATCAGGGACTACGAGCTGGTGTTGCAGTTGCGACCGCACCACTATCTGGCCCTGGAGCTCCTGGCAAAACTCCACGAGATCAAGGGGAACCATGCCAAGGCCGTGGACCTCTACCGCCGCGCACTGCCGCTGGTATCAGACCCGAAATGGAGATCGGTGGTGATCTGGTGGATGTCGGAGGCGAGAAGGAAGACGGGCTCGATCGAGCAGGTGAGCGATTCCGAGGAGCGGCCCGTTATCCGCAAGGCTTTCCGAACGCAGAGGGTTCACAGGACCCGAGTTTCTCGCCGGTCCCGAAGGTAATATGGTGACGCGCCTTGAAATTCGCGGAAGACTTCGTTGAGCGTGATAGCAACCTAAAACAAGGATTCACCGCAGAGGGCGCAGAGATTTGAAGCGACGATTTCCTCTGCGACCTCCACGTTCTCTGCGGTGAACCGTTTCCTGTGAAGCACCGCGCAATTCTCAAAGCGAGGCGCCATAGCTCGAATTCGAGACGCGCCCTCAATCTTCCCGCAGAGCGTCCACGATCTTCAGGCGAGCCGCCCCCCACGCCGGTAGGATGCCCCCCAGAGCGCCCATGCCCAAGGCGAACCCCAGAGTGTACAGCGTGATGGACGTGGTGAGGGTGAAACCGAAAGCCAATTCGGAAAAGGTTTCCCAGTTGAGGGTGGAAATCGTCACGAATTGGAGCAAAGACGCACAGGCTACGCCCACAGCCCCGCCGAGGAGTCCGAGGATCAGCGATTCGGTCAGGAACGCAGCGAGAATGCTCAGTCGCTGGAATCCAATGGCCCGGAGCGTGCCGATCTCGCGCGTTCGCGTCGCCACGGCCGTGTACATGGTCACCATCGCGCCAAGGATCGCGCCGACGCTGAAGAACAGCGTCATTGCCATTCCCAGAATCCTGATGAACTTTGACATGACTTCCGACTGCTGTCGATAGAAGTCGATCTCCCGCTTCACCTGAACCGAGAGCCGGGGATCGTGCTCGAGCGTCTTCTTGAAACTGTCAAATGCCTCTTTCCCAGGGACTTTCCCTATGACCGCGGAAAACTGATTCCGTCTGAATGCGGCCATGAGTTGTTCCACGTCGGTCCACAATTCCGAATCGAACGCGGTTCCCGCGGCGTCAAAAATCCCCACCACCTGCCAGTCTGTCAGCGCGAAGCGGAGCGTGCCTCCGAGTCCGGCTCCCTTGATGCGATCGGAGATGCTTTTTCCTGCCATAACTTCGCGCGTACCAGGGTTGGGGAGCCGACCGGCAATCAGTCTGACTTGAGGTCGCAAATTCAGAGCCTGAGGTCCGACTCCGCGAACCACCACGTTCGCGGGCTTGTCTCCGTCGCGTCTCGGAAGGGTGACCAGGACGAGGGTTTCTTTGGAGACCAGCGGTTCGCCCAGGTTGTTGAGCTCAATCTCGGGCTGAGCTTCGATGACGGCAGCGGAGCTCCGGTCTATGACGCTGGAGACCTCGGTTTCGGCCGCGCCCCTCAACACGATTGCGTTGGCCGGCGATCCGGTATCGCGGAGCGTCTGTTCCAGGCCCTCGGCCAGCATCAGCACCGCGGCGAACACAAAGGAGACCAGTGCCATTCCGCCCGCCGTCAGGATCGTGGTGATCTTTCTCGTGAGGAGATTGCGGAATCCGTAATTCAGCGGGATCTGCATGGCAGTCGGTTAAACCGAATCCGAAGGGATTTTCAAGAGGCGCCGGAGGTTTCCCGACAGCACGGATTCCAAAGCATCCGCGCGAAAGAGTCGGTACAGCTTCTCCTTCTCGTGAGACGGAATGCCAAACGGGTAGTCAGATCCGAAGATGATCCGGTCGATGCCGTAGTTTGCGGCAAAGTCGGAAATTTCTCCCTCACCGGCCAATGCCGTGTCAGCCCACACGTTTTCGTTCTCAAAGACTCCGGCCGCCTTCAATCGAAAATAACCGCCGTTGAGCGCGCCCATGTGCGGGATGATCACGACGGTGCGCCCCGCGATCCTGCGGAGGAAGCTCAAGGTATTGCGAAACTCCTCCTCGAGCACGATCGGGAGCCTCCGGGAGCAAATGTCATCGATTGCTTCTTCGCATCTCCGCGTGCCGTACTCGTACACCGGTTCGTCGGGGTGGCGATGCCACTTGATACCGGCAAATCCTTTCCCCGCAGTCGCGAAATCGTTCCACACGAAGAAATAGGGGTAGATGTTGCCCCGTCGGGCCAACTCCAGAAGATAGGTGTGAACGCGCTCGCGGCTCCGCCGATACTGCTCGGAGTCTATGAAAGAAAAGTCGCATCGGTCGTAGATCTCCTCAACGGGTGAGAAGACGACCCCTCCCTGGATTTCGCCCAGATCCCACTCCCGTTTCAGTTCGGCGAACGGAACTGTGAGCCCGCAATGACTATGGCCGTCGAGCACGATCATTGCCGTCACCTCACGCTTCCTCGATGAATTTTGGAGGAAGCGGTTCCCCGTTTACCAAGCGGACATCGGGGAGCACCATGAGCGTCGACGTTCCGTGCGCGAGGATTTTTCCCGATTCATCGGTAATTTCCGCGGCTCCCAGTCCCAGCGTCCTCCCGAACTTGATTCGGTGGCCCCGAGCGATGAGTTTGCCACTGTTCGCGGGGGCGAGGTAGTTCAGCTTGAGATCCACCGAGGTCATGCCCATGTCTTCGGGCGCCTCGGGGTAAACCGACCAGAAGGTGGCCGCGTCGATGATCGAGGAAAAGACCCCTCCGTGAACCATGCCGAACGGCTGGAGGTGCTTGGTCCCGAGGTCGATCTCCATAAGCGAACGGCCGATTTCAAAATGGATCAGCTTCATGGAGAGGAGCTGGAAGTACGGCGAGCGATTGACCGTACGAATGATTGCTTCCATGTACTGGGGATTGATTGTTTGCATGGATTGACCTCGGTGCTTTTGTCCGCACAGCATAGAACGGGAGGAGCATCTTTTTCAAGCCTCGTGATATGATGGACGCGGCCGAAGCCGCCGCGGTGTTACGGCATCCTGGGGACGCCCCTCGGGATGAATGAAATCGAGAGGAGTCACGCCGATATGAGTGAGCCGAATGAGGGAGATATCGCCGGCCGGCACGAGGTCGATTTCGCCCGCCGTTATGTGGGGCGCTTGACCGCGCTGCTCGACCGTCTCGATTGCGAAGCGGTCGCACGGGTCATGGAATTGTTTCTCGAAGCCCGTTCCAGGGGAAACACCATCTTCTTTCTCGGGAACGGTGGCAGCGCGGCCACCGCGTGTCATTTCGCCAACGATTTGGGGTTCGGCGCGTCACCCGAGGGGAACAGGCCGTTCAGGGCAATCAGCCTCGCATCGAACACCGCGTTTCTCACGTGTCTTGCCAACGACATCGGGTACGAGAACGTTTTTTCGTGGCAACTGAGAAATCTCATGCTGCCGGGAGACGTCGTGGTGGGAATATCGGCCAGCGGTAACTCTCCGAACGTCGTGAACGCGTTGGACTATGCATCGAAAAATGGGGGTGTTCCCGTGGCCCTCGTGGGATTCGACGGCGGACGTATCAAGCAAATCGCAAAGTACGTGGTGCACGTGGAAACGGCCAAAGGCGAGTACGGGCCGGTCGAGGACGTTCACATGGTTCTGGACCACCTCATATCCTCATACCTCGCTGCCATCAGGGAATAGAGAGGGAGAATGCAGGGGAGGAGACCCTGAGAATAGACGAGTGCGGGGAGGGACTTTTTGCAAAAAGTCCCTCCCCGGTGCCTTACAACCCTACCCGAACTCGGTACGTGACCTTGACCTCACCGTCTTTCGGCACCTTGACGTCGAATCGAATGGTATGCGCATCGACCTTGGTGAACGGGTGAGAATTACTGATCACCTTCCAGTTTCCGAAGAGCGGTTCGATAACGCCCACTGAGACTTCTTCTTCCTTATGGTTGCGCAGGACGATCTCCCACTCCGATTCGTGCAGCCGCGTCGTGACCTGCTTGTAATCCTTCTGAAGCCGGTGGGCCACCACGTCGAAGGCCTCGCCGATCTTCAGGCGAACCTCTTCGTCCTTCGGGGTGTGCTGAATCCGATCCTCGCCGATGAACTGCTGACTCCCGTCGTCATCCTTCTTGTACAGTCGCATGACTCCGGCAGGGAGGGGCATGCCGAGTCCGTTCGCCTTGGAATTCTTGAATTTCACGTACACGGCCACGGGCTGTTTGGGGTTCGATTCCCGGTATTCACGGGTGAAGTAGCTCGCCACGCCGTACACGAGCAGTTCTTTCTTGATTCCCGCGGAATCGGCTTCGAGGAGGCTGATCTGCTTGGTTTGTCGGTCTTTGAGCGTTGTGCGTCGCTGAAGATCGTAAATGTGATACTCGAAGAACGATTTTTCCCGGAATTGTTCGGCCGGAGCAGAAGGTGCGGCCTTGTACGCACGGACTCTGCCCACCACGGCAGGCTCTTCCGCGCGATGCACTTCTCCTGCGACGAGCTTCAGCCGCGCGTCCCGGTACGTTGCGCCGCTCTGGTTGTCGAGCGTGACCCACCCTGAGATGTCGGCCTGTGTGTCGTCCTGGCTGACGACCACCACGTAATCGGCTTTCCAGTTGATTTGCTGCGTGAGGTAGGAGACTTCGAGGCTGTGAGCTTGCCGCGCAGTGCTTTCGTACAGCCACGTGAGCGTCGGTTTTGCGATGAGGTTTTCCGGCAGTTTCGGCAGCACCCTGATTCCGGGGTGCCCCAGAAAGATCTCGCCGTTGATCTGGTAGATCGGCCCCTGGTTGTTGCTCAACAGGGTGGCTTCCACGACCTCCTTCGTGTCCTGGAACTGGTTCGTGGCGATCAGTTTGATCTTCTTGCCGATGTACTTCTCCATGAGCTTTTCGGGGCTCATGAGGTCGTATTCGTAATTCTGTTCGAGCACGGTGAAGTTCTTGGGACCGGTCAAGGATTTGGCGTGCACGGTAACGGGCAAAATGTGCGCGGCCACGTCCATGAATCGCAATTCCCCGCGGCCCTTGGCCAGATCGATCTTTCTCGTCTCTTTGATGAGGCCGAGATTACTGTTGTATACCGTCACCTCGACGCCCGTCTGCTGATCCGCGGTGCTGGTGATAGCGTCCTCGGCCAAGGCCGCGGTCCAGCCCGCGGCAAGCGAGAGGAGTAACAAGCCCACGATAGCGGTTTTCATGAGAGCCTCCTGTCCCGGTGAATGAAAGGCCGCGAAGGCCTCTGTGAGAAGACTTCGCAGATTGGACCGGGGTGTTACAGCACGTTTGCCCTGACGAGGGATAACAAAGCAATGGATGGAAGAAATCCGGCGACATATTTTGCCGCGCGGGTTGTTGCTTCGGATCAACGAGAAGGCGTCGGGTGGCCCGGACGTTATACGTCCGGGTCGCGTAGCGACAGGAGGTCCGAACCTTTCTTGGCCGCGGCTCACATTCCGCGCTTCTTCCGAGCGTTTTGGGGGTAATTTTTCCATTCAGGTTGCCGCCGAGGCCTTGAATGGCGTCAGCCCCGGATTTGTCGCTTTGTGCTCCCGCACATAAGCAGCGT
>Ga0172371_10005029_pt1 | contig 19736 bp, 15 predicted proteins | sample Lak12m_FD_114543 | JGI IMG/M metagenome (GOLD analysis project Ga0172371, IMG submission 114543) | Freshwater microbial communities from Kabuno Bay, South-Kivu, Congo - kab_022012_12m | ecosystem: Environmental > Aquatic > Freshwater > Lake | place: Democratic Republic of the Congo: South-Kivu... | reverse complement strand
TGGGATGCCGTTTGCCAGGCTTGCCAGTCTTTATGGAAGATGCCAAACGTAGACAAAAAGGCCATTGCCGGCGTATCCGTAACCTCGCAGCGTTCCACCATGATCAACGTGGACAAAGACGGCAAACCGCTGCGTCCGGCCATCCATTGGCTCGATCAACGCCGTACGCCCGGATTAAAACCGGTTGGAGGTATTTGGGGATTGCTTTTCCGACTATCCGGTATGACCGAAACCGTTGCATATCTGCAGGCTGAAGCCGATTCGAATTGGCTGATGAGAAATGAACCGGAGATCTGGAAAAATACCTATAAATATCTGATGCTTTCAGGGTATTTGAATTTCAAACTGACAGGTTCTTTTAAAGACTCTGTTGGTTCGCAAGTGGCCTACATCCCCTTTGATTACAAGAACAAGGCCTGGTGCGCCAAATCCGACTGGAAATGGCTGGCCGTGCCTGTTGAAAAACATATGCTGGTCGACCTGGTGCCCGCCGCCGGCCAATTGGGCGTGATTACGCCCGAAGCCGCCGCAGCCACCGGAATTCCTGAGGGGCTTCCGGTGATCGCTGCTGCAGCCGACAAGGCCTGTGAAGTCATCGGCGCCGGCTGCATTGACCCGTCCGTGGCCTGCCTTTCCTATGGTACGACCGCCACCATCAACACCACCCATACCAAATACATCGAAGCCATTCCGCTCATCCCGCCTTACCCCTCTGCCATTCCTGACGCCTACGCGCTGGAAATCCAGATCTACCGCGGATACTGGATGGTCTCCTGGTTCAAACGCGAATTTGGACAGAGCGAAGAGCGCCTGGCCAAGCAGCGCGGTGTTGAAACCGAAGAGTTGTTCGACGATCTGGTCAATTCCGTACCGGCCGGCTCCTTGGGCCTCACCCTGCAGCCTTACTGGTCGCCCGGCCTGAAAGTGCCCGGACCCGAAGCCAAGGGCGCCATCATCGGTTTTGGCGACGTGCACACCCGCGCTCACATGTACCGTTCCATCCTGGAAGGCCTTGCCTACGCCCTTCGTGATGGAGCCGACCGCACGGTAAAACGCTCGCACGTCCCCATTACTGAGGTTCGCGTGGCGGGCGGCGGCAGCCAAAGCAAGGCCGCCATGCAGTTGACCGCCGACATCTTTGGCTTGCCCACCAGTAATCCCCACGTCTATGAAGCCAGCGGCCTCGGCGCTGCCATGGACCTGGCCGTCGGGCTCAAACTTCATCCTGATTTTGACACGGCCGTCCGCGAGATGTCACATATCGGAGCCACCTATGAACCCATCGCGCAGAACCACAGGATCTACGACGAGCTGTATCACCAGGTCTATCTGAAAATGTATGACCGCCTCAAACCCCTGTATGACACCATCAGGGATATCACAGGTTACCCACCTAGGGACTGAGAAAGCTTATTCTTTCAATGAAGGGCTGATGCAAAATGGTTTTGTCTGTTTGTATCAGCCTTTTTTATCTCCCGATAGTGGAATTTATCCCCCAGTCGACCCGGTTGGATTTATGGAAGAAGAGTGTTTTCCACCAGATACCTTGCGGTCGGCTCATCCAGGATCAGTTCCTTGATCAGTTTTCCCTTGAGCGCCGCGGCCAGCCCCCGCACCTTGGCGAAGCCTGAAACCACACAGATGCCGTATTTTTCCTTGAACAGCTTCAAGTCCGGCCCACTGGTCCGGTTGTTCATGGGGATATTATGGTAACTTCCGTCCTCTCTGAAAAATACCGTGGCGATGTCGCCCACCAATCCCAGGCGTTTGAACTCAAGGTAATCCGCTTTCTCGAGATAACCCGCATTGTAGACGTGGCTTGGCACCCCCGCGTTCACCGCGCCGATGCTGTATAAAAGGATGTCTGCCTGGTTTTGCAGGTCCAGCAGTCTTTGAATACTGCGTTCCTTCCAGAGAGCCTGTTTTGTGGTCGCGTAATCAAAAAAAGCGGGCACCGGGAACAAGTTCGCCACTGCCTGATAGTTTTGGGCAAACCTGACAATGATCTCGCTGGCATACTCGATCCCCATCGATTGCGTGTTGCCTGCTCCATTCAACTGGATGATCTGGGAGTTATGGGTGGCTTTCGGTAAAAGATATTTTGAAATTCCGCTGATGGTAGTCCCCCAGGCGATCCCCATGACCATGTTTGAAGTGAAAATGGTATTCAGATACTTCGCTGTGTATTGCACCACGCGTGAAAGCCATTCCGCTTCGCCAGCCGCATTGGGTACGGCGACCACATGGACTTTCTCGATCTTGAAAAGCTCAACGATTTTCTTTTCAAGGTATTGGGGATGCTCGTTGGGATCATTAATCGAAATATTGATGAGTCCCTGGGTCTTGGCATATGCAAGCAGGCGCGATACCGTGGACCTTGAGACGTTTAGCTCGTGAGCAATGGCATCCGTGGTCAGGTTTTGAAAGTAATACATGCGCGCGACTTTGAGCGCTTCCTTGCTTTTTTCGAATTCATCCATGTCTGACCTCTTTATACTGTGAGAATGAAAAAATGTGCAACAATGGTGAAATTTTTCTCAACAATCCTATTTTACATCAGGTTTTATCCTGCACGTCTGTGCAAGTAATAAATAAAACGGACGACTGTTCACTATAATGAAAGAGGTAAACATGATTGAAAACTCGTTTGTTCAGGAAAATCGATGAAGGATTATGACTTGATCATCGTCGGGGGAGGCGTGGCGGGATGCATGACCGCCCGCGCTCTTTCCCGATATGACCTGCAAGTACTCTTGATTGAACGTGAGTCAGATATTGGCATGGGGGCCAGTTCGGCCAACTCGGCCATTATCCATTCCGGCCATGACCCGCTGCCGGGCACGCTCAAGGCAGAAATGAACCGCCTGGCCAACCCCATGTGGGATCAGATCAGCGCGGACCTGGGAATACCCTTCAAACGCACAGGCGCCTATATTGTCGCCGTTGGCGAGGATGAATTCGGCTGTCTGGCAGCCCTCAAGGAACGATCTCAAAAGAATGGCGTCGTAGCTGAGATCATCGACGCGCAGGAATTACGCAGACGTGAACCCCTCATCAACCCTCAGGCCAGCGGCGCGCTTTTCACCCCCACGGCCGGGATGGTCGATCCGTTCGCGGCCTGTGTGGCGTCCATAGAAAATGCCATCCATAACGGCGTGGACGTGCTCACCGAAACGGAATTTACCGGTTTTATCCTGGAAAACAAAGAAGTGACCGGCATTCACACCAGCCAAGGAGATTTTGCCTGCCGCTGGGTGGTCAATGCAGCAGGTGTCTATTCCGACGAGGTCATGCACGCCGCAGGCGAACGCATGGATTTCAAGATCAGCCCCCGCCGCGGGGAGTATTACCTGCTCGATAAAGCCGATGTTCAGACGGAAAACATCCTCTTCCCCGTTCCATCGGAAGTAAGCAAGGGCATTCTGGTTTTGGGAAGCACCCACGGCAACGTACTGGTGGGGCCGAACTCTCAACAGACAGATGACAAAGAAAACAAATCCGTAACCCCCGCCGGGCTGGCGGAAATTTGGCAGGGAGCGCAAAAACTCATTCCTTCCATCCAACCACGCTCCATTATTGCAGTCTTTGCCGGACTGCGTGCCAGTGGAAACGCTCCCTGCCTTTCATGTGAAATTGATTATCGGCATGATTTTGTCGTAGAGGTCGCCCGTGAAGTCAAAGGGCTGATCAATCTGGCAGGCATAGAATCGCCTGGCCTGACCGCCGCCCCTGCCATTGCCGAAAGGGTTGTCGAATTACTGGCGAATGCCGGCCAACAACTGGTCCAGAAGAAGGGCTGGGATCCCATCCGGCCTGCCCGGCCGCGTTTTAACCACCTCTCCCGTGAGGAACAGGCAGCCCTGGTCGCCAGAGATCCCCGTTACGGACGCATTGTATGCCGCTGTGAGATGGTCACCGAGGGTGAGATCGTGGCAGAGATGCATGCCCCCTTGCCTGCCCGCACCTATGACGCCATCAAGCGCCGCACCTGGCTGGGCACCGGTCGCTGCCTGGGGTCCTTTGATATGCCCCGAGTGGTGGATCTGCTCGCCCATGAGCTTAACCTGCCTCCAACTGAAATTTCCAAGAAGGGCCGCGGCTCCGAGTTCCTGATGCGCCCGACCAAAGAAGTGGAGGCCTGACGTGACCATCAAGGATAGATACGATGTGGTCGTGATCGGCTCCGGACCCGGCGGTCTGGCAGCCGCCATATCCGCCAAAAAGAACGGCGCGCAGGACGTGCTCATTATCGAGCGCGACGTTGAACCCGGCGGCATTTTACTGCAATGCATCCACAACGGTGTCGGCGTGGAAACATTCAAAGAAGACCTGCCCGGGCCGTCTTACGCCCAGCGTTTTATCAATGAAGCCGCGCAGGTGGGTGTGGAGATCCTGTTGGACACCATGGTCCTGGAGATTACCCGCGAGCACCGCATTACTGCCACAAGCAAACGCTACGGGTTCCTGACCATCCAGGCCAGGGCGGTGGTGCTGGCCATGGGCTGCCGCGAACGGACGCGCGCCCAGGTTCGTCTGCCCGGCGCACGCCCTGCGGGAGTTTTTACCGCCGGTACCGCCCAGCGCTGGGTCAACGTAGAAGGCTTCATGCCCGGCAAAAATTTCGTCATCCTCGGCTCGGGCGACATCGGCATGATCATGGCCCGCCGCCTGACCTTTGAAGGCGCCAAAGTGGAACGGGTGCTCGAGGTAATGCCCTACCTCTCCGGCTTGACGCGAAATTACGTGCAGTGTCTGATGGATTACGATATCGAACTCCAATTGATGCACACGGTAAAAAATATCATCGGCAAGAAACGCGTGGAAGCCATTGAAGCCGTGGCGGTGGATGAAAAATGGAATTACGTTCCCGGCACGGAAGAGATCATCCCCTGCGACACCCTTCTATTGTCGGTGGGGTTGATCCCGGAGAACGAACTCTCACGACAGGCAGGCGTACAGATTGACCCTGTCACCGCCGGCCCCTTCGTGGATGACGGGTTCCAGACCAGCGTGCCGGGTATTTTCTCGGCAGGCAACGTGGTGCACGTATACGACCTGGTGGATTGGGTTACCGAAGCCGGTATAACCGCCGGACGTTCCGCCGCCCGCCTGGTGCAAAATGGAATACCTCGATCTGAAAAAAACATCCCTGTAAAAGCCGGTGAGAATGTGCGTTACGCGGTGCCGCATACCCTCAACCCTGACCACCTGGCGGATGGCCCCATCCGCATCCAGATGCGCGTGCGGCAGCCCATCGAATCTCCCGTTTGGGTGGAAGTGCGCAGCGGCGGCAACCTGCTCACCCGCAAAGCCGAGCCCTATGCCCGCCCCGGTGAAATGGTGACCATCCCGATAAAACCTGACCTGATGGACGAGGTCAAAGCTGCCAGTGATTTATCCGTGGCGATCGTAAAAAGGTAGGAAGACATGCCAACTGTGGAAGAAAAAGTCATCTGCGTCACCTGCCCCAAGGGCTGCACCCTTACTGTTACCCGCGACGGACAGACAGTCGTAAAGGTGGAAAACGGCTGCAAACGCGGGCATGAATACGCCCGCCAGGAACTGACCGATCCGCGCCGCATGGTGGCTACCTCTGTACGAATTACAGGCGGCTTGCATCCTTTGCTGCCCGTGTATACTTCGGCTGCTTTTCCCAAACCGCGCATTCCTGAATTATTGGCCGTTTTGCGGGAAGTGGATGTGCCCGCGCCTGTATCCCTCGATCAGGCCATCCTCAAAAATGTCCTTGAGACCGGCATTGATATCCGCGCCAGCAGGGACATGAAAAAGATCTGATTTTTACTGAAAATAGACAGAATATTGAAAAGTATTATAAAATAATGCCATTGGGGAAGGGGGTAATGGGATCGATTTTTGGTTTAATTATGAGGTTGATAAATGAAGCATGCATTGAAATGGATCATTTCCGTTCTTCTTCTGGTCGGTATGGCCGTGGGAGCCTATTTTTGGGCAACCGCATTGATTGATTCGAATTTTGATTATCGTTCCCTCCTGAAAGAATCTCCCCCGAAACCCGGTGAAAAACTCGGAGATCCCTCCACGCAACGTCTTGTCTTTGTGTTGGTGGATGCCCTGCGTTATGACACTTCCCTCGAATCGGACGTCATGCCAACGTTAAGTCACTTGCGTGAGATTGGCGCGTCTGCTTTAATGCACAGCCAGCCGCCTTCCTTCTCTGAACCCGGCTGGTCCACCTTGTTGATCGGGGCCTGGCCTGAGATCAATGACGGCCCGGTCTTTAACCTTGAATATGAGGATATCCCTCCCTTTACCCAGGACAATCTCTTCAGCAGCGCCCGCCGCATCGGATGGAAGACCGCCATCAGCGGTTACTACTGGTTCGAAAAACTCGTCCCACAATCCGAAGTGGACTTCAGTTTTTACACCCCCGGTGAAGATAACGCCGCCGATGAAGAAGTGATGGCTGCCGCCCTGCCCTGGCTGGAGGACAAGGACGCCCAACTGGTTCTTATCCACCTCGACCAGGTGGATTATGCAGGCCATCACGAAGGCGGGCCTCAATCCGCCAATTGGGATGCCGCGGCGAAACGGGCCGATGCCATGCTTTCCCAAATAGTATCAACCCTCGATCTATCCAAAGACACCATCGTTGTGTTGAGCGACCACGGACAAATTGATGCCGGCGGCCACGGCGGGCAGGATCCTGTCGCGCTGCTTGAACCTTTTGTCATCGCCGGCGCCGGCGTAAAACCCGGTCAATATGCTGATATCCAAATGGTGGATGTGGCCCCCACGCTGGCAGCCCTGATGGGCAGCAGCCTTCCGGCTTCCACCCAGGGTGAAGTGAGAACCGGAATGCTGACGCTTTCCCAGTCCGTATTGGACCGCCTTCCGGATGCAGTCAGGTCCCAGCAATCAGCCTTGTTGGAAGATTACGCATCAAAATTCGGGAAAGGCTCAACCGCTCTAAAACTGCTTAAGTCCACGCAGGTCAGCGATTATCAGGCTGTCATGCATACCCTGCGGACCGAAAAACTGTTCTCAGACCGGTTAAAAAGAGCGTTTCCTGTTGCCCTGCTCCTGGCCGTGGCCGTAACATTGCTGATTCGCCAGCGCCAAAAAGGTTCATTTGCCTGGCTGCTCGGAGGGGTCGGGTTCCTGCTTCTTTTTAACCTTCGCTATGCGGTGATCGATCGAAGAGTTTACAGTCTCAGTTCCATCATCAGTCAGGATGAATTGATCCTTTATGTTGGCACAACAGCAGCAGTCTCGTTGATCATTATCTGGTTATTGGTCAATCTGATAAGGAAGACCTTTTCTGGATCGGCTTCCGAGAATGGGTTGAAAACGGTTTCTCTTGGGTTCACAGTGGTTTTTCTCGCGGGGCTGCCCGTTCTGGCAAGTTACCTGCTGAACGGCCCCCTGGTCACCTGGACCCTGCCGGACTATCTCACCAGTTTCCTGGGCTTTCTCGGATTGATCCAAATATTGGTGGTCAGTCTACTAACACCAATATTGGCTGCAATAACCGCTTTGATCACAAAGTTAAACCGGAAAGTCGAATAATTTTTTTAGGAGCGTCTTGATGATTAAAACAAAAGGCCCGTGGTTCATTGATGAAACCGGAAGGACGGTTATGCTGCGAGGGGTCAATCTGGGCGGCAGCACCAAAGTACCTGTAAAACCCAACGGAGCCACCTGGAACCCGGAAGGTTTCTTTGACCATCGCAACGTCTCATTTGTTGGACGTCCTTTTCCCCTTGAGGAAGCGGACGAGCATTATGCTCGCCTGCGCCAATGGGGATTTAACTGCCTGCGTTTCTTGATCACCTGGGAAGCAGTGGAACACGCCGGCCCCGGCATTTATGATGAGGAATATCTTGATTATCTTTATCAAGTCATAAAAAAAGCCGGAGAATACGGATTTCAGGTTTTTATCGACCCGCATCAAGACGTCTATTCCCGTTTCACGGGCGGTGATGGCGCGCCTGGCTGGACGCTGGAAGCAGCCGGTTTTGATATGCGTAACTTCAAAGAGACCGGCGCCGCCATTGTCCATCAGACCCACGGCGATCCATTCCCGCGCATGATCTGGCCGACCAACGCTTACAAACTCGCCGCGGCCACCATGTTCACCCTTTTCTTTGCGGGCAATGATTTCGCCCCGCAAACCAAAGTGGATGGAACACCCATCCAGGATTACCTGCAAAGCCATTTCCTGAAAACCATGAAACAGGTTGCCAAAAAAGTCAAAGACCTGGATTGTGTGATGGGGTTCGATACCTTCAATGAACCGCAGCGCGGATACACGGGACAAAAGGATTTGCGTCCCCTCTACGGTCAAATGGATGTGGGTGTCGTACCGACTCCCTGGCAGTCCATGCAGTTGGGCGCCGGCTTCGCACAGAAGGTGAAACACCTCGAACGCAATGTGCTGGGCACCTGGTTGGTAGGTTGGGCGACTCTCAATTCTGAAAAGAAATCTGCCTGGCTGCCCGGCCGGGAAGACGTCTGGAAGCAGAACGGCGTTTGGGACCTTGACCGGGACGGTAATCCGGTCCTCTTGAAACCGGATTATTTTCACAAAGTGAAGGGTCGTGAGGTCGATTTCGTGGAAGATTACCTGACGCCCTTTATGAAGAAGATGATAGCCGCTATCCGTTCGGTAAAACCGAAATGGATCGGGTTTATCGAGACTGAAACGAACAATTACCCTCCTCATTGGAGCGAGGCGGCCAACCAGAATCTGGCAAATGTGCCACACTGGTATGACGGCCCTTTGCTGTATCTCAAACGATACCTGTCATTTGTCGGCTTCAACGAGATCACCGGACAAGTTATTTTTGGGAAAAAGAAAGTCGAACAAGCCTACCGGGAACAAATCGCTGAGATCAAAAAACTAACCGGGGAAAGGCTGGGGAATATTCCCACCCTGATCGGAGAATTCGGCATCCCTTACGACATGGGCAACAAAAAAGCCTTCCGCACAGGCAACTTCTCTGACCACGTGAAGGCAATGGATCGCAGCATGCGCAAAATGGAAGACAACCTGTTGAGCTACACCATTTGGAACTACACCGCCGATAACACCAACGAACGCGGCGACTTGTGGAATGACGAAGACCTCTCCATCTTCAGTCGTGACCAGCAGACTGATAAGGATGATCTTAATTCAGGCGGTCGCGCCTTGCAGGCTGTCATCAGGCCCTTCCCAATGGCTTTGGCGGGCGAACCGCTTTCTTTTGGTTTTGACCCTTTCAGCTCCACTTATACGCTGGAATTCAAAGGCGACCCTTCGATCAAGGAACCCTCAGAAATTTTCTTCCCACTCTGGCACTATGCTGATGGGGCTGATATCCAGCTTTCTGATGGGCGCTTCGAGACAGATGCTGAAAAACAGGTGCTGCGATACTATCCCGGCGATCTTCCTGTTCACAAGGTCAAGATCAGCAAAAAATAACCTCACAAAAAAGGACAAAGAGATTTTTTCTCTTTGTCCATTTTTGTCCAAGACCCATACTTTCAGTCAAGTCAGATTTTTCAACGATTACAGGCACGCTTTGATGGCTTTCAAAGAGTCAAAAAATGCCGTACTGGCGTCCTGGATGACGCCATCCTCCATCGCGGTGGACAAAGCAATGGTTCCGCGCGGCGCTGGGAATATTCCTCTTTTCAGCAACTGCAAATGCATGACCTTCAGGATTTCTTTGTTATCGTGGCAGGCAGTGAAATAATCATAGGGTTTTTCTTCTGCAAAATGATAATTCATCAGGGATCCGGCTCTTGTAACGCAACCTTCGACCTTCAAGTCATGGAATGCCTTTTCCATGTTTTCTTCAAGTCTTTCTGCCATCTTTTCCAATCGGTCACAGGCTGCCTGATCGAATAGACTCATGGCTGCAAGACCGGCAGCCATCGTCGCCCTGTTGCCATTAAAAGTACCGCTCTGCGTCAGATGGTTTGTCTTTGAGGGGTCGAAAACATCCATGATTTCTTTGCTTCCCCCAAATCCGCCCACAGCCAATCCTCCGCCGATCATCTTGCCGAATGCGGTCAGATCCGGTATTACTCCGTATCGTTTTTGCGCCCCGCCATCCGACAGCCGCAGGGACTGTACCTCATCGAAAACCAACAGAATGTGGTAACGATCGGCCAGCGACCTGAGTCCTTGTAAGTATCCCGGCGCAGCAGGGATAAGTCCCCCGGCGCCGAGGAATGGCTCGACAATGATTGCGGCTATTCTCGAACTATGCTCTTTCAATATGGCTTCAGTTGCGTTCAGGTCATTGTAAGGCATGATGTACATGTCTTGCGCGATGCAGGTGCTCACGCCGGCAATGTCGGGTGTGGCAATACACATATTTTCAGGGTGAGCTTCATCAAAGGTTGGCGCAACGTTGTATTCCATCATATCCGTCGTCCCGTGGTACCCACCCAGCGCTTTCACTAGTCCAAACTTGCCGGTAAACGCTTTTGCAGCCCGAACGGCGAAAAGCGTGGCCTCCGTGCCGGAATTGCAAAAGCGCATTCGGTCGACGCCCGGGAGTCGATTGCATAACAACTCGGCCAAATTTACCTGCTCTTCGATTCCGGCGGGTACAGCCGTCCCTATTGTGCAAGCCGCTGCAATAGCCGCCGTGACCTGCGGGTGGGCGTGGCCGTGGATCAACGAAGTGTAGTTATTGATAAAATCGTAATACTGATTGCCGTCCAGATCGTAGATCTTGCATCCTTCCCCGCGCACGATCGTCAATGGATAGGGAGGATAGTAGGAGACCGAGCGGGTCTCTCCACCGGCCAGGAATTGCCGCGCCTTCTCATACGCTTTTTTGGAATTAGGCGTTCGATGTTCATATTCTCGAAGTTCCTGTTGATAACATCCGTCAAGTCCCATGAATAAGTCTCCTTGGAAGAAATAAATGCAAAATAAGGCAAAGACCAACAAGATATGGTCTGTGAATCTGACTCTCAGGCAATAGAAGGCATCAAGTTGAATTTTGTTATGCAAAACATAATTATAGTGAAATCCCTTAATAATAAAAAGCGGACATCACGGTGAGGTAAATTACGTAAAAAGAATTGTGGAAAATAATGGTTGAAAATATTGGCTTTTCACCTGTGGACTCGACAATTCATAACAAAAGACCAATATTATTAATTTCTAAATAAGCTGCGATCGCCCTGGTCTGGTCATAGACTTCTATTCAGCAAAAAAATGATAAACTTTATCAATCACGTAACAAATTACTCTGCCTGGTCACAGGGAAGGAAATAAAACAATGCCGACAGCAAAAGAACTGCTTGCTCAATTGCACACCATGGCTGACCCTGCCACCCTGGATTCTCAATCCCGCTTTGGCATACAAGGTAAAGAACGGCTGGGTGTTTCCCTGTATGACTTGCGTAAGGTCGCGAAGGGGATTCGCAGCCACGAATTGGCCCTCGAATTATGGCAAAGCGGCATCCATGAAGCGCGCATGCTTGCCTCAATGGTTGATGAACCGGAGAAAGTGGGCCTCGACCAGCTTGAGAACTGGGTAAAGGAATTTGATTCCTGGGATATCTGCGACATTGTGACCGACGAACTCTTCATCCACGCGCCTGATATGCTGCTGGTGATTCCCCGTTGGGCAGTACGCGAGGAGGAATACGTCAAACGCGCTGCCTTTGCCATGATTGCCGCGTTGGTCGTGCACCGCAAAGACATCCCTGATGAAGTGGTGCGCAGTTATTTCGCTTTGATCGAAGCGGCCTCTGATGACGACCGCAACTTCGTGAAAAAAGCAGTCAATTGGGCGTTGCGCAATATCGGTAAATGGAGGCCTGCTCTTAGAAATGATGCCTACCAATGCGCGAAAAGTCTGCTCGAAAGGGAATCTAAAACAGCACGTTGGATTGCGAAGGATGCCATCAAAGAATTTGATAAGAAGTTTGGAGGAGTCGATGAAGCCGAAAAATAAATTTAAAGACCGTCTGAAATATTCTGTAGACAATACTTTTTCGAGAGGCACTGGCGCTTTGATCCTCTGGCTTGGCATTTTATCCATCGGCATCATCGCACTAATGGCATTTCTGGTTTCAATTCTGAAAATCGCTCCTGACGGTGAAGGTCCGGTCGGGTTCTGGGAAGCTTTGTGGCTGAGCCTGATGCGCACCCTTGACGCAGGAACCATGGGAGGTGATGCTGGTTGGGGTTTCAGAATTGCCATGTTAGTTGTAACCATTGGCGGCATTTTCGTTATCAGCACCTTAATTGGCATTCTATCTTCAGCAATTGAAGCGAAACTGGATGAATTGCGCAAGGGTCGTTCCCGTCTTCTGGAGAGCAACCATACTGTCATCCTTGGCTGGACAGAACAGGTTTTCACGATTATTCCGGAACTCATCAAAGCCAACGAAAATCAAAAATCTTCTTGCATAGCTGTTTTATGTACGAGAGATAAAGTTGAAATGGAAGAATCCTTGAAGGACCGTATCGGGAAAAGTGGCAAGACTCACATTGTCTGTCGTTCAGGCAACCCAATGGATGTTAACGATCTAAGCATCGTTTCTTTGAATACCTCAAAATCGATAATTATCCTGTCCCCCGACGATAGTGAGGATCCCGACGCTGAAGTAATCAAGATCATCCTGGCGATCATCAATCATCCAGACCGTCGACCGGAGCCTTATCACGTCATTGCCGAGATTCGCAATCCCCGCAACGCGGATGTGGCCAGGATCGTTGGCAAGGACGAACTGGAATTGATCCAGACCGGGGAGATCGTTTCGCGCATCATAGCGCAGACCTGCCGCCAATCCGGCCTTTCGGTGGTATACACGGAACTGATGGATTTTGGAGGGGATGAAGTTTATCTTCAAAGTTATCCAACCCTGGCAGGTAAAGCTTACGGGGAACTGCTGACGTCGTTCAACAAAAACGCGCTTATGGGAATTCTCTCCCCGGGAAAAGCGGCGCAGTTGAATCCTCCAATGGATTTGGTGCTTACCGAAACAGACCAATTAATACTCATCGCGGAAGATGACGACAAGATTTTCATGGATGGTAAACCATTTGTACAGCCAGAATTTATCAAGTCTCTTTCCGAGAAACCGTTAAAAATTGAAAAGACGCTGCTGATGGGTTGGAACTGGAAAGCGCCGACCATAATCCGCGAACTGGATAACTATGCCCCCATGGGTTCGCAAATTTCCATCGTTGCTGCAGGTGACGGTATTACGGAAAAACTGGCATTACTTAGAGCTGAATTATCCAGGCTGGAACTGGATTTTCAGCAGGGAGATATCACCGACAGAAAACTGTTGGAATCTCTACAATTAAAAACCTTCGATCACATTATCCTGCTTTGTTATTCTGATGAGTTGGACGTTCAAAAAGCAGATGCACGTACCATGATAACGCTGCTGCATTTACGGGATATTGCCGAGAAAGAAAACTGTGACTTTTCCATCGTCAGTGAAATGCTCGATATCCGCAACCGTAATTTGGCCGAAGTATCCCGTGCGGATGATTTTATCGTAAGCGACAAACTGATCAGCCTGATGATGACCCAGGTATCCGAGAACAAATCGCTCAATTCTGTTTTCCAGGATATATTTGAGCCAGAAGGATCCGAGATTTATCTGAAACCGATCGAAAGTTACGTCGAAACCGGCAAACCTGTGAATTTTTACACCATTGTTGAATCAGCAAAAAATAAAAATGAAACAGCCATCGGATTCCGTTTGGCCGCCGATTCGAGAGACGCCGCCGCATCCTACGGCATTCACCTCAATCCGGATAAATCGGTCAAAGTCATTTTTACCCAAAATGACAAGGTGATCGTCCTGGCAGTAGAGTGACTAAAAAATGACTGACAACTTTCCCATACTCGATTTTAACGAAGAACGCGCTGCCATTATCATGCCGGATCCGTTTCGCTTTGCCAAAAACGGCCCGATCCCTGCGCGGGGAGTGCTCTGTTTCTTTCAGGATGTCATCGAAGAATTACGGACTGAAGGAAAACTCAAACTCCTGGGGCATTTAACCTCGGAGATCGGTGAGCATCCGGTCTATTCTTATCTCCACGGTGGCAAAACAATTACGGTATTCCATCCGGGTGTCGGGGCGCCTTTGGCCGCAGCATTCCTGGAAGAACTGATCGCCGTTGGCGTGACCAAATATATCGTTTGCGGCGCTTGCGGCGCCCTGAACCCCGAATCTGTGGCGGGGCACCCGGTTGTGTTGACTTCCGCTGTCAGGGATGAAGGCACTTCGTATCACTACCTGCCTCCTTCGCGCGAAGTGAAAGCGCATCCAAAAGCGGTGGCTGCCCTGGAGAAAGCGCTGAAGCAGGCCGGAGTGGATTACCTGACAGCAAAAACCTGGACCACGGATGCAATCTATCGCGAAACCAAAGGCCGCCGAAACCTCAGAATGCAGGAAGGCTGTGAGGTGGTTGAGATGGAAGCGGCAGCCTTGTTCGCCGTGGCGCAATTCCGCGAGGTTCAATTGGGGCAATTGGTTTATACGGGTGACCTGGTCATCCCCGAAGGGTGGGACGCCAGAGACTGGAACAAGCGCACCGAAGAACGGCGTTTGATGTTTGACCTTGCCGTTCAAGCCGTGTTGGAAATTTAAGAGTAACGAGGCTGTCTCAATCGACAACCTCGTTTTTGCCAATAACAAAGAAAAATTTATTCGCAGATTTGGTTGGCGGCAATCACACCTGAAGCCATCACGGTCGGCACCCCGCCGCCTGGATGGGTGGATGCGCCGGTCAGATAAAGTCCCTTGATCGCTTTGGATTTTGAAGCCGGTCTGAAAACTGCCTGAGCCGACAGGTCCTGCTGGAAGCAGTAGAATGCCCCGCCAGGGTTGTGCAGTCTGCGTTCAAAATCGAGCGGCGTGGAAATGGTCATATTCTGCACGTGTTCTTTTAATCCAGGCAGGTATTTTTCGGATAAATACGTCACCAGACTCTCGCTGAATTCTTCTTTCACATCGTCCCAGGTCTGGTCAGCCAGTTTGGACGGACCCTGGAAATCCAGCGCCACGATATGGTGGCCTTTCGGAGCAACAGAAGGATCGGTCTTTGTGGGGCAGCAGATCAAGCCGAATTGCTCTTCCGGTTTGGGGAGATACCCCTTACTGTATTTCTCCGCCCAGAAGTCATTGATCTCGTCCACGTCGCGCGTTATGAGAGTATGATGGGCATCCAAGGGGGGATCATAGTCCACACCCAGACAGATATAGGGCGTCGATTTGGATAAGCTGTAACTTTTGACGCCTTTGCGGACAACGGAGGGAAGATTTTCCTCGCCGACCAGATCAAGGTAAAGCTTGCGGGCGTTAATATTGGAAACCACAATATCGGCCGAAATGCGCTGTCCGTCTTTCAATACCACACCGTTTACCTGGCGTTTCCCGTCCACGGTGACTTTGGCCACTTCCGAATTCAAGCGAACTTCCATGCCCGATTTTTTGCCCAACCGCTGCAGGGCTTCAGGGATCTTGATCATGCCGCCTTTGGGATAATAGATGCCCTTGTGTTCCATAAAAGGAATAATGGCAAATATCCCCACGGCTTGTTCCGGGGAATGGCCGCAGTAGAAGGACTGGTAGGCCATGCTTTGTTTGATCTTGGGGTTCTTGAAATACTTGTTCAAGACATCATTGTAGGTCATGAAGAAATACTTGTTGAATTTACCGAGCGCCGGGATCTTTTTGAATGCGCCCATAAAATCGCCCAGCGTATTCATGGGAGTATGGAAGAAATCCAGACCATCGCCTTCCAGGAAGGATTCAAATGTCTTTGCGTATTCCAGGAATCCAGCCTTGTCTTCCGCCGAGATCTTGCCGATCTCTTCAGCAGCGCCTTCCACAGACATGGGGATGGTAAGCCGTGTGTTATCCGGGAAGATCACCGAATAGATCGGATCACATTGGATCAGGTCCACTTCCTTCATGAAGGTAGTGTCAAACTCGGCAAACGTCTTATCGATGATCGGCATCATCTCAACCACGGATGCCCCAATATCATACTTGTATCCACCCACATCGTACGTTGAACAACAGCCCCCGATCTGTCCGCTTTGTTCCAAGACCAACACTTTTTTTCCTCTTTTTGCCAAGATCGATCCGGCAGACAATCCACCCAATCCGGCGCCAATAACCACAACATCGTAGTCAGCCATGATCAGTTCTCCTTATACAAAATAACGTGCAATGAGTGAGGGCGCCTGGCGCATCATATAACCTAGAAAGCGCCTTTTTGACTTGGGTAAGCTGATGATGAAGATGGCCAGGACCGCCAGAATTCCCAGGACGATCCATAACCAAAGAAGATTATGTTTCATTTTCCCTCCGATAGATTGATTGATAAATGAGATCAAGATTTATGATAGAAAAAAATTTATAAAAATGTCAAATAATAGAAATCATACATTTAACAGTACAAATGTTGCATATTGCACTTATTGTCACAATTGTTGTGCATTATACAACCGTCAACCCGGATTTGTTGTAATGTTATTAGTTGTATTAGTTCTGATTGACTTTTAATTTACTTAAAGCCTTAACCTGTTCGGCGGCGTGGTATGACGACCGCACCAGGGGGGCGCTCTCCACCCATTTGAAGCCGATTTCCAGACCGAATCGCTTGAGTTCGGCAAATTCGTCAAGCGTGTAGTATTTGTCAATCGGCAAATGCTGACGGCTTGGTTGAAGATATTGCCCTATAGTGAGTATATCCACCCCCCATTCACACAGGTCTTGCATGACTGCCTTTACTTCCTCCATTGTTTCCCCCAGCCCCAGCATGATGCCTGATTTCGTCAGCACGTCCGGTTCGAGTTGCTTTGCCGTGCGCAAGACAAACTCTGACCATTCATAATGGTCTTGTGGCTGCACCTTTTTGAAAAGCGACGGGACTGTCTCAACGTTATGGTTCAAGATCTCCGGGCGTTCATCCATGACCATTTTTAAAGCGCTCAAACTGGCTTTAAAGTCAGGGATCAACACCTCGACTGAACACCCGGGCGCCAGTTGCCGGATGCGGTGAATAAGCGCCGCAAAGATCGGAGCGCCGCCGTCCTCCCGTTCATCGCGGTTCACTGAAGTGATGACGGCATGCTTCAAGTTCATGGCTTTGACCGCCTGGGCAACTCTTTCCGGCTCCTCCCAGTCCAGTTCACCTGGCCTGCCATGCTTGATATCGCAGAATCTGCAGGCGCGCGTACATACATCCCCCAGGATCAGGAACGTAGCCGTTCCGCTGCCCCAGCACTCCCCCATGTTTGGACAGCCCGCTTCTTCGCAGACCGTGTGAAGTTCCTTGCTGCGCATCAGGTCCTGCAGGCTGGCGTAGACTTCGCCGCTTGGCGCCTGCACCTTGATCCACTCAGGTCTGCGCCTTGGCAGCAATGTGCGGTTTTGGTCGTTGAATCGGTCACGTGTTGGGTTGGCAGACATAGTTACTCCTGGCCGAATTATACCCGGTCAGGAGTATGCTCAAGGGATCAAAAAAACTTATGAATTGTCAGTGACCAGCTTATATCCAACCCGGTCAACATTCTTGATCACCTGGCTGTGAGCATCGATGCTCTGGAATTCCTGTCGAAGCAGGTAAATTAAGTATTTCAGCCGGTTATGAGCCGAGGTCGTTGTTTCACCCCAAATTTCGTTGGTAATTTCTTCATAAGTAAGCACTTTGGGCGCATTTCTGGCAAGCAAGAGTAACACTTCAAACATCCGACCGGTTAATTGCACCTGCTCACCCTTATAGGTGATGGTTTGAGAGTCAAGATCGAGTATAAGCTCGATCATCGAGAATCCGATCCGATTATCCTGCTGCTTTGATCCGCAGCGCCTTAATACGCATTTTACCCTTGCGACCACCTCTTCATGGTTAAAAGGTTTGATAATGTAATCTTCCGCGCCCATGCGTAGCGCTTTAACCACATCATCCGTATGTGAGACCGCAGAGATCACGATCACCGGAAGGTCACAAACTTTTCTTAAATGCTCGTATGTTTGCCAGCCGTCCATTTCTGGCATCATTAGATCAAGCATGATGAGATTGGGTCTGATTTCAGGGATCTTTTCCAACGCTTCTTTTCCGCTGATCGCCCCGCTAACGTCATATCCCTTTAGTTGAAAAATTTGTTTGAGCAGGAGGATTGTATCGATCTCGTCATCTATTAACATGATCCTTGGGCGCGTCTGTCTCGAAATGCTGTCGAGGTCGATCCCTTCCCGCTTTTCAAAAACTAGTGAACTCATTTGTAACCCGTCATTCTCCCTATGTGGGCCAACTTTACACTGTCAATACTAAAGGATAATTATTTTACCAGATTTTTTCCATTGGTATCTACAAAGAAAAAAGAGAATGAACGAGGTTCATTCTCTTGATAGCAGTATGCAATTGGTTTTAATACCAAATTTCATCCATTAACAACTGGTGATTAGTTTATACCCAAGGCGATCAATATTTTCGATCAATTCGGTTTTCTCATCGATCTTCAAAAATTCCTGTCGCAATAGATAGATCAAATATTTCAACCGGTTTCGAACAGAAGCGCTGTTCTCTCCCCACACCTTTTCGGTCAATTCCTGATAGTTCACAACCTTCGGCGCCGATTTTGCCAATAAAGCCAGAACCTCGAACATTTTTCCGGTGAGTTGAATGGTCTTGTTTTTATAAGTGACCTCATAAGTTTCAAGGTCAATGATCAGGTCTACAGCCGGGAAAGATAACACATTGAGGACCATCGGTTTTTCCGCTCTGCGTAAAACAGCATGCACGCGTGCGGTCACCTCGTCGCTGTTGAACGGTTTGGTGATATAGTCGTCAACGCCTCGCTCCAGCAAATTGACGATCTCTTCCTTTTGGTTAACTGCCGAGAGCACAACCACCGGGATGTCATTTACTTTACGGATGGCATCCAGCGTTTGCTTGCCATCCATCTCTGGCATTAATAGATCGAGAATGATGATGGAGGGGTTTATATCATTGATCTTTTTAATGGCTTCCTTGCCGCTCAACGCTCCGGCGACGTTGAAACCATCATTGATAAAGATATGCTTCAACAGTGTGATGGTATCTGGCTCATCATCAACAACAAGAATCCTGCGGCGGTTGATCGGTTCAAGTTCATCGAGATCAACACCGCTTCCAGTTGAGACTGCGGTATTCTCGTTAGTTCTTATTGAATTGGCTATCATGTTGCTCCTAAGAACGACGCAGGATATTATTTACCAGAAAATTACCTATTCCAGTTATGTTTTCCCCTTTACCAATAAAAGGGACAATAAAAATTTATCTACCAGTAATCTATAAGTATTATAACAGTATAATTTTGGAATTCAAGTAAAAACTAATATGTTTTACAATACATTTTACGGCATGATATACTTTTTTTGAAAGGAAACCACGCATGCTAATATTGGTGGCCACGCCCATCGGAAACCTCGGAGATATATCACAACGCGCCCTGGCTGCTTTGGAAGAAGCGGACGTGGTGGTCAGTGAAGACACTCGGAAAACAGGCTTTTTACTTACACATTTTGGCATTAAAAAACCGCAGATTTCTTTTCGCGAAGACAACGAACAACGCGCCCTGCCAAAAATAATGGAAATCCTCATCTCCGGGAAAAACGTTGCTCTCGTCACGGATGCCGGCACACCCTCCATTTCGGATCCGGGCTTTATTCTGGTACGCAGCGCCCTGGCCGCAAACATTGAGATGACGGCTGTGCCCGGCCCTACTGCGCT
>Ga0172371_10005027_pt1 | contig 19738 bp, 17 predicted proteins | sample Lak12m_FD_114543 | JGI IMG/M metagenome (GOLD analysis project Ga0172371, IMG submission 114543) | Freshwater microbial communities from Kabuno Bay, South-Kivu, Congo - kab_022012_12m | ecosystem: Environmental > Aquatic > Freshwater > Lake | place: Democratic Republic of the Congo: South-Kivu... | reverse complement strand
GCTCGTTTATCCTATAGAGTTCATTTATGTATGTTCTTTCAGCATCTTGGCCTTGCTCTTCAAATTGAATTGTAACCCCTGCCCTTTTTGCCAGGACTTCCAAGGCTTCTTTAAAATCCAAATGTTCGTATTTCATTAAGAAGCTTAGGGCGTTTCCGCCTTCGCCACAGCCAAAGCAGTGGTAGATTTGTTTGTCTGGGCTTACGATGAAAGACGGAGTTTTTTCGTTATGAAAGGGGCAGTTGGCTTTAAAATTGCGTCCTGCCCTTTTGAGCGGGATATACGATGAGATTAGCTCGACGATATCGCAGCGGTCTTGGATATCGTTTATGACTTCCGTAGGTATGATTTTTGGCATTTAGAAATCTATTTTGAATTTAGGCAATATAACCTAATTAACGTTTTACCCTTCTAAAACCTGAACACTCGGTGATTGTCAGTTTATCCTTTTGCTGGATTTTATCCAGGAGCAAATTTACTCCTATGTTGTCGGAAGCAATGTGGCCGGCTATTATTATGTTTAGCTGTTTCCCTTTTGCTTTCTGGAAGTGCTCTTCGCTTAAATGCATGGCAATGATTGTTCCTATGCCGGCCTGTATATAATTTTCGAAGATGTCCCTATGGCCTTCTGTACCCCCAGTCATCTCTACGATAATCTTTCCGGTTTTATGTTTTGCGTCGCCGAGTATTATTTTAGGACCAGCTTTATCCTTACTAGCTAATTGATATTCCGGAACGCCTTTTAAAATAGACATAACGTCTTCCACCTTTTCCGGTTTATTTTTATCTATCAGGCTTTGAATATAGCTGGCAGCGAAATTATCCGCGACAGTATGCAGGCACATTAAAGGTATCCCTAATAATCTTGCTGCGTCTAACGTTTTATTATGGTTGGCTGCATGGACCCTGCGGGAGACTTCAGCCATACGTTCCTGCAATAGCCCTTCGCCTATATTTATAGGCACTCCGAATTTAGCCAGTATAGCTGCTTGCATCCCCATTACTTCATAGAAGCTTGCCCAGGCACAGCCTTCCGGGTGGTGCGATAGACACAAATCTATTGTTTTCTTTTTGTTCTTAAAATTAATCCAATCAGCCAATATTATTTCGCTCACGTCCATATCTATGCCTACAAGGACACCCTGTATATCTTTGTCCGGATCGCCATATAAAATCCTGCTGTCCGCATAAGGGTTTGTCAGTTCTTCCTTATCAAATTCTTTGCGTTTCTGAACATCTAATTTCTCAAAGGCGTCTTTTTTTTCCTTAAGCTCTTTAGCTACCGCATCTTTGCCTCTGGGGTCCTGTTTAATGCTTTCTTCCACGGCCGTTCTATAAATATCCTTTAACTTCATTACTCCTCCTTTAGCCAGAGACTAAATTAGTGGTGAAGATAGATTTTGTAGATTTTATTTTTATGAGGATTTTGCTTGTATTGCTTTTGTAACTTCTTGGTTGAAGTTTTGATCAGGAAAGATTTTTGAGACAATGCCGTAAAAGACGAATTCATAAGTCCTCGTCGTCATAACCACTACTCTAGGCCCCAAAAAAGATGCCCTACAGCTTAACTCTAAATAACGGATATGGGAGATCAATAGCGCAAAGATAACAAAACCACTTATCAAAAGCCCCCTTATAAATCCCAAGATTAATCCTAAGTATTTGCTGGCGGGGCTGTCGCCTTCCGTTCGGATTACCATCAGAAAGCCATCCCTTATAATAATAAAGATTACAGTAATGATAAGAATTAAAACAAGATAAGTAAATATTAGAGTCGATTCTAGGGGGAGTACCGGAATTTTATTATTGATGAACTCGCCTAGCGAGTAGAAAAAATGGAATGCTACAAAAGAACAGAAGCACAAATTGATGAATTTAAATACTTCTACGCCCAATCCCCTTTTCAGGCCGATATAACACATTCTTATAGTTAATATGATGATTAGGATATCGACCCAGTTAAATTGGGAGATGTATGGGTAAAACATTTATTTTGAAATAGTTAGGTGTGTGGGTAAAATCGCAAAAAAGTATAACATATTATAATATAAATGTCAAGGCAGCGCTTCCTCTTGTCTTGGATGCCTTTTTGAAGAAGCTTCAATTTGTTTCTGCTGAAGATAATGCGGATTTGCCTTCCTTGCGATGTTTATTTGCCTTATCCGAAGATTTATTATTGTTTTCACTGAGTTTTACCGAAACGATTTTGGATATGCCGGATTCCTCCATCGTAATCCCATACATAACGTTTGCATGGGCGATTGTCTTTTTATTATGGGTAATCACTATGAATTGCGAGATGCTGGCGAATTCTTTCAACATCCTGCTGTATCTATCGACATTGAGCTCATCTAGGGCGGCATCGATTTCGTCCAATACGCAGAATGGGGCCGGTTTTGTTTTAAATATGGCGAAGATTAAGGCAATAGCTGCCAGCGATTTTTCGCCGCCTGACAGGAGCAAAATATTCTGCAGTTTTTTCCCTGGAGGGCGGCAGACTATTTCTATGCCTGATTCCAATACATTTTCTTCGTCTATCAGGAATAACTCCGCATCCCCTCCTCCGAACAGGAGTTTAAAATAGTTTTTAAATTCCTTTGCAACCGTATGGAAAGTATCTAAGAACATTTTTCTTGTTGTCTGATTGATTTTTCTAATAGCCTCGTTTAAAGAATCTTTGGCAGTGTTTAAATCTTTTTGCTGCTGTTCTAAGAACTCGTATCTTGTTTTTAATTCCTCAAGCTCCTCAATAGCCACAAGATTTACCGTGCCGAAGCTGTCGATTTTTTTGCGAAGCGCTTCTATTTCCTGGATAGTGCTTTCTTTGTTAAATTCACTAGGCTGGTATTGTTCACCTTCGATGTTGTATTGATACAACTGGAGCATCCTTTCTTTTATCTGGTCTATCTTGAACTTGTTTTCCTGGAGGCCTAATTGCGATTTATGCAGATTTTCTTTATCTTCGGTAATTTCAGAATTTTGCTTATATTCCTCTTCTTCTAATTGTTTAAGGACCTTTTCTTTTTCTACCAAAGTATCATTTTTAACAACCAACCCATCTTGAATATGCGTTGTTTTTCTCTTAAGGTCTTCTATTTCAATCTTTAAATTGGCAGATTCTTTTTCAAGATCCTCTATTTTTTCTATACAGCTGGTTTTTTCGTTTTCTTGTTCAGTGAAGGCTTCTTCTTCTGCTGCGAGCGACCTTTCCAGCATAGCTACAGTGTTGGATATATCATTTTCTTTGGCTTGGACAGATCCGAGTTCAGTTTTAAATTGAGTGATTTCCAAAAGGATAGATTCCCTTAGTTTGCCGTTTTCGGCTATTTGCGATTGAGAGGAAATTATTATATTATCCTGCTTTGTATTTTCCCTGCCAAGGCGTTCTATTTCAGTCTGTATAACAGTTTTTTTCTCGTTGAGTTTTTTAATATTATCGCCTACATCCTTCTGTTCGAATTCCAAAAGCGACAGCTCGTCCGAGATTTTATCGAATGTTGACTGGCGGTTTTTCAGCGCGGCTTCTTTATCGGTAAGCTCTATCTGTTCCTGCTGCATCTGTATTTCCAGAGTTTTGATTTCCTGTCTTAAGTTGTCAGCTTCTGTATTTTTACTGTTGATTATGTTTGTCTCTTTTTGAATCTGCAGAATAGTCTGGTTTATTTTTTCGTCTATAAATTTTATATCCAGGGAAAACAATTTAACTTCGCATCTTATACGGTATGTTTTAGTAGAAGGATCAAAGGAGACTGATTTTGCCTTGGCTATTATTCCGGAAATCTCATCCTGATTGATTTTCTCCATGTTGTTTATAGTTAACTCCGCATCTTTTGCGGAAGGCATATTTTCGTATTTGAGTTTTAAATTTTCCAGAAATTCCTTTTGTGATTCGAGACTGATTCTTGTTTCGTTAAGTTTATTAATCGACGCGGTAATTTTCTGGATTTCATCGTTTTTGAGAGATAAGTTGTTTTGCAGACTCAAAACCTTATCTTTTGTATTTTGAAAAGCCGCCCTGATTTTTTCTACCTGCTCCTTTATTTCTGCAAGCTCTTTTTGTTCAGAGTCGCTTTCATTCTTGGTTTTTACAATTTCAGTTTCCAGCCTTAACTTTCTTGCGTTTAAACTGCTCAAAGAGTTATTGATATCTATTAATTCATTATTGGATTTTGTTTTTGCGGCGACTATTTCGAAGATTTTGCTATTGGCTTCTTTTAATTCTTCTTGGGCTTTTTTGATCGCTCCTTCTATTTCTTTAAATTTAAATTCTTTTTCTTCCAGAATCTTGGCCTTTGACTGCGATTCTTCTTTTATTTTGCCTAGCTCAGAGTTGATTCTGGACAGATTATTTTTTGCGTGTTCAATGCGGCTGAGCAAATTATTCTTCTGGTTTTCTATGACCTGCGTCCTTTTATTGAGTTCTATGATGCGCTCTTCATTGATTTTGATGTATTGGCCTTTTGTCTCAATAGAGTTTTTGCTGTTTATCAAATCGTTGTTTAAGTTTATAACCTCTTGATTCAAATTTTCTATTTCGTCTTGATGGAGGGATATTTTCTTGGTTAGATCTTCAAGGCTTAGGGTAAGTTTGTTGATTTTGTCTTTCAGGCTGGATTCGGCGTCCAGAGATTCCTGCCATTTTAATTTTAGGTTATGGGTTTCCTCTTGAGAAACCTTTATTTCCAAGGCCTTTAATTGCTCAAAGACTTCTTTATATCTTCTGGCTTTACTCGCCTGCCTTTCAATAGAAGAAATCTGCCTTTTTACCTCGAGTATAATGTCATTTACGCGCAGGAGGTTATTCTCCGTGTCTTCCAGTCTTCTTATGGCCTCTTTCTTTTTGGCTTTGTATTTGCTTACGCCTGTGGCTTCGTCAAAAACTAGCCTTCTGTCTTCAGGCCGCGAGCTGAGCACTAAATCAATTTTGCCCTGTTCTACCAGAGAATATGATTCAGCGCCTATGCCTGTTCCCATAAGCAAGTCATTTATATCTTTCAGCCTTACAGGATTGTTATTTAAAAGATATTCACTTTCTCCTGAACGGTATAGGCGGCGGGTGATGGTGACTTCTTCATAGTCTATGGGCAGGATATGCGCTTCATTGGAAAGCGTCAAAGATACTTCTGCAAATCCTAATGCTGGAATTTTTTCAGTGCCGTTAAATATTACATCTTCCATCTTTGAGCCGCGCAGGGATTTTATGGACTGCTCTCCTAATGCCCAACGTATAGAGTCGAATATATTGCTCTTGCCGCAGCCATTCGGCCCTACTACCGCAGTAATCCCAGGCTCGAACTTAAGCACTGTTTTTTCTGCAAAAGATTTGAATCCTACAAGCTCTAAGTTTTTAAAATACATTTATCTTTTTAATTTTTCCTTGAATCCCTTGGTCAATAATGGCACTACTTGGAATAAATCGCCTACGATCCCATAGGTAGCCACATTAAATATCGGGGCGCTGCTGTCTTGATTTATAGCTATGATTATCTTTGAAGATTGCATGCCTACCAAATGTTGAATTTGCCCGGATATGCCGCACGCGATATAAATTTTAGGGCAGACTGTTTTTCCTGTCTGGCCGACCTGGTGTGAATACGGCATCCATCCGCTGTCTACTGCTGCGCGCGAAGAGCCTACGGCACCGCCCAATGTTTTTGCCAGTTCTTCCAGGATAGGGAAGTTTTCCGGCCCGCGCATTCCTCTGCCGCCAGATACTATTATATCAGCTTCTGTAATGTTTATGGTAGAGCTAACTTCTTCTACTATATCTAAGATTTTGGTGCGGGAAGTGTAAAATGAATTATCAAAGTGTTCCTCTATTATTTTGCCCTGCCTTGTTTTATCGCGTTCGTTTTCTTTCATTACTTTGTGACGTACCGTGGCCATTTGCGGCCTATGGTTTCTGGTGACTATTGTAGCCATAATATTTCCGCCAAATGCAGGCCTTGTCTGCAGAAGTATTTTTTCTTTTTCTTCTATGTCTAAGCCTGTGCAGTCCGCAGTAAGACCAGTATGCAATTTTACCGCCACGCGCGATATCAAGGCTCTGCCGATAGTTGTTGCGCCGCAGAGAATAATTTCCGGACGGTATTTCCTGATAAGATTTACGACTATTTTAGTATAAGGTTCATCTAAGAAATTTGCCACCTCAGGAGCGTCAATAAGGTAAACATTATCTGCTCCTCGGTATATTAATTCCTGAGCCTGGCCTTTTATGTTATGGCCCAGCAATACGCATGAAAGCTGGGTGTGTAGTTTTTTAGCAAGTTCCCTGCCTTTTCCCAGCAGTTCGTATACGACAGGCTGGACAATCCCTTTTTTCTGTTCGCCAAACACCCATACGCCCTTATATTGTTCTATATTTTGCGTTTTGCTGAAGGTTCTCTCTAATACAATGGCGGAAAATTTACACGCATCTACGCATGCGCTGCATAGAGTGCATTTATCCAAATCAATTACAGCCTTTTTATTTACCATGGAAATGGCGCCAAAAGGACAGACTTTAACGCATATCTGGCATCCAACGCACTTTTCTGATATGATTTTTATGCTCATGTTAAATTGTTAAGTCTTTCAATACATCTAATAGTTTTTCTACGGCTTCATCAGGGCTGCCGTCGAATATTTGGCCCTTTGGCCTTGCCGGCGGCGTAAAAATCTTTATTACCTGTGTAGGCGAACCCTTTAATCCGATCCTATCTTCTTCCATTTCAAGGTCTATGGCTTTCCAGGTATTAATTTTAGCGTTTTTCGAACGCATCATGCCTTTTAAAGATGGCAATCTCGGTTCATTTATTTCTTTGACTACTGTAATAAGACACGGCAGGGGCATTTTAATAATTTCAAAACCTTCCTCTGTCATGCGTTCAGCCACTATTTGGCCATCTTTAATCTCTTCTATTTTCCTCACATAGGTAAGCTGCGGCAGATCCAGATGGGCAGAAATACCAGGGCCTACCTGCGCTGTATCTCCGTCAGAAGCCTGTTTGCCGCAGATAATCATATCAAATTCTTTTATTTTTTTAATAGCCATAGCTAAAGTATAACTTGTAGCCAATGTGTCTGAGCCGGCAAACGCCCTGTCGCTTAAAAGAATTCCTTCGTCGCAGCCTAATGACATAGCTTCGCGCAGAGCGCACTCGGCCTGCGGCGGCCCCATTGTTATAACCGTTGTTTTTCCGCCAAATTTTTCCTTAAGCCTTATTCCTTCCTCAATAGCATACATATCAAAGGGATTAATTATAGATGTAACGCCTTCGCGGATTAAGGTGTTTGTCTTGGGGTCAATTTGGACCTGGGTGGTTTCCGGAACCTGTTTTATGCAAACAATAATGTTCATATTATTTTTTCTTAGCCGCTTCTTTAATCACCGCAGAAGCTATAATGCTTCTTTGTATCTGGTTTGTGCCTTCGTATATCTGGGTTATCTTTGCGTCGCGCATATATTTTTCTACGGGGTATTCTTTCATATAGCCATAGCCGCCGAAAATCTGGACTGCATCAGTAGTTACTTTCATAGCTACATCAGAAGCGAATAATTTTGCCATTGCCGAGCCTTTACCGATATTTTTGCTGCCGCTGTCTATTTCTCTGGCAGCGGCGTATATCAAGGCCCTTGCCGCTTCTATCTCCGTAGCCATATCAGCGAGCATAAACTGGATACCTTGAAAACTGGAGATAGGCTTTTCGAATTGCACTCTTTCTTTGGCATATTTTACTGCGGCATCCAAAGCGCCCTGCGCTATTCCCAATGCCTGGGCTGCGACTCCAGGCCTGGACATGTCAAATGTTTTCATTGTAATAATAAATCCCTGTCCTTCTTTGCCTAATAAATTTTCTTTAGGGATTTTGCAGTCAGTAAATATCAATTCTCTTGTTGCGGACGCGCGTATACCCATTTTATCTTCTTTCTTCCCGAATGTAAACCCAGGGGTGCCTTTTTCTACGATGAACGCGCTTGCGCCTCTTGCGCCTTTGGATTTATCCGTCATAGCAATGATAGTATATATTTCTGCTTCGCCGCCGTTGGTAATAAAATGTTTTGTGCCGTTAAGTATGTAGTGGTCTCCTTCTTTTTTTGCTGTAGTCTGTATTGCGCTGGCGTCTGAACCGGCAGCCGGCTCTGTCAAACCGAAAGCAGCGAGTTTCTTGCCTTTTGCTATATCAGGCAGGTATTTTTGTTTTTGTTCCTCGTTGCCGTATAGGATTATAGGGAATGTGCCTAAGGCAGAGGCAGCATAACAGACGGCAACACCGCCGCAGCCCCTGGAGAATTCTTCAGTCGCCAGGCATAGTTCCAGGACCCCGCCGCTCATTCCGCCGTATTTTTCTTCGATGAACAAGCTGAACAGGTCAGCCTGCGCGATTACTTTTATTATCTCCCAAGGGAATTCCTCGGTCTTATCAAGTTCCGCAGCCGCCGGCATAATTTTTTCTTCTGTTATCTGCCTGCACAGCCCTTGAATCATTTTTTGATTATCGCTAAGTAAATAGTCCATTTTACCTCCTTAAATATTTTTTAACATTGCTTCTTCGTTGCAGTTCGGGAACTTAGGGCAATTACAACACTCTGCCCATATTTTATGAGGCAGCTTTGATTTTGGTATTTTTTTAAACCCCAACTTTTTAAAGAAACCGGGTGAATACGTCAGGGCAAAAATTTTCTTTAGTTTCAAGGCCCTTGCTTCGTTTAGACAGGTTTCCACCAGATTCCTGCCTATGCCTTTTTTTTGTTTTGTTTTGGCTACAGCAAGCGATTTAATTTCTGCCAGATTATCCCATCCGATTATATGCAGTCCGCAGCAGCCGATTATCTTATCATCTTCCCTGCAGACCCAGTAATCCCTGATATTTTCATAGATTTCATTCAGGGAGCGCGGGAGCATCATATCCTTGGACGCATAGAAGTTAATCAAAGACTGCATTTGTTTTGCGTCGCCTATTTGCGCTTTTGTAATATTTTTAAGCATCAAATTTTCATTTTCTTTTCAACCAGCACTATTCCGGATGTGGTGGATGTGAATTTTTTCATATCCGCTTCTTTATCATATCCGATGATAGTATCGGCGCTGATTGTTACATCCTTATCAATAATAGCATTTTTTATCTTGCAGCCTTTTTCAACAATTACCCCTTCCATTAATATAGAATCGCTTACCTCGGCATTATCCTCTATGCAGACGTTCGGGGATAAAATAGAACGCTGCACTGCCCCGCCTCTTATTATACAACCTCCAGAAATCAAAGAATTCACTATGGAATTGACGCATACGTTTTTCTGTTTTCCGAAATATTCTGCTTTTACTGGAGGAAATTGCTCCTGGTATGTCCTGATTGGCCAGCTCCTGTCAAATAAGTCAAATTGGCAGTCAGGCTTGATTAAATCCATGTTTGCCTGGTAGTAGGCGTCTCTCGTTCCGATATCGCGCCAGTAGAGCGGCTTTCCATTCTCGTCGCCGAAATTATAAACGAACACTTTACGCGATTTCTTGAGCATCTGGGGAATTATGTTTTTGCCGAAATCGTGGTCTGTTTCTTTATTGGCATCTTCCTCTAATTCTTCTTTAAGTATGTTTTTCTTGAATAAGTATATCCCCATAGAGGCATAGATTGAATTTGGCTGGCCAATAACTGTTTTGGGTTTTTGAGGTTTTTCTTCAAAGCCGCGCACCATGCTGTTCTTGTCTACTTCCACGACACCCAGCTGGCTGGCTAATTCTATCGGCATCTGCACGCAGGCAACGGTCATATCGGCGTTTGTATCCAAATGCTGTTTAATCATTTTAGAATAATCCATCTTATAGACGTGGTCGCCGGCTAAAATCAAAACTTGATCGGGTTTTTCCAAATCAATAGAATAAAAATTCTGATAAATTGCGTCGGCTGTTCCCCTATACCACACAGAGCTTGTGCGCTGTTGTGCCGGTATTACATCTATGAATTCTTTGAGTTCTCTGTTTAAGATACTCCATCCCATAGCTAAGTGTCTTTGCAGCGAGATTGACTTATATTGAATCAATACGTGTATCTGCCTTAGCCCGGAGTTTATACAATTGCTGAGCGTAAAGTCAATTATCCTGTATATGCCGCCAAAAGGCACAGCAGGTTTTGCCCTGTCTTTGGTCAAGGGCATAAGCCTTTCACCTTTTCCGCCTGCAAGGACAAAAGTCAGTACTTTTCTAGCAACTTTATTCATATATCCTATCCATCAATAGTTAATATACGGGCGATATTATACTTTTTTATTAATATTTTTACAAGATTTTTTCTATATTTTCTATGGTTTCGCCTATTTGCTTATTATCCGGATTGAGTTCCTTGGCTTTTCTATATGTTTTTAGCGACTTTGCATATTCTTTTGAATCATATAATATATCGGCATACAGCTTAACTGTTTCATAGTCTTTGTTTTTACTATAACGGCAGGCTTTCTCAGACATTATTTTTGCTTTATTCAACTGCCCTTGTTTTCTATATACCATTGCCAGATCATGATAGTTTTGTGAATCTCTTGGCCTCTGCTTGATAACCTTTAATAATTGCGCTTCGGCTTCTTTGAGGTTTCCAAGCCGATATAGGCTTAAGGCGAATTTATTTCTCAAGTGGACTGATTTGGGATTAATATCCAAGGCTAGACGATAGCCTTCAAGAGCCTTGCCATAATCCTTTAGCTCCAGAAAACAGTTACCTATCAATACGAGCGCATCAACGCAGTCAGGCATAATTTTTAAGGCCTCTCTTGCTTCGCTAATCGCTGCCTGGAAGCAACCCAGGCTTTCCAAAGCCTTTCCCCTCAAGATATAGTCATTAGGGTATATAATTTTCGGCCCGATTTTTTCAAGATTAGCCTTTGGCGCAATCCAGTTGTTGAGATTGATATTAAACCTATCAATGATATTTTTATTCTCAGGAACATCTTTTAGGAATATTATCGAATCGCTATTAAAATAAACTGTTTTCCACTCTGGATTTTTGGATAAGTATTTAGCCAAATTTTCATCAAAGTTAGACTCAGAAATAGTGAGCAGAAATCCCTGTAAATCGTATTTATTTATGATTTCTTTTATTTTATCTTCATCTCCTTCGGCGACCTTGCGGTATGTTTCAAGGAAATCGTTGCCGTAGAATTCAGTTCGTCCGTCGATAAAAACTTTTCTCAAAGGGTTGGCGCGGCCCACAAGGTATGAACCTGAATTAAAATCATTAAACATGCGCTGCGGAAAATTTTCCTTTAGCATAAAGCTTACCGCTTTATCGGGTAATCCCTTGCTGGATACTCCCCACATACACCTGAGGAATTCATGTTTATTAAAATCGTAATAGCGGCAGTCTGTATTTATCATTGCGTTCTTAACCATACATATAGAAAAGATAAGCATTAAAGAATATCTGCTTATGAAATAATACTTATTGCCTGCTATTTTATCGCTGGATAGATTCTTATCGTAAGAGAATCTTTCGTTGGCGTTATAAAATATGGCAATTGTTGCCACTATCGCAAAATATATGATATTTCTTATTGCGGTCAGCGAAAATAATAAAAATACCAGCCATAAGACTAAAAGCGTTAAATTGAATTTTCTCTGATTAAAGCGAAAACTAAATGCAGAAATTATAATCAAGGCTTTATAGAAAAACCAAGACTTTATGTCAAATAGCGTTCCGATTGTTATTGGTTGTTTGAGTTCTTGTATGAAATCAAATACCATTCTATTTTTAGATAAGCCTACAAGTGTGAATATAGGATACAAAGCGCCTTTGATGAATTGCGGATTTACCAATGTGGCAAGCGAAGATAATATAAATATAACCCATAGTTTTTTATTATTCCTTGCGGTCAGGGAAAATATCAAGATAACTAATGGCCCTATCAGGAAGAAGCCGTGAAGATTGCTCCATATAATTTGAAACAAAGGTAAAATGCAGAGGTATTTATTTTTTTCTTTCAGTATGTATATAAATAGCACAAGCAGCAATACGCTGAACATATCCGGACGAATGGTAAATCTATAGCTTGAATTAAGCAATAGTATGAAAAGCATAGTTGTGACGAACAGGTATCTTCTGTTTTTAAGCCCTGCGGCGAACATAATCAAAAAGACGGCTGTAAATACGATATTCTGCAGGATAATCAATCCGTCAAAACCAAGATGTTCATACATTTTATATGAGAGCAGTTGAAACAGCCACTCGTGGTTTATCCAGGGCGCCCCTTCTTTGGTGAAAGAATATGGGTCTGTCAATATTGGTTGTTTTACGGCAGATATCTGTTCGCCGGTTTTTAGATGCAGCCAAATATCCAGGTCTCTCACTTCCCTGTTAAGATGCACAAATAATACAAGAAAGAATATGGTTACAAGGATTATGCTGATTGTGTAGTTTGCTTTTTTAAGCGGCGGGTTTATTCTATTGATAAAGGTGGCAAGAAACATAGTGGCCTTTTTCTATTTGAGTTTCCTTTGGAATGCAGGTTTGGCATGCCTGCGAGCTAAATTTACAGATAGGGCAGAATTTACAGCCAACCACAGACTTATCTTGGCTAAGTTCCTGCAATTTTGATTCATCAAGACCTAATAGTATCTTGGCATACGGGTGTTTGGGGCTATCAAATACTTTCTGGCTCAAGCCCCTTTCCACCTGAATCCCTTTATATAATATCAGAATTTCATCGGCGATAAAAGAAATTACTTCTATGTTATGGGAGATAAATATGTAACTCAGGCCTAAATTTTTCTTTAATTCCATAAATAGATTGAGTATCTGGGCTTGGACTGAAAGGTCGAGGGATGATGTTGGTTCATCGCAGACCAAGACTTTTGGCTGGACAGCCAGGGCTCTGGCAATAGCGATTCTTTGTTTCTGACCGCCGCTGAATTCATCGGGATAACGATTGAGGCAGTCATAATCCATATTAACCATACCAATAATTTCTTTAAGCCTGTTTTCCGCATCGCTGTTTTTCATAAGGCGATGTATTATTAATGGTTCTTTTAGTGTATCTTTTATTTTCATCATCGGGTTAAGCGAGCTGAACGGGTTTTGAAAAACCATCTGTATCCAACGCCTGAAGTCAACAGTATTGCCATATACGATTTTCCCATTGGTTGGCTCCAATAATTTTACAATTAGTTTTGCTAAAGTTGTCTTGCCGCATCCGCTCTCACCCAGTATCCCTAATACAGAGCCTTCATGCAGCTCAAAATTTATATTACAGAGCGCATCCACCCTAAGGAATTCATTGCTGAATACGCCCTTTGGAATTTTATATTGTTTGCTTAAGTTTTTTGCTGTAAGTAACATCTTACTGAATGCCCCTGTGATATTTTTATAAAATCCGGTTCCTGTTTTAAGCATTTTTCCATAACATAAGGGCAGCGCGGGTGAAATTTGCAGCCCGACGGAAGATTGGAAAGATTAGGCACGCTGCCTTTTATGGCATTTAGCTCTTTACCTTTTTTAGGCAAACAATCGAGCAATGCCTCTGTATAAGGATGTTTCGGGCTGTTCAAAATTTCCCCGCTTGGCCCTTTTTCTATAATCCTTCCGGCATACATTATGGCAATAGTATCAGCGAAATTCTCAATAAGCGATATATTGTGAGTTATGAGAATTATGGATAAGCCAAGTTCAGCGTTGAGTCTTTTAAGCAGTTTTAATATCGTTATTTCCGTGATTCTATCCAAGGAGCTGGTCGGTTCGTCTGCTATCAAAAGCTTCGGTTTTGAGGCTATAGCCATAGCTATCATTGCCCTCTGATTCATTCCTCCGCTCAGCTGATGCGGATAATAGTTGTAGTATTTTTGCGCCGGTTTTAGGTTTACCAACTCTAAAACTTCTGCAGCGTCATCTTTTGCTCTATTTTTGGAAACGCATTGATGCGCCATAAACATTTCCTGTATCTGCTCGCCCACAGTAAATATAGGATTTAAAGAAGCGGTTGCATCCTGAAAAATATAGCTAACCTGCGAGCCTCGTATGCCTAACAATTCTTTTTCATTGTTAATGTCTAATTCTTTTGAATTAAACATTATTCCTCCTGAAACGACTTTTGCGTTTTTGGGAATCAGGTTTGTAATCGATAACATAGACATAGTCTTGCCGCAGCCGCTTTCGCCTATTATAGCCAGTATTTCTTTTGTTTTTAATTCTAGGCTTAAGTCGCAGACAGCGTTTACAGTATAATCCCTATGGAAAATTTTTGTGTTTAATTTATCGATTTCTAAAAGGTGGCTACTTTTCATTTTAAGTATTTTTTAAGCCCTTCACCTACCAGATTATAAGATATTATGGTAATAAATATTGTCAAACCTGGAAATACGCTTAGCCACCAGGCAATGCCTAAACTTGATTTTGCGTCGGCTAAAATATTCCCCCAACTGGGGGTTGGCGGCTGTATTCCCAACCCTAAGAAACTTAGGCTCGATTCAACCAATATTGCCCCCGCAATGCCTAAAATTGCGCTCACCAGAACCGGCCCCATTGCGTTGGGTATAAGATGTGAGAATATAATCCTAAAATTTGAAGCGCCTAATACCTTTTCAACCAATATAAATTCTCTTTCTTTCAGAGAAAGTATCTCGGCTCTTACTAAACGCGCCTGGCCCATCCAGCTTGTTAGTCCGATAATTATCATAATGTTATAAATATTAGGCTCCAATATAGCAACGATAGAAAGTATCAAGAATAATACAGGAAAACACAGCATAATGTCTATGAGGATTATGATTATCTTATCTATGATTCCGCCGTAGAATCCGGCTATAGCGCCAAGAATTACCCCTATTAAAACAGAAATGCCTACAGCGATAATCCCTACGCTAAGAGAAATCCTTGCGCCATAGACCATTCTGCTGAATAAATCCCTGCCTAATTGGTCTGTTCCTAAGATATGTTTTACTGAAGGCGGCTGCAGGATGCTTTCAGAATTTATATGATCATATTCATATACGGAAATCAGGGGCGCAAACACAGCCACTAAAAACATAAATGCTACCAGCAGTATTCCTATAAACAGAGGTTTGTTATTCAATAATTCTTTCATTGTCTTTGATAACGTATGCGCGGATCTGCGCAGGCATAATAGATGTCCGCGGCAAGATTTCCTAACATTGTTAAAATTGCGCCTATAGCAAGTATCCCCATTATCACAGGATAATCTCTTGCCATAACTGATTCAAAAAACAGCCTCCCCATTCCGGGTATGGCAAATACCGATTCAATAATAACGCTTCCGCTTATCAGGCCGGGTATAGATAAACCCAAAAGCGTAATTATGGGCAACAGGCTGTTTCTCAAGGCATGTTTATAGATAATGAGATTCTGAGTTAGGCCTTTTGCCCTGGCAGTAAGAATGTAAGGTTTATTGAGCGTCTGTATCATTGACTGGCGCATATACCTTGAGATGCCTGCCAGGCCGCCGAACACAAATATAAATATAGGCAGCGCCAAATGCCTTGATATGTCTATGGCCTTTTCCAAAATGCCAAAACTCTCAAAATCCAAAGACGTCATCCCCAATGCAGGCAGCCATCCTAACTCTATGCAGAAGATATCCATCAATATCAAAGCGATCCAAAATGACGGTATGGCAAAACCAACAAAGACAAACAGCGTAATAAGTTTATCAGTTAAGGAACTCTCTTTAACGCTGCCTATAATCCCCAAAGGTATGCCTATAAATAAAATTAATAGTATAGAAATTATGTTGATTGACAATGTTACGGGGAGGCGTTCTTTTATTTTTTCCGAAACTTTTCTTCCATCGAGAAATGATTCTCCAAAATCCAACCTGATGAATCTTTTAACCCAATTTTTGTATTGCGCAAGAACAGGTTTATCCAAGCCATATATTTTATTTAGCTTTGCGCGGGCTTCCAAAGATACCTTGGGGTTGAGGCTGGTAATGACATCTGTGGTTTTGCCGGGAGCCAGGTGTATTACTGTAAATGATATTAAAGAAATGCCTATTAAAAGAGGGATTAGAGATAGGATTCTTTTAATTATATAATTGAGCACTTTGTATTCTAATCAAAAAACCTATACCAGATAAGGATAAAGATAGCGCTAAAGCCCTGGCGCCATGTTATTTTTTTCCCTTCTTGGTAAGTCCTGCCATAATATGAGACAGGCACTACGTAGATTCTATATTTATTTCTTTTTAATATTTTGGCTGTTATTTCCGGTTCGATAGAAAACCCGTTGGATTTTAATTTCAGGTCTTTTATAACTTCTTTGCGAAATACTTTATAACAGGTTTCCGTATCGCTTAGCGTCGTATTGTATAAGATATTGGTCAGATAGGTCAAAAGAGTATTTCCAAGTTTATGCCAGAATAGATATGCCCTTTGCGGTTTTCCTCCCATAAGCCTTGAACCATATACTACGTCGGCGTATCCGTCTTTTATTGGTTTTATCAATTCCTGATATTCGTTAGGGTCATATTCTAAATCCGCGTCCTGGATGATAATAATATCCCCTGTGACATATTTGAAGGCTGTGCGGATAGCCGCGCCCTTGCCTTGGTTTCTCCTGGAATAATAGATTCTTGTGTTGTTGCTGCGGTAATTCTCCAGGATTTTTTTTGTCCCGTCAGTAGAGCCATCGTCGACAATAATTATCTCATCAGCTAACCCGGTGGAATTAACTTTTTCTAAAATTGTTTTTATTGTCTTTTCCTCATTAAATACAGGTATGACAATTGAGATTTTCATTAGCCCCATCCTTTCTCTAATCTATCAAACATCGTTCCTCGTCATCGGCATCGGTATCGGTTACGTCACGTCAGTCGTTTTAGTTGTCGTGTTTTGTTATTTTACCGATAACCCAAACTACAACTACAGCAAGACTTTGCCCATACCGACACCTTATTTACCAATTTTCTAGCCTCAGGTTGTCAAGAAATCACTGCGCAATGACATTTTTATACCTTTGTCGGCTTTTAGTTACCCACCATTTTATAAAATTGTAGCCAATGCCAGCCGGAGCAGGATTTATCCCCTGAAACCGTTTATCTATGATAACCAGCGAATTGGGAGAATATAAAAACATATAAGGTTGCTCATCAAAAATAATTTTGTGTATTTTGCGATAGATTTCTTTACGTTGCGATTGGTCAAGAGTTTTCCTGCCTTCCATAATCAGGTTATCCACATCTTTATTATTATAACCTATAAAATTGAATTCTCCTTCTTTTGTTTTTGATGAATGCCATATGTCAAAAGGGTCGGGATCCAAAGATAAAGACCAGCCGAGCAGAACCGTGTCAAAATTTCTTTTCTCAACACATTCTGATAAAAAGACGCTCCACTCCAAAACTCTTATTTTTACATTTACGCCTATATCTTTTAACTTTTTTTGTATAATTTCAGCTGTTTTTATCCTTTGGTCGTTGCCTTGATTAATTGTAATGGTAAAGTCAAACTTCCTGCCGTATTTTTCCAATATGCCATCATCATCAGCATCTGACCAGCCGCATTCTTTTAGTATTTCTTTGGCTTTAGCAATATTGAATTCTCTGGGGGCTATCTCTATATTATATGCCCAGGAATCAGCTATAAAAGGTCCGGTAACAGGTTTGGCCAGTCCAAAAAATACCATTTTTATTATTTCATCTTTATCCACCGCGTAATCCAAGGCGATTCTTACTTTTTTATCTTTAAATAAAGGATTCTTTAAATTATAACCCAAATAGGTATACGAAAAACTTGGCAGCCTGAATTTATTGAAATTTTCCTTAAAGAACGGCGTGTTGGTTTTAAATTGATACGCTATAGGAGAAAGCCCTGTATAGTCTACTGCCTTTGTCTGCAATTCTAGGAATATAGCTGCTTCATCAGGAATAATCCTATTAATATAGCGTGATATATAAGGACGGCCTTCGAAATAATCTGCGTTGAAGACCAGTTCTATTTTTTCCTGGTTTTTCCATTTCTTAAATCTGTAAGGACCTGTGCCTATAGGATTTCTCTGGAAATCAGTCTTTATTAAATTTTCTTTTTCCAATAGGTGTTTTGGCAATATAGACATCCCCCAACTGGACAACCCCGGAGAAAAAGGTTCTTTATATTTTACCTTGATAGTGTAGTTATCTACAACCTCTAGGCTTTCTACCATTTGGAAATCGCCGCTGTAAGGCGTGGGTATTTGAGGGTCTATTAATTTTTTGTAGGTGAATTCCACATCTTCGGCGCTAAAACGATAGCCATCATGCCAATGCACATTTTTTCTTAAATAAAATATTATAATCAATCCGTCCGGAGAAACTTCCCAATTTTGAGCCAAATCACCTACAAGGTTAAGGTCTTTATCGTATTTAACCAGACCGTTGAATAATTGGCCGCAGATTTGGCTTGAGGCTGAATCAGAGGCGAGTATTGGAATTAATGTCCTTGCGTCTGCGCTGGATGCGACTACTATGGCGTCTCCATATTTATCTTCATCGGCATAGCCATTTATGACAAAAAAAACGAAAGACAGCGCGTAAAATAAAAAAACTGTCTTTATTTTAAAAGACAGTTTGTGAGTCGGTAGATATCTATTACTGTTATTCTGCTGTTGGCATTGTCTCTTCAGAGACATCAGTTTTCTGTGTTTGGTCTGCGGTTTGCGTTTCTGGTTGTTGTATTGGTTCTGCTATGGGTTGTGTTTCTTGAACGGGTTCTACGTTGGCTATCGGCTGCTTTTTTACTTGCCTTTCCACTATGGATTTATTCTGCTGCACTGATAGAAACGCCAATAATAAACAGGTAATAAAAAATACAACAGCTAATATTGTTGTTGTTTTAGTAAGAAAGGTATTAGTTTTGGTCCCGAATATAGATTCTGCCGAAGAAAAACTATCTATTAAACCGCCGCCTCTGCCCGATTGGATTAATATGAAGAATATTAAGCCGATACAAGCAATGATATGAATCGTTATGACTATGCCTAACATCTTATTTAGCCTCCAATCCGGCGGCATTTTTTACAATTTCTACGAAGGAGTCTATTTTTAAAGACGCTCCTCCTACCAGTGCGCCGTCTATATCTTTTTGTTTAATCAAATCCTTTATATTGTCTGGTTTAACGCTTCCGCCATACTGTATAGTTATATCCTGAGCGGTTTCTTCGTCTGATATGTCAGTTAATAATTTTCTGATGAACGCATGGACTTCCTGCGCTTGTTCGGGCTTGGCAGTCAATCCCGTGCCTATAGCCCAGACAGGCTCATACGCAATAACCACCTTAGCCAATTCTTCTTTAGATAAATCCTTTAATCCATTCTTTATATGATCTTCTACTACTTGAAAAGTTTTTCCGGATTGCCTTTCTTCCAATTTTTCACCTACGCAGACTATGGGAGTAATATTATATTTTAAAGCCGTTTTTACTTTCTTATTTACTGTTTCATTGGTTTCTGAAAAGTACTGGCGTCTTTCCGAATGGCCTATTATGACGTATTTACAACCCAAGTCTTTTAACATCAACACGGACACTTCTCCGGTGAATGCCCCTTCTGCTTCCCAATGCATATCCTGCGCGCCTAATTTAATATTTGATTCAGATATGACCTCGGACACCTGGTCTAAGCATGTGTATGGCGGACATACCGCTATTTCAACGTTGTTGATATTATAAAGGGTTCTTTTTAAACCATTGACCAATTCTATTGCTTCGTTAATAGTTTTATACATCTTCCAATTTCCGGCAATAATCGTTTTTCTCATAAGTCCTAAAGTTCTATGGTTAATTATTTATTTGC